>ERZ791881.427-NODE-427-length-40203-cov-7.390804_pt1 | contig 40203 bp, 32 predicted proteins | sample MGYA00510161_ERZ791881 | MGnify/ENA primary metagenome ERZ791881 (study PRJEB30046, sample SAMN00792073) | human gut metagenome | study: EMG produced TPA metagenomics assembly of the A metagenome-wide association study of gut microbiota in type 2...
GGGGGACAAGGTGAATTGCCCGTAGGGCAAGAGAGGGCGCCCTGGGGCGGCTGGCGCCCGCAGGGCGACTGAGAGGGGAGTGCTGTCTTTACGCTTTTTCATAGCGAACCCCTCTCCGTCATCGCTACGCGATGCCACCTCTCCCCAAGGAGAGGCTTTCCTGCATCCTGAGCACAATTCAAAACTTGCAAAGCTATGAATTCTGTGGTATATTAGATATAGAAAAGACAACCGCCCACAGAGGTGGGTTGCCGAGTTTAGTTAAGAAAAATCCGCTCCGAGCTCGCCAAAGTCAAGGGGCGGTTTTTCTATGTCCGTAACTTTTTTATTACTTTTTGTTCTTAAAAATGAACGTAAGTAATGCTACGATAAAAATTCCAAAGGACATTAAATCCTGAAAGCTGAAATATACCATAGACATCACCTCCATTCGTAGAGAATGAAGGCAAAACCACCCTGCAACACGGTTGTCGAAAACATTTTATCATAAATTATAAATTAAAGCAATAGAACGTTTGCTTATAAAGGAGAGCTGGCAATGCCAAAGAAAAAGACAGCATTGACAATAGAAGAACGCTTGCAGCAGGCGCTGGTGCCTGCGGAGGAACAGCCTTATGAGGTGCCGGAGAATTGGGTGTGGGTAAGGCTGGAGAGCGTCGCTTCTTGGGGTTCTGGTGGTACTCCGTCAAGAAAGCATGAAGAATATTATAATGGTGATATTTTATGGATAAAGACTGGCGAATTAAATAATGGTTGGATTTACGATACAGAAGAAAAAATAACTGATGAAGGATTGAAAAAATCTAGTGCAAAATTGTTTCCGCCATACTCAGTTTTGATTGCTATGTATGGTGCAACGATTGGTAAAGTTGCAATTTTAGGTGTTCCTGCTACAACAAATCAAGCCTGTGCTTGTGCTGTTTGTAATCAATCTTTGCTGTATATGTATTTGTTTTATTATTGCATATCTCAAAAAAATGTCTTTATAGAAAAAGGCAAAGGCGGAGCACAACCTAACATATCTCAGATTATTTTAAAACAACATCCCATCCCTCTCCCTCCGCTCTCCGAACAGCAACGCATAGTCGAGCGCATCGAAGAGCTTTTTGCCAAGCTCGACGAAGCTAAGGAGCGACTGCAGGAGGTTGCGGACAGCTTTGCCGTGCGCAAGGCAGCAATTCTGCACAAGGCGTTTACGGGCGAGCTGACCAAGCAGTGGCGCCGTGAAAATGGCGTGAGCGATGAAAGTTGGGAAGAAAAAAATTTAGGTGATGTTTGTTCTAAAATTACTGACGGTACTCATAATAGTCCTACGAATAGCTTAACAGGTGAATATATGTATGTGACCGCCAAAAATATTAAAGATACAGGTATTGATTTATCTAACATAACATATGTAACAAAGGAAATTCATAAAGAAATATATTCTAGATGTGATGTTGTCTATGGCGATGTACTCTATATTAAGGACGGAGCGACTGCGGGTATTGCAACAATTAATACATTGAAAGAAGAATTTTCAATGTTGTCCTCTGTTGCATTGATTAGAGCAGATTTAAAATTAGCTACGAATGAGTTTATAAAGACTTACTTAAACTATCGCAAGAAAGAAATTTTGAAAAATATTTCTGGAAGTGCGATTACCAGATTAACTCTAAGTAAAATAAAAAATATTGCCATTTCTCTCCCTACCCTCCCCGAACAGCACGAAATCGTGCGCCTCATAGACGACCTGCTGGCGCGTGAGCGCTCTGCACAGCAGGCAACGGAGCAGGCGCTGGCAAGCATCGACCTGATGAAGAAATCCATCCTCGCGCGTGCCTTCCGCGGTGAGCTGGGCACGAACAAAGCGAGCGAAGCGAGCGCGCTGGAGCTTTTGCGGCAGGTGCTGGCGGAAAACTGAAGCTGAATAAAAATCAAGACCTTGGCAGCGGTAAAAGCTGATGCTAAGGTCTTTTTTAGCGTCTTACAGCGAAACACTTGGATACCCCATAGCTGCTCATGCAAACCTTAGGCATTTCAGCTTACAGTTAACCCCAACCTTAGTCACGTCAGTCTGGGCATAAGCTAACCACAGATTTGTAAACACTACCGCGTATACCGTTCGGCAGAACTACGAAAAAATAGCTATTTCCAGCAAAGCGATTTAGCTTATTTAAAGCTTTTTGGTAAAACTTTTTTCCAAAAGAATTTTTGCTTTGCCGCGCTTTCCGAAAAGCGCAAACCTTTCTCGCAACTTCTTTCAGTTATGAAAGAAGTTGATGTTAAGAATTACGCCGGTGATTTTGTTTGAAGATGGTCCGCAGCCTTGCAGCATAAACTTTAAATTTACTTCATGCTTTTACTCTGCTATACTATAATTGTATAAGCGTTGAGGAGGTGCAGTCATGCCATTGGAATATTATTTTATGCTGGCGGGCCTTGTCCTGCTGCTGATAGAATTTGTTGTGCCGGGCTTCGGAATTTTCGGTGTCAGCGGCATGGTGTGCCTGACAGTCGGCGGCTTTTACGTTTTGGGTGGCAATGCCTGGGCGGCGCTAGTGCTTTTGGCAGTGTATTTGTTTTTGGTGCTGGTAATTACGCTGTTGTGCGTGTATCTGCCCAAGGAAAGCAAGTATAATCCCTTTGTACTGTGGACACGCCAAAAAAACAGCGAGGGCTACACCGGCGGCAAAAACTGGAGCATGCTGGTGGGCAAAAGAGGCACAGCCTTGACTACGCTGCGTCCTGCAGGCACGATTCTGGTGGACGGCAAGCGTCTTGACGTAAGCAGTCAGGGAGATTATATCGAAAAGTCTGCGCCCGTGATTATCGTGCGGGTGGAGGGCAGCAAAATTTTTGTAGAACAGACGAAGGAGTGACGTTATGGATTTATTATTCAGTATGATTTTCGGCAGTGGCTTTGCAGTAATCATTGCTATTGCCGGTATAGCGATTTTTCTTAACTTTGTGCCGTTGGGACTGTGGATTTCCGCCATTGCCGCCGGTGTTAATGTAGGCATCTTCAACCTCATCGGTATGCGCCTGCGCCGTGTGCCCGCGTCGCAGATTGTGCTGCCTTTGATTAAAGCGAACAAGGCAGGTCTTGACGTAAACGTCAACCAGCTGGAGGCGCATTATCTGGCAGGCGGTAATGTGGACCGCGTTATTGATGCTTTGATTGCTGCCCACAGAGCGCAGATTGAGCTGAGCTTTGAGCGTGGCTGTGCTATCGACCTTGCGGGACGCAACGTGCTGGAGGCTGTGCAGATGAGCGTTAACCCCGAGGTTATCGAAACTCCGGTAGTAAGCGCTGTTGCCAAGGACGGCATTGAGCTGAAGGTAAAGGCACGCGTAACAGTGCGCGCCAACATTGACCGCTTAGTAGGCGGTGCCGGCGAAGCAACGATTATTGCGCGTGTCGGCGAAGGTATTGTAACAAACGTAGGCTCCAGCGCCGACCACAGCAAGGTGTTGGAAAACCCCGATTATATTTCCAAAACGGTTCTGGATAAAGGCCTTGATGCAGGCACCGCTTTTGAAATTCTTTCCATTGATATTGCGGACGTAGATGTTGGCCGTAACATCGGCGCTGCGCTGATGACAGACCAGGCGGAGGCAGACAAGCGCATTGCTCAGGCACGCGCTGAGGAACGCCGTGCGATGGCTGTTGCCAAGGAGCAGGAAATGAAGGCCTATACGCAGGAAATGCAGGCGAAGGTTGTGGAAGCACAGGCTAAGGTGCCGACAGCTATGGCAGAGGCACTGGCCAACGGCCGCTTGGGCGTAATGGATTACTACCGCCTGAACAATATTCAGGCAGATACGCAGATGCGCCGCACGATTGCCGAGGTAAGCCCGGAGGGCGAGGAAAAGCCTGAGGGCAGTAAATAAGCGAGGTGCAGCTTATGGGCGGTTTATTTGACAGTGATTTAATCCCTCTGCTTTTTGTCCTAGTAATGCTGGCCAACGTATTTTTGGACCGTCGAAACCGTCGCCGCCGCAGGCAGCAGGAGCAGCCGCAGGAAACGGCGGAGCCGACGCAGGCAGAGCAGCAAACGCAGGCTAAGCCTAAAGATATTGCCGCCGAGTTTGAACGCCGTCTGAAAAAGACGACGGAGGAGGCGCAGGCACGCAAGCGTCAAAGCAGCCAAGGCGTAGTGCATGACGGAACGCGTGTGCGCCGTGATGATGGCAGCAGAGTTCACCGTGACGGCGAAGCAATGCATGATCATACCGGCAGAATTCACCGTGAAAATGAAGCCCTTGTGCATGACAAGAGCAAGGTTTATTACGACCCCCGCAGTGATTACAGCTATGATGAAGCAAAGATGAACGCTGCTGCAGCGGCGTTTAACGCCCACTACGCACAGCAGGCGCAGCCTGCGCCCAAAAAGCGCGTCAAGCTGAAGCATGCGGCGCTGGTCAACGGCATTATCATGGCAGAGGTATTAGGAAAACCGCGCGCTCTGAACCCCTACGAGGAGCGCTGATTTAAAGATTCTCGCAAACAGTAAGGAGATGTTGGAGAATGCTGGAAAAGCTGGATTTGAGTAAAAAAGTGTCCAAGGAAGAATACAACAGGCAGATGGAAGTGCTGGGTGAACGCCTGGGAAAGGCGCAGCGCCTGGCCCGCGACGCCAAAAGACCGATTATCATCGTGTTTGAGGGCTGGCGCGGTGCACGCCGCAGTGCGCTGATTAACGAAATGATGCAGCAGATGGATGCCCGTGGCTTTAATGTTTATTCCAGCGTGCGTTTGCGCGGTGTAATGCAGGAACAGCCGTTTTTCGGTGCCTTCTGGAAGCGTTTGCCGGCGTTGGGACATATTGCCGTTTATCACCGCAGCTGGTATTATCTGAAAAACGCCAACGAGCTGGCGGATAAAGAGGATAACACCAAGTATCCTGCTGTTTCCTTTGAGCATATCAACAACTTTGAAAAAATGCTTACGGACGATAATTATCTTGTGCTCAAATTTTTCCTGCATCTGTCAGCGGAGCAGCAAAAGAAAAATATCGCCAAGAATGCCAAAACACTGGGCAAGGCGTGGCGTGACCTGAATCCGGCTCTTGATGAAAGCGAAGATTACGATAAATTTTTGCCGCATTACGAAAAAATGCTGGAGGCCACCGATACGGTAAACGCTCCCTGGCATCTGATTGCCGACGATGATCCGCGCAGCGCGCGTCTGGAGGTTTTCACCAAGATTGCCAATGCTATCGAAAAAGCTGTGCAGATGCCTGTCGAGCCTGCTGCCGACAAGCGCACTGCGGCAACCTACGATGTGCTGAGCAAGATTGACGCCAATAAGGAGCTTACTAAAGAAGAATATAAGGAAAAGCTGGATAAGTACCAGAAAAAGCTGACACAGCTGCAGATTGAAATGTTCAAGGCGCAGATTCCTGTTGTTATTGGATTTGAGGGCTGGGACGCTGCCGGCAAGGGCGGCGCTATCCGCAGACTGACGGCGGCACTGGACCCGTTGGGTTTTCATGTGCACCCGATTGCGGCGCCGAACGTGGTTGAAAAGCAGTTCCATTATCAGTGGCGTTTCTGGACCAGATTGCCGCAGCCGGGCACTATAGCGATTTTTGACCGCACCTGGTACGGCCGTGTTATGGTGGAGCGCATCGAAGGCTTTGCCAAACCGCAGGAATGGCAGCGTGCCTACGATGAAATCAAGGATATGGAGGCACAGTGGAGCGAGCACGGTATCGCCATTGCCAAATTCTGGCTGCAGATTGACAAGGAGGAGCAGCTGAAACGCTTCAATGACCGTCAGGCTGACCCCAATAAGCAGTGGAAGATTACGGACGAGGACTGGCGTAATCGTGATAAATGGGATGCCTACGAAGCGGCAGTCAACGAAATGCTGGTGCGCACCGATACCTCGTATGCACCGTGGACTGTGGTCGAGGGCAACAATAAATATTATGCCCGCTTAAAGGTTTTGAAAACAGTTATCGATTTGTTTGAACGTAAATTGACAGAAAAACATCAGTAAAATACAAGAGGATATCAGCGTAATTTTGCGCTGATATTTTCTTAATACATTATAGATACTCGGAGAGGAAATGCTTTGTCCTGGATAATCAAAAAATACATTAAAGAAACAAGAGAAAATGAAACTGGCGCGCAGGTGTATCCGCCGGGCTTACGCCATCCGGTAGCGTTTATTTACCCCAACGTCTACCATCTGGGCATGTCGAATCTTGGTATGCACATTCTGTATCAGATGATTAACGAGCGCGGTGACAGCGCCTGCGAACGCTTCTTTTTGCCGGATAAACGATTGCAGCAGGAGCATATCAAAAGCAAAACACCGCTGCTGAGCCTGGAAAACCAGCGTCCGCTGGCAGATTTTGATGTTATCTTCGTTATGCTGTCCTTTGAAATGGATTATGATAATCTGCTGACGGTGCTCGATTTGGGCAATATCCGCCTGCGGGCGGCGGAGCGCAATCAGCGTGAGCCGCTGGTGATTATCGGCGGTCCCTGTGCTACCTTTAATCCCGAGCCTTTGGCTGCTGTGGCTGACGCCTTTGTTATCGGCGAGGGCGAGGAAACAGTGCAGCATGTGCTGGATACCATCTACCGGGAGGAAAGCAAGCAAGAGCGTCTGGCGGCGCTGGCGCAGGTGCCGGGCGTTTATGTTCCCAGCCTGTATACGGCGCAGTACGATGATGAGGGCGAGTTTACCGCCCTGCTGCCGCAGGAAGGTGCGCCGGCGAAGGTTGCGCGCCAGTGGGCGCGTGATATCGACGCTTATCCGCACACCTCTGCTATCGTTACGAGCGGAACGGAATTTGAGGATATGTTTATCGTCGAGGTGGCGCGTGGCTGCGGCCGTCATTGCCGCTTCTGCATGGCAGGCTACTGCTTCCGCAAGCCGCGTCCGCGTAAGCTGGAAAATATTCTGGCAGATATCGCCAAGCGTCCCGAGCGCACAAAAAAGGTGGGCCTGATGGGCGCTGCCGTTTCCGACCATCCGCAGATGGTGGAGCTGACGGAATACTTGGTGGAGCACAAGATACCGTTTTCCGTGGCCAGCATGCGTGCCGATATGCTTACGGAGCAGATTGCCCATGCACTGGCGCAGAGCGGACAGCGCACGATGACCGTAGCGCCGGAGGCAGGCAGCGAGCGTATGCGCGCTGCGATTAACAAGGGCATTACGGAGGAGCACGTTTATAATTCTATCGAATTGGCGGCTGCTGCCGGTATGCGCAACATCAAGCTGTATTATATGATCGGCCTGCCGGGAGAAGAGGACGAGGACATCGTCGAAACGGTGGAGATGATTAAACGCGTGCGTGCCAAGATGGATGCTGTGGGCAACAAGGGTGAGCTGGTTATTTCTGTCAACGGCTTTGTGCCCAAGCCCTTTACGCCGTACCAATGGGCGCCGCTGTGCAATGTGCGCACGCTGAAGAAGCGCTTTAAAATTTTGGGCGACGGTCTGAAGAAGGAAAAGCGCATTAAGCTGATAACCGAATCGCTGAAGGAAACTGTGGTGCAGTCCGTGCTGGCGCGCGGCAGCAGACGTATCGGCGAAGCACTGCTGAAGGCGCATGTGGAAGGCCGCAGCCTGAAGCAGGTGCTGAAGGAAGAGGGCCTTGATGCCGAGGAGCTGGCGGAGCGCGAGCTGCAGGTAGGCCAGCCGCTGCCGTGGCAGCATCTGGACATGGGCGTGACGCAGGAATATCTTGCGGCTGAGCTGCAGCGCAGCGAAAGCGGTAAGTTTACGCCGATGTGCTTTGACGGATGCCGTCGTTGCGGTGTCTGCCGGGAGTAAGGCGGGCGTGCGGCTTAGGCAGTGAAATGACTGCTGCTAATAAAAAATTGAGCATCCCTACACTTTTTGCAGGAAAAGTGTGGGGATGCTTTTGTTATTTTACGCTATAATGATGCTGAGGAACCCAGCTTTGGCTGCTTCGGAAGCGGTAACACCCCTTCCGTCTGCTCGCCGGTGCTCGCAGCCACCTCCCCTTACAGGGGAGATATAAAGGAATTGCCCAATTTATCCCTGAAATGCAAAAAACCTGCTCTTTTCAGAGCAGGTCAGCTTGTAAGAATTAAGCCATAGCGTTGATTCTCTTTGCAAGTCTGGATTTTTTGCGAGCTGCAGCATTCTTATGGATAATGCCTTTGCGAGCTGCTTTATCGAGCAAACCGGAAGCAGTAGCCATAGTAGCTTGAGCGTCTTCTTTAGCGCCGGTTTTAGTCAGAGCCTCTACTTTGCGGGAAGCATTACGGAGAGCTGCTTTAATCGGAGCGTTTTTAGCACGACGTTCTGCGTCGGTCTTTACACTGCGGATGGAAGATTTAATGTTCGGCAACGAATTTCACCTCCTGAATTTTCTTGTACTGCATTATTCTACCACGAATGCGAGCATTATGCAAGAGAAAATCACAAATATGCCTGCCTGTTCCTGTAAAAAATATTTTACGGACGCTTGACCTGGAGCTGACTCCAAATGCTAAAATATAAGCAGAAAGCAGGAAAACAATCCTGGCAGGAGGTAAGCGGGATGAAAATAAACGAAGTAAGCAAAATGTATGACATTACAGCGGACACGCTGCGTTATTATGAGCGCATCGGCCTGATTCCGGCTGTCAACCGCAACGAAAGCGGTATTCGCGACTATACCGAAACAGACTGCAACTGGGTAAACTTTGCCAAATGCATGCGTGCGGCAGGTATTTCGGTAGAAAGCCTGATTGAATATGTGGCGCTGTTTCAGCAGGGCGACAAAACAAGGGCGGCACGCAAGGAAATTTTAATTGAGGAGCGCGCCAAGCTGCTCGAGCGTATGGCGCAGATGCAGGAAACGCTCGATAAGCTGAATTATAAAATCGATAATTATTACAAGTGCGTTGAATTTGAGGACACTAAACTGAAATAAAACGCAGTACGAGGAGAGATGGCGCCGAGCTGTCTCTCTTTTTAGTTTACAGGCTTTGCCGTATAATGGTATAATAATTAGTACTAATAAAACAGGCTCAAGCCAATATTGGCCTGAAAGAATACATTTTAATGAAGGAGCAGGAAGAGTAATTTATGATTGAACAAAATCACATTCGCAACTTTTCTATTATCGCCCATATAGATCATGGCAAGTCTACCCTGGCGGACAGATTGATTGAATATACAGGAACGCTGAGCAAGCGTGAGATGGAGGAGCAGATTCTCGATTCCATGGATTTGGAGCGTGAACGCGGCATCACCATCAAGGCGCAGGCTGTGCGCAGCATTTACAAGGCGCGCAACGGCGAGGAGTATATGCTGAACTTTATCGACACCCCGGGCCACGTAGACTTTACCTATGAGGTTTCGCGTGCACTGGCAGCGTGCGAGGGCGCACTGCTGGTTATCGACGCTACTCAGGGCATTGAAGCGCAGACTTTGGCTAACGTGTATCTGGCGCTGGATAACGATCTGGAGATTATCCCGGTTATCAACAAAATTGATTTGCCGAGTGCCGACCCGGAGCATGTAAAAAGGGAAATCGAGGACGTTATCGGTATTGATGCTTCCGACGCAGTTCTGTGCAGTGCCAAGACAGGCATCGGCATCGAGGACGTGCTGGAAGCAATCGTAGCGCGTGTGCCGGCGCCGCAGGGCGATGCGGAAGCACCGCTGAAGGCCTTGGTGTTCGACTCCAAATTTGACGCTTATAAGGGCGTAGTTTTATATATACGCATTATGCAGGGCCGTCTGCGCAAGGGCATGAAGATTCGCATGATGGCAACCGGTGCGGAATTTGATGTTACCGAGGTCGGTTACTTCAAACCCGGCATTGTCAATGTTGATGAGCTGGAGGAGGGCCAGGTAGGCTTCTTTGCTGCCAGCATCAAAAATGTTAAGGATGCACGCGTAGGCGATACCGTAACCGATGCCGATAATCCTGCCGAAAAAGCGTTGCCCGGTTACCGCAAGGCTACACCGATGGTATACTGCGGTCTGTATCCGGTAGAGAATTCCGATTACGATAACCTGCGTGATGCTTTGGAAAAGCTGCAGCTGAACGATGCTTCTCTGGTGTTTGAGCCGGAGACATCTACCGCGCTGGGCTTTGGCTTCCGCTGCGGCTTCTTGGGCCTGCTGCATATGGACGTTATCAAGGAGCGCCTGGAGCGCGAATATAATCTGAGCCTGATTACTACCGCACCGAACGTTATTTATGAGGTGTTCCGCACCAACGGCGACGTTGAAATGGTAGATAACCCGTCCCTGTTCCCGGACCCGACTGTTATCGACCATGTTGAGGAGCCTTTCGTTAATGCAACCATCATTGTGCCGAAGGATTATGTAGGCGCTGTTATGGAGCTGAGCCAGGAAAAACGCGGTGAATACGATAACATGACCTATCTTGATGATACCCGCGTAATGATTCACTACGCATTACCGCTGAGTGAGATTATCTTTGACTATTTTGACCGTCTGAAATCCGCTACCCGCGGTTATGCTTCCCTAGACTACGAGCTGTCCGGCTATCGTTATTCTGATCTGGCGAAGGTAGATATCCTGCTGAACGGCGAGCCTGTCGATGCGCTTTCCGCGATTGTGCATAAGGAATTTGCTACCGTCCGCGGCCGTCAGCTGGTTGAAAAGCTGCGCAGCCTGATTCCGCGTCAGATGTTTGAAATTCCGGTACAGGCAGCAATCGGCAACAAGGTTATTGCCCGCGAAAACGTCCGCGCTATGCGTAAGGACGTACTGGCGAAATGCTACGGCGGTGATATCAGCCGTAAGCGTAAGCTGCTGGAAAAACAGAAGGAAGGTAAAAAGCGCATGAAGCAGGTTGGCAGTGTAGAGCTGCCGCAGGAGGCATTCATGGCGATTCTGAAAATGGACTAAGGCTTAGCGCTTGGTCGATAGTGTCTGATAGATAGGAGCAATGCAATTATGATGATACAACTGCAAGGCTTGCTTTCGACAATCACATTTTTGGATGTTATAGATATTGTCGTCGTTGCCTATTTTCTTTACCGTTTGTTCCTGATGCTGAAAAACACCCGTGCCGCAACACTGGGCAAGGGTCTCATGGTGCTGATAGGCTTCACGCTTATCTGCCGTTGGCTGAATCTGCATGTTATCAGCTGGCTGCTGGAAAAGAGCATGACGGTGATCATGGTCGCCCTGCCTGTTGTCTTTCAGCCGGAGCTGCGACGTGCTTTGGAGCAAATCGGCCGCGGCAAGCTGTTTCATAAGGGCAGCGAGCTGGACGAGCAGGAGCTGGAGGAGATGCTGGATTCCGTTGCTCATGCCACTAAGGTGATGAGCAAAAACAAGGTAGGTGCGCTGATGGTCTTTGAGCGTGCTACCGGTTTGGCAGAGCGTATAGAAACCGGTGTGCCGATTGACGGTCTGGTGAGCTCTGGCTTGCTGCAGAACATTTTTGTTAAGGATACACCGCTGCATGACGGCGCTGTTATTATCCGCGGCAACCGCGTTGTTGCTGCCTGCTGCCTGCTGCCGCTTACGGAAAACCGTAATCTGAGCCAGGAGCTTGGTACCCGCCATCGTGCAGCTATCGGTATGTCCGAGCAGTCCGATGCGATGATTCTTGTTGTCAGCGAGGAAACCGGTACGATTTCCATCGCCCGCAACGGCGAGCTGATGCGTTATCTGACAGTGGATGATGTGAAGGAAATTTTGCGCACGGCAATTTTCCGTCCGCATGCAGCAGTTAAGAATTCTTTGGTTGATAAAATCAAGAGCTTGTGGGGCGGTGAGAAAAAATGAGATTTTTGCAAAGGCTGGCGCGTAAGGAAAACCTGTTGGCACGAATTATCTGCCTGCTCATGGCCTGTGGACTGTGGGTATATGTAATGACCGACCAAAATCCGATTATCGAGCGTAATATCGAGGTGCGCCTGCAGCAGAGAAATCTGCCGCAAAATATGATGGTCTTTAATGCTCCCGATAAAATTCTGGTTAAGGTGCGCGGTTCGCGTGCCAAACTCAGTTCCGATAATCTGAGTGCCGAAATCAATGCTTCTATCAATTTAAAAAATATAACCGAAGGTCAGCAGAGTCTGCCGATTACGGTAACCTACTCCGGCGGCGAGATTGTATCCGTAACGCCTAAGGAGGTTTCCGTATATGTGGATACGGTAAGCGAGAAAAAGGTTCCCGTTACTACGCGTATCGTGGGCGCGGTGAACGGTGATATGACCATCGGCAGCAGTATAATTACTCCGGCGGAGGTTACTTTGCGCGGTGCAACGCATCGTATAGATAAGGTAAACCGTGTTGTTGCTCCTATTGATATCAGCAACCATAGCGGCAGCTTCCAGACGGAAAGCGAGCTGGTTGCCGTGAGTGACGACGGTTACGATATTCCTAATATGAGAATTATCCCTGAGCGTGTAATGGTGCAGGCCAATATGGTAAGCCAGATGCATTCGCTTGATATTCCGGTTAAGCTGGTTATGAGCGGTGATTTGCCTGCCGGTATTGTTGTTACCAAAACAGAGATTGTGCCGACAAGTGTTCGCGTTACCGCACCGCCTTCCGTGCTGAAGGAGCTGAAGGATGTCAAGACCAAGTCGGTGGATGTAAGCAAGCTGACCGGCAGCACCGTTGTTGCGGCTGAGCTGGATTTGCCGGAAAAGGTTATTCCCGAAAGACGTACGGTGCAGATAAAAATATCGGTAGAAAGGCAGAATTAATTTTAGATGAAGCTGAAAATAAATAATGTGCGTATCAGCCTGCGACAGGAGCAGACGCTTGAGCAGGCGGTGTGCCGCAAATGTGGTATACCGCGCGATGCTTTGGGCAGTGTGCGGATAGTACGCAAGGCAGTGGATGCGCGCAAGAAAAATGATATCTGCCTCAATTACCATGTGCTGGCAGAGGTTGAAACAGGCGGCAGACAGGCGAAGCGTTTGTTGGCGGACCGTGATATTACGCAATATCAGGAGCAGCAACAGCCGACGCTTGAGCTTGGCACACTGCCGCTGAGCGCACCGCCGGTGGTTATCGGTGCCGGTCCTGCGGGACTTTTGGCAGCACTGCAGCTGGCGGAGCATGGCTACAAGCCGCTGCTTTTGGAGCGTGGCAAGCCGGTGGCGCAGCGTGTGCAGGATGTGCAGCGCTTTTGGCAGACGGGAGAATTTAACCCCGCGTCCAACGTACAGTTTGGCGAGGGCGGTGCAGGCACCTTTTCGGATGGCAAGCTGACTACGCGTGTAAACGATCCTATGATGGCCGAAATCCTGCAGCTTTTTGTGGATGCAGGCGCGCCGGAAAATATTTTGTACGAGCATAAGCCGCACGTAGGCACGGATAAGCTGCGTGCGATGGTGCAGGGACTCAGCCGCCGTATTGCGGAGCTGGGCGGCAGCGTGCGTTATGATGCGCATGTGGTTGATCTGGATATCAAAAATAATGCGGTGCAGGGTGTAATCCTTGACGGCGGCGAAAGGCTGGCGGCAGGAGCCGTGGTACTGGCCTGCGGTCACAGCGCGCGCGATACCTACGCTATGCTGGCACGCAGGGGCGTTGGCATTGTGGCGAAGCCCTTTGCCATCGGTGTGCGCATCGAGCATCCGCAGGAGCTGATTGACAGGGCGCAGTACGGCAGCTTTGCCGGACATCATCTGCTGGGCGCAGCGGATTACGCGCTTGTTTACCATACACAGGATAAAACACGCACAGCCTATTCGTTCTGCATGTGCCCGGGCGGTCAGGTAGTTGCCGCCGCTTCGGAGGCCGGTGGCGTGGTTGTCAACGGCATGAGCATGTTTAAGCGTGACAGCGGCATTGCTAACAGTGCGCTGGTGGTGAATGTAGACAGCCGGGATTTCGGCGAGGGTGCGCTGGCAGGCGTAGAATTCCAGCGCCGCTATGAGCAGCTTGCTTATGCGGCGGCAGGCAGCAGCTATTATGCGCCTGCGCAGAATTTGGACAGCTTTTTGAAGCGCAGCACTCCGTCCCTGGAATGTCTGGTGCAGCCAAGCTATCGTCCGGGACTTGCGGCCTGCAGCTTAGATAAGGTGCTGCCTGCTTACGTTACGGATACTCTGCGCGAGGGCATTACGAGCTTCGGCCGCAAGCTGGCGGGTTATGCCGACGGCGGCGCGCTGCTGACGGGTGTGGAAACACGCACCTCGGCGCCGGTTCGCATTGAGCGCGACAGGCAAAGCTATGTATCGCTGACGCATGATTTGCTTTACCCCTGCGGCGAAGGCGCAGGCTATGCCGGCGGTATTATGAGCGCAGCGCTTGACGGCTATCATGTGGCGCGTGCGATTATGGAAAGATTTGCGCCGGTGAAGTAATTTAGGTTGGAGCAATACTGAGAATTAGGCTCCCCTTGGGGGGACAAGGTGAATTGCCCGTAGGGCAAGAGAGGGCGCCCTGGGGCGGCTGGCACCCGTAGGGCGACTGAGAGGGGATTTTGCAGCATTTACTTTTACGCATAGCGTTATGTTATGTGTTACCCCTCTCCGTCATCGCTATGCGATGACACCTCTCCCCAAGGAGAGGCTCTTAATTTGATTTTTTGGCTAAACAATTCCCAACTCACATATAAACGCATTAACATTAGGGAGGTTATTACAAAAAATGGCAAGATTATTTGGTACTGATGGTGTTCGCGGTGTGGCGAACGTAGAGCTTACTCCGGAGCTGGCCTTTAAGCTGGGCTATGCTGCAGCAAAATACTTTGGCCGCGAGGTTTCCTGCCCGAAAATTATTATCGGCAGAGATACACGCCGTAGCGGACAAATGCTGGAAAGCGCTTTGGCAGCAGGTATCTGCAGCGCCGGCGGCAATGCACATCTTCTGGGCGTTATGCCTACTCCGGCAGTTTCCTTTCTGACCAGTGAGGTTAAGGCTAACGCCGGTGTAGTAATTTCTGCTTCTCACAATCCGTTTGAAGACAACGGCATCAAATTCTTCTCTCAGACAGGTTACAAGCTGCCTGACGCAGTAGAGGACGAAATTGCAGCTATCGTTGCTGCACCGATTGATTACACTCAGGCAGTAAGCGGCAGCAGCGTCGGCCAGATTATTCATGAAAAGGATTTGTCCGCACTGTATATTAAGCACATTCTGAGCACTGCTTATGCTAAGCTGAATGGCCTGAAGATTGTTATGGACTGCTCCAACGGTGCTAACAGCGAAATCGCACCGGTTATCCTGCGCAGTCTCGGTGCTGAGGTTGTGGCAATTTTCAACGAGCCTAACGGTATCAACATCAACAACGGCTGCGGCTCCACTCATCTGGAGGCTTTGCAGAAGAAGGTTGTCGAGGTTGGCGCTCATGTAGGTATCGCCAATGACGGAGACGCCGACCGCTGCCTGGTAGTTGACGAAAACGGCGAGGCTATGGACGGCGACCAGATTATGCTGATTTGCGCGCTGGAGCTGATGAAGCGCAACAAGCTGCATGATAATATGCTGGTAACCACTGTTATGAGTAACGTGGGCCTGCATCAGGCTATGAAGGCTCATGGCGGCAAGACCGTCAAAACCGCTGTAGGTGACCGCTATGTACTGGAAGAAATGCTCAAGCACAATTATTCTATCGGCGGCGAGCAATCCGGTCATATCATTTTCTCCGAATTCGCTAAAACCGGCGACGGCATTCTGACTGCTGTACAGCTGTTGTGCGCAATGGTTCGCAACAACAAGCCTTTGTCCGAGATGGGCACCGTAATGACTAAATTCCCGCAGATTCTGCTGAATGTACGCGTGAAGAATAAAAATGGCTGGGAAGAAAAGGCTGCTATTCAGGAAGTAATCAAAAAATACCAGGAGGAGCTGGGCGAAAACGGTCAGATTCTGGTACGTGCTTCCGGAACTGAGCCTTTAATCCGCATTATGGCTGAAGGACCGAAGCAGGAGCGTCTGGAGCAGATTGCCAACGCTATTGCTGACGTTGTAACTAAGGAGCTGGCATAAGCAGGCTTCCTTGCTGAATGAAGATTAAAAGCAGACCATTACATCAGTTTCAGATGCAATGGTCTGCTTTTGTATATTTTCTTGAAAAACGCAAAAAAATAACCGCCCAGCTCCTACACTAGCGGTTATTTTTAACAGTTAATTTTGAAGGGCAACCGTCTATCGGTAGCACTCTTTCTATTTCTATGATAGCACAAAGTAAAGCGTTTGAAAACCGTTCTGATTAAATTCACAAATCCCTCACGTCTTATACTATTACTCATCAAAACTCTTGATTACGGAATAAATTATACAACCAACAACAATCAGTCCGATACCTGCTAATGCGAGGAAAGGTGCCGCAGGGAGCAAGAAGGCCATACCGCCAATCATTATTAAAATTTTGTTGTCTGGCATAAGAAGCCACCTCACAGTTCTTCAACTCGTTATCTTACGGGATTTTCTCTCAAAGTTTTATGCAAGCATTCTGCCCCTTTACCGAAGCAATAATAGCTAAATCCTGCACTAACCACTCCTCCAATCACTGGAGCTGATTTAGCAGGAATTTTACTCAAAACATCTTTTGTTACTTTAATTCCAACTTGTTCGCAAACTTGTTTTAGCAAGGGATACCAAGCAGTTTTTGTCAAAGCTGCTCTCAAAATATCTTTCCCTGCCTTGCCGGCAAGCGACTTAGATATTTCAGCAATAACTTTATTTGCACCACTGACTCCATACATTACACCAATGAACAACAAAATTATTTCTTGAGTTTTTTCGTCCATACTTCCTTCAATAGAACGAATTTCCGGATAGCCATAAATATAGGCTAATTTCTGAGATATTCTCAGGACATGAGCAAAATACTGTGCCAAATCAGCCGTGATTCCTGGAAGACCGCCACCACCCATAACAAAAGACAAAGCAGAAACTTTCTTCTGCTCGTAATTAATGCACTCTCTTGCAATTTCATACAAAACACTTTCATTTACTCCAGCTCTAATAGGGCTAGTCTGCACAATCCGTGCTACTATTTCACGATTAAATCTGCTAGAAAAATTTTTTTGAAGAAATTCTTCTCTCTCAATCTTTACGCCAGGCAACTCTACTGCCACTGCCAATACTTCGTCAAAATCAAAATCAAAAGGAACAATATTACTCATTTGAAATCCTCCATTCCGCTTATAAATCTATCAAAAAGACAAAGTTTTTCTTTATTATATACTTCTGTACCCCCCCGTCAAGCAAATGTCTTTTTTATCTTCACGAAATGTACAGTTACTTTTTAACACTGTTATTTTTTCTCACTTTATCTTTCCTTGCTTATATGTTACACTATAAGCAGCATTTTTCGGTTTCTTTGCAAGAAACTTTTTGGAGGTCCGCACCATGACGAACGACAAACGCGTAATAGAGAATTTAAGAGCACACTATCAGGAAATAATATCCAGCTATGTCATTACAGCCTATGCTACTTCTTGTCATGGTTCAGTCTGCGTCGGCATGTATGAGCCGCCATTGTTATCACTAAACGCCATCAAAAACATCGTCAAAAGTTTTCCCAACACTTCCTGCGACCTTTATCCTTCCATCATCAAATACTGCGAAGAAAAAGATATCGCAGAAAACAAACTCTATAAAAAAGCGCACGTCTCTAAAACTGTTTTTTCCAAAATCCGCAGCATGAAGGATACCGGCTACAAGCCTAGCAAAAGTACGATTCTCTGCTTATGCCTGGCTTTGGAACTGAATAACAAAGAGACAGAAGAAATGCTCAATATCGCAGGCTACTCTTTATCTGATGACATCATAGCCGACAAAATTGTCAGCTATTGCATAAGTAAGCGATATTACGACGTTTATGACATCGAAAACCTTATTCTGGAAAAAACAGGTGGAGTATATTTGTACTCCTGATAAAATAAGTATACAACAACAGCTATCAAAAAAAGAGAACGCCCAACTACTACAAAACAGTAATAGTTGGGCGTTTGTACGCTATGTGCTCTATTTTTGAGCAGAGAAACTTTCACAGGTTGTTCGTTGTATATGTTCGCTTTTTATGCTAAAATATTTTTGTGGTGCTTCCATAACGGTAGGCGGTTGTCCCTCTGGCAGCAAGATTCTGTATTACTGCAAATCTAATGGCAAGAGGGGGTGAGACCAATGATGACTTTAGATAATCTTATCTCTGTTCTCGGCTTATGTCTGACTTCAGTAGCTCTAGGATTCGCTCTAGGTTATGCGCTAGGTCAAATTCACGTAAAAAAATAACCGCCCAGTCTGCAAAACAAGCGGTTATTTTTTATAACTAAATGTTCAAGGATAACCGTCTATCGGCGGCACCTTTTCTATTTCTATGATAGCACAAAGTAAAGCGTTTGACAACCGTTCTGATTAAATTCACAAATCCCTCACGTCTTATACTATTACTCAAACTTCCCACATAAAAAAGCTGTTTTTAGCTGCTCAAACCCTTATCACATCTAGGACTTACGAATATAAAAACAAAATTCAATTATCTAAGATGGGATTATACTATATGAAGCGCCTGCAGGCAAGCATCAGGCCTTAAAAGTTCAAGGAATGTTTTCTTGACCTGCCAGTCATCATATTGTAAAATTAAATTAGTCTGAGGATGTGCCGCGTGGGACTGCCTGCCTGCGCGGCTCATTGTCTGTTTGCTCATAAATCAGCAGAGGCTTGTTTTTGCTGCCAAATGCAGACAGTGAAGGATGTAAGCGCATGTACCGCTTAGGCGGTGGACGAGGAATGAGGTTATCGATCAGTCAGCGGATGCCTCACGGCCGGCTGCAGGCCGCAAACCATGTACAAAGCCCTCCGGTAACGGGGGAGAGAAAAGCACGATGGCAGAAAGGGCAAAGAATATAATACAGGCTCGCAAGGGAGAAGGTATCAGATACGAGAAAACCTGACTAAGCAGATGATGCCTTATACCTTGCAGCGTAGAGGAGGATTACTACTTATGTGCGGAATTGTAGGTTATATCGGTAATCACGAAGCAGCCCCCTTTTTGCTTGACGGTATGAGCAAGCTGGAGTATCGCGGTTATGATTCTGCCGGTATTGCTGTTTATGAAAACAACAGCATTCGTGTAGAAAAATGTGTAGGCCGTCTGGATGCACTGCGTCATAAATTGGCAGGCAATATGCCTGTGGGCAATGTAGGTATCGGTCACACACGCTGGGCAACACATGGCCGTCCGTCGGATCGCAATGCGCATCCCCATACGGACAGCAGCGGTAAGTTTGTCGTTGTCCATAACGGTATTATTGAAAATTATCTTGGCCTGAAGGAAGAACTGATTGCCAAGGGACATGAATTCCTGTCCGAAACGGACAGCGAGGTTGTAGCTCATCTGATGGCAGACAAATATGACGGAGATTTCGAAGAAACCGTCAAAAAGGTGCTGAAGCTTATCAAGGGCTCCTACAGTCTGGTATTTATGTGCGAATACGAGCCTGATAAAATCATCTGCACCAAAAAGGATAATCCGTTGATTATCGGCCTTGGCGAGGGTGAAAACTTTATCGCTTCCGATATTCCGGCTATTATCAACCATACGCGCCGTACCTTTATCATGAGCGACGGCGAAATCGCCACGGTAACGGCAGACGGTGTATGGGTGCAGGATATCAACGGCACTCCCATCAGCAAGAAGGTGTTTGTCGTTAACTGGAATGCCGAAGCAGCGGAAAAAGGCGGCTTTGAGCATTTCATGCTGAAGGAAATTTATGAACAGCCCAAGGCTTTGCGCGACACCATGACCAGTCGTCTTGATGCGGAAGCAAAAACCATCGGCTTCCCCGAGCTGAACTGGACAGCCGAGGAGCTGCGTGAAATCAATAAAATCTTTATCGTGGCCTGCGGTACCGCTTATCATGCAGGCATTGTCGGCAAATATTATCTGGAGCAGCTGGCGCGTGTGCCGGTTGAGGTGGATATTGCCAGCGAGTTCCGTTACCGCAATCCGCTTGTTGACGGCAACAGCCTGACGATTGTTATCAGCCAGAGCGGTGAAACCAGCGATACACTGGCAGCACTGCGCGAGGCTAAACGTCTTGGCTCCCGCACTCTGGCGGTTACCAACGTTGTCGGCAGCTCTATTGCGCGTGAGGCAGACCAGGTTGTTTATACCTATGCCGGTCCGGAAATTGCCGTAGCATCTACCAAGGCTTACACTACACAGCTTCTGGCAATGCTGATGCTGGCAATTTATGTAGGCCGTCTGCGCGGCAGCATGAGTGCCGAGCGTGAGCAGGAGCTGGTGCAGGGTCTGACCTTTGTACCCGAGCAAATTCATAAAATGCTGGAAAACGTGGACCAGATTAAGGTGTTTGCGCGTGAATACGGCAGCAGTGAGGATGCCTTCTTCCTGGGACGCAGCCTTGATTATGCCGTAGCGTTGGAGGGTGCGCTGAAGCTGAAGGAAATTTCCTACATTCATGCGGAGGCTTACGCAGCAGGTGAGCTGAAGCACGGCACCTTGGCGCTGATTGTTTCCGGTGTGCCGGTAATTGTGCTGGCAACGCAAATGGACGTATATGATAAGACTGTCAGCAACCTGCAGGAGGTTAAGGCGCGTGAGGCTGTGGTTATTGCCATCGGCTTTGAGGGCGACACCTCTTTGAAAAAATATGCGGACCATGTTATTTACATCCCGCGTACAGACAAATATCTGGCACCGCTGATGGCAGTGCTGCCCTTGCAGCTGCTGGCCTACTATGCGGCGCTGACTCGTGGCTGTGATGTTGATAAACCGCGTAATCTCGCAAAGAGCGTAACAGTTGAATAAAAAATAAATTAACGGCGTAACGGATGTAAAAATCTGCTGCGCCGTTTTTGTAATTACAGAGATACGCTGCTTATGTTATACTAATATTAATTTGTAGCGGAAGGGGAACAAAAGCAGATGGCTTATAGCGAGCTTTTTAAAAATTACAGTGATATCCGCAATTTTATGCGGCGCTTTTATGTATACGGCTTTGAAAAGCGGCAGGATTTTACCGCTAAAAGCTCCAGAAGCTACGATGATAATCGCCGGCGTCTGGACAGCTGGCTGGAGGATTATATGAGCTTCAAAAGCGAAGCGGACGGCAGAGCCTACCGCATTTCCTTTGACAGCAGCAGTATCAGTCATAATCCTTTGTATAAAAGCTGGAAGGCCAAGAGCTTTACGTCCATGGATATTACGCTGCATTTTTATCTGCTGGATATTCTTGCCGACGGCAAGGCCTATTCGGCGGCAGAGCTGTTGGAGCTGCTGAGCGGCCGTTATTTTAACTGTTTCGATAATCAGCTGCGTCAGCCCGATGAATCAACGGTGCGCAACAAGCTGAATGAATATACTGCGCTCGGAATGCTGCGGCTGGTGAAGCAGGGACGGCGCAATCTTTACTGCCTGGCGCGGGATGAGGTGAACTGGCGCAGCTGGCAGCTTGCTTGCGCCTTCTTTTCCGAGGCGGCGCCCTTGGGAGAGGCAGGCTCCTATCTTCTGGATAAATTTGCCGAGGACTGCGAAGCTTTTGCCTTTAAGCATCATTTTATTTTATATACGATGGACAGCAAGCTGCTGTACGAGCTGCTGGAGGCGATGAACAGCAGGCAGTCCGTAACGCTTTACCGCTGTGACAAGGACGGCAGCAGCATACCGCAATATGTTTGTCCCTTGAAAATTTACTGCAGCACGAGGACAGGACGACAGTATCTTTTGAGCTACAGTTATGCTGCACAAAAGCTGATTTTCAACCGTCTGGACCATATCGAGAGCATTGAGGTTAAACGCGCAGAAGGACGCTATGAGGAGTTTTTGCAGCTGGCACAGGAGGCGGCGCCGCACATCTGGGGCGCAGGCATGCTCAGGACAGATAGGTTGGAGAAAATCAGCTTTACGGTGGAGGCGGCAGCTGACGAGCAGTTTATTGTGCAGCGATTGGAGCGTGAAAAGCGTTGCGGCACGGTGCAGCAGCTGGATGCGGAGCATTACCGCTTCAGTGCTGCCGTGTATGATGCGCGTGAGCTTTTGCCGTGGGTACGCACCTTTATCGGGCGTATTACTGCTTTTAGCTGCAGTAACGAGGAAATAGAGCGCATTTTTTATGATGATCTGGAGCAGACGGCAGCCTATTATCTGCAGGAGGTGCAAGCGGATGGCGAAAAATGACAGCTTTTTAACGAAATATACGGCACCTATTTTAATGTTGTGAGCAGTATTCTGCGGCAGGCACAGGAAAAGCAGCTGACGAAGGACAGCTTGGAGCTGTTGGTGCGGGAGCAGGCCTTTGCCGACAGCTGCCTGACCATTCCCAAGGCACTGCAGGACGGAAGCTGGCCGCTGCTGCAGAAGGATATGACTACGCCGCTGCGGCATGCACCGGCGATGTCGTTGACAACATTGCAGCGGCGCTGGCTGAAAAGCCTGCTGACAGACAAGCGGATACAGCTTTTTGATGTGGAATGCAGCGGGCTGGAGGATGTGGAGCCTCTGTTCAGTGAGGAGCAGTTTGTGTATTTCGACCGTTACAGCGACGGTGACAATTATGATGCTCCGCAGTACAAACAGCATTTTCGCTTGCTGCTGCAGGCGATAACGGAAAAGCGCAGGGTGGAAATCAGCTTTATCAGCGGCAAAAACGAAAGCGTGCGGAAGGAATATCTGCCGCTGCAGCTGGAATATTCGGCGAAGGATGACAAGTTCCGCCTGAAGGCGGTGTGCGAGCGCCATCTGCATTACGTTAATGTGGGGCGTATTAAAAGCTGCCGTCTGCTGGAGCAGACGGGTGAGGAGGCCTGCATGCTGCTGGAGCCGGAGCGCTGTGCGGTTACCGTCCTGCTGACGGATGGACGCAATGCTCTGGAGCGGGCAATGCTGCATTTTTCGCATCTGGAAAAGATAACGGAGCGCTTGGATGAAAAGCATTACAGGCTGCAGCTGATGTATAACAAAAGTGATGAAACGGAAATGGTTATCCGTATTTTATCCTTCGGTCCGTTGCTGCGGGTGCAGGAGCCGGCAGGCTTTATCGAGCTGCTGCGCCACAGGCTGCGTAAGCAGCTGGCGCTGCGGGCAGATAAGTAAAAGCAAAAATATAATCTGCTGGAAGCTCATTTGATGCCGAAGCCTTATTATAAAACCACCGGACCTGTGGATTTTCTGCAGGCCCGGTGTATTTTTTTGCCTGCTTAACAGTAATTTGCTTTTACGCAATCAGCAAATGTGATATAATTAACGATACATGTCATTTTTGTGAAGAAGTTGAAATTTTTATGTGTAGGTGATGAAATGGAAATGTTTTTAGTGGCTGTGGGCTTCTATGGCATTGGCGTATTAACCATGCTGCTTCCCCACGGCATGCAGCGTGCTGCACACTGGCTTGCTAACAGCGCTGCCCTTTTTGGCAGCGCTGTCTGCGCTTATGCGGCAGGCCTGCTGCTTTTTGGCGGCGTGAGCCCCGCACCCCTGACTTGGGGCTCGTATTCTTTAGGCTGCGATGGCTGGAGCGCAGTCTTTCTGCTTTTGACCGGTATCGCCGGTGTTGTTACCAGCCTGTACGCGCTCGGTTATGCGCGTGGTTATGAGGGCAGCCGTCTGCGCCTTTTGGGCGGCATGTGGTGCCTGTTCATTATGTCTATGGTACTGGTGCTGCTGGCCGGAGATGCCTTCAGCTTCCTGCTTTTCTGGGAGATTATGGCCGTAGCCTCCTTTATGCTGGTTAACCATGAATCCGAAAAGCGTGCTACCTGGAATGCTGCCTATCAGTATCTGGTTATGACCAGCGTCGGTACGGCGGCGATTATGATTGCCTTTTTGCTGACAGCCTCTGCCAGCGAGGGATTCAGCTTTGCTGCTATGGCCAAGAATACGTTGGATGGCAGCTGGCAGCATCTTGTTTTTGTCTGTGCCTTTGCCGGCTTTGCTTTGAAGGCCGGTCTGGTGCCGCTGCATGTGTGGCTGCCTAAGGCGCATCCGGCAGCACCCAGTCACGTTTCCGCGCTGATGAGCGGTGTTATGCTGAAGATTGCTCTCTACGGCTTCGGCCGTTTTATGTTCAGCTTTTTGCCTGCCTGGAATTACTGGTGGTGCGTTATTGTGCTGCTGGCAGGCGTGGTATCCGCATTTTTGGGCGTACTCTATGCGCAGATGGAAACGGATATCAAGCGCGTGCTTGCTTACTCTTCCGTGGAAAATATGGGCGTAATTTTTGCTGCCTTCGGCTGTGGTATGCTGATGAAGGCTTCCGGCAGCAGCTTTTATATGCTTGGCTTTGTGGCAGCGTTGGTTCATGCCTTTAACCACAGCATTATGAAGGTGCTGATGTTTATGTGTGCCGGCAGCATTATGCACGGCACCGGCAGCAAAAACCTGGAGCTGTTCGGCGGCCTCGCACGCAAAATGCCGTATACCGCTGTCTTTGCTTTCGTCGGCTCGCTGGCGCTTGCCGCTATTCCGCTGACGAACGGCTTTACCGGTGAATGGCTGGTGCTGCAGAGCTTTATCAGCCTGGGTACAAGCTGCGCCGGTCAGGATATCCGCCTGTGGACTGCGGTATCATTTATTCTGCTGGGCTTTACCGGAGCACTGGCTCTTGGCTGCTTTGTACGCTTCTTCGGCATCACCTTCCTGGGCCGTGCTCGCAGTGAAATTGTGGAGCATGCGCACGAATCCGATAAATTTATGCTCGCTGCTATGGGCGTAGCATCTGTTTTAGTTGTTGCTTGCGGTCTTTATCCGCTGCCGGTAGTACGCGCAGCGCTGTTGGCGCTGGGCATGCCTGTCGCACTTGATGCCTTCGGCATGAATCTGGCGTGGGCAGGCGTTGGTACTGCAGTCTGCTATAAGCCGCTGTTGCTGCTGGCGTTGCTGCTGGTGCTGGGCGCAGTGCTGTGGTTTGCTGTTAAGAATTGCTTTGTTGTGGAGGATGTTACCTGGAACTGCGGTACCTATCCGACGCAGCGTCAGCAGTATTCCGCAACCGGCTTCAGTAAGCCTGTACGCCGTGCGTTTGATTATCTGCTGAAGCCCAAGCGTCAGGTAACCTACATGCGCAAGGAGCATGCTTACTTCGGACGTCAGCTTTCCTACAAGCTGGAAATTCCCGATATGATTACGGAAAAGCTTTATCAGCCGCTGCAGAAGCATTTCGTAAGTGTTTCTAATTTCCTGCGCCGTTTGCAGCAGGGCAGTGTGCGTTTATATGTTGCCTATGTTATGGTGGCAATGATGTTGGTACTGGTATGGGGGGCGCTTTATAAATGATTTTAGAGAATGAATTGTTACAGCTGGCCCTCGGTATGGCGCAGGCAGTTTTGCTGCTTTTGTGCGCTCCGCTGGTAACCGGCATTGTTAAAAAGGTAAAGGCCTGGATGCAGAACCGTATCGGCAGCAGCATCTGGCAGGAATATTACGATATCCGCAAATGGTGGGGCAAGCCAACTATGCTTACTCCTTATACCAGCATCACCTTCCGTCTGGCACCCTGCGTATATTTTCTGACGACCTTTGCGGCAGCCTGCATGCTGCCGGGCTTCTTAGGCGGACAGGCCGGCTTCGGCGACGTTTTTGTATTTGTTTATCTGCTGGCCTTGGGACGCTTCTTTATGGCAGTTTCCTCGATGGATGCAGCCACCGCTTTCGGCGGTATGGGCGGCAGCCGCGAGGTTTATATGGCAGCCTTTGTTGAGCCTGTGGTAATGCTGGCCGTGCTGTCTAACGTACTGCACACCAACAGCACCTCGCTGGCAGGCATGAGCCTGCGTACGGATGAGGTTAACCTGACGGTAGCAGGCGTGCTGACCTGCATTGCTTTCTTCCTTGTATTGCTTGCAGAAAACAGCCGTATTCCTGTTGATAACCCTGATACGCATCTGGAGCTGACGATGATCCATGAATGCATGACACTGGAATATTCCGGCCGTCTGCTGGCGCTTATCCATTGGGCAAGCCAGCTCAAGCTGCTGGTATTCTTAGTGCTCTTCGCTATGCTGTATCTGCCTCTGGACTTGCCGGTTGTATTTAAGGTGCTTATCGGTGCGGTGGCTGTAGGCGTGGTTGAAACGTTGAACAATAAGATGCGCCTTTTCAAGGTGCGTGTATATCTGGCCGCAGCAGGACTGATGCTGCTGCTGGCAGTAGTGGCACAGTAAGGAGGTAACGATGGAATATTTGGTTGTAAGTTTAATGTTTATCGTTTTCCTGCAGACGCGCTTTGTGGAGCTGCGCCGTGCAACTCTGTGCCTGGCGCTGCAGTCTGCCTTGATTGCGGCGGCCTGCCTTGTCGTAGGTATGAGCCATGGCAGCGGTTTGCATGCCTGGCTGCCCGGTGTGCTGACGATTGCCGTTAAGGTGCTCTTTATTCCTTACGCTATTTTACGCGTGGTAAATCAGCTGCGCGATGAGCGTGAAATTGTCAGCGATATCAATGTTAACTATTCTACTGCTTTTGCAGCCTGCAGTCTGGCGCTCGGCTACATGGTAATTGACGGTCTGCTGCCGCAGGCAGAGGGCCGCGATATTTTAGCGACCTCTATGTTTATGATTATGACAGGCCTTGCGCTGATTGTTATGCGCAGCCGTGCCATTATGCAGATGATCGGTCTGATTACCTTGGAAAACGGCATTTATCTGCTCGGTCTGATTATGACCGAAGGCTTGCCGCTGATTATCGAGCTGGGCATTTTCCTTGATGTGCTGATTGCAGTTGTTATTCTTGTTATTTTAACCTCGCGTCTGCGTCTGTCGTTTAAAACGACGGATACAAATGTGCTGGACAAGCTGAAAGGGTAGGGGATGTAATGTTAACATATATTTTGATACTGTTATGCCTGCCACCCTTGTGCGCGGTGCTGGCACTGGCTGCGGGCTTCGGCAATAATATCCTGCATTGGCTGCACCGCCTGACGGCAACTGCGGTAGGCGTGTGCGTGGCGCTGATGGCAAAGTCCTTTAATCCTGCTGTGCCCTATGTAGACGATTTTTTTTACATTGATGCGCTGAATATGTGGGTAATTATTATTATTACCACACTTTATCTGGCAGCAACCTGGACTGCGCGTAATTATCTTACGCGTGAGGAGCGCTGCGGCGTGCTCAAGGGCGAGCAGCTGCAGACCGGCCGTTACTTTGCGCTGATGCAGCTTTTCTGCTGGACAATGTTTATCGTACTGCTGGTAAAAAACCTGGGCCTGATGTGGGTAGCAATCGAAGCGACTACCTTAATCAGTGCGCTGCTCATTTCCTTTAAATTTACTCGCGCTGCTTTGGAAGCAACGTGGAAATATATCATGGTTTGTACCGTCGGCATCTGCTTGGCGCTTTTGGGCACATTGGTGCTGTATTATGCGCAGCTTGATGCTTTGGGCGGCGAAAAGGCGCTCAGCTGGCTGTATCTGCATGAGCATGCCAACAGCCTGAACCCGGCGATGACCAAGCTGGCACTGCTGTTTATCGTTATCGGCTACGGTACCAAGGCAGGCATGGCGCCGATGCACACTTGGCTGCCCGATGCCTATGCCGAGGCTCCGTCACTGACCAGCGGTATGCTGAGCGGTGCGCTCTGCAGCTGTGCTATTTATGTGCTGCTGCGTAATCTGGTTATCCTGCTGCCGACAGCAGGCGCTGCGATGATGAGCAGCATGCTGCTGTTCTTTGCCGTGCTGACTGTGGCGATTGCGGTGCCGTTCGTTGTAGTGCAGCGCGACGTTAAGCGTATTCTGGCGTATTCCTCTATGGAAAACATCGGCATTATGGTTGCCGGTATCGGCGTATTTTCTGCCTTTTCTCTGAAGGCAGTTATGCTGCACATGTACAGCCATGCGATGATTAAGTTTGTGCTGTTCTATATCGCCGGCACTATTATCCAGGAATATCAGACACGTAATATGATGCGTATTCACGGTATGATTAAGGATGTACCGCATACCGCAACCTTTTGGCTTACCGGTATGCTGGGTATTTTGGGCCTGCCGCCGATGGGACTTTTCTTCAGTAAGTTTTACATTATGGCGTCTATGTTCCGTGAGGGACATTGGGTAGCAGGCAGTCTGCTGATTATATTGCTGGCCGGCGTTTTAATCGGTATTTTGTACCACGGCATGCGTATGCTGTGCGATAAATCTAAGCGTCAGCCCTTGGGCGATTTGCTGGGAGCAACCGACGTGCCTGTGCTGGCAGCGCTGTTGCTTTTGACCTGTGTAGTGGGCGCCGGCTTTGAAAATATTCCCTGGCTCAACAATCTGCTGAACCAGGCTGTGCGGATTATAGGAGGCTGAGATAATGCTAGTTAAACCGGAAAATTTGCGTGGTGCTGCCAATATCTGCAGCGACAGCGGCAAGCGTCCGCTGACCGCTATGTTCGGCGCAGACGAAACGCTGCAGGGCGGCGGTCTGGCCATCTACTGCCTGTTCTATAATGCTGCCAAACGTGATATAGATGTTTTGAAGGCGCCGTTCCCCGCAGACGGTCCGCTGGAATATCAGTCGCTGACTACGCTGCTGCCGGCTGCTGCCTGGTATGAGCGCGAGCTGCATGATATGTTCGGCTTCGAGCCGCAGGGACATCCCGATATGCGTCCGCTGGTGCTGCATGAGAGCTTTCCCGAAGGCTTCCATCCGCTGCTGAAAAAATATCCCAAGGATTATGATGCACGAGGACATCGTGAATACGAAATGCTTACCTCGCAGGGCGAAGGGCTCTTTGAGGTTCCTGTAGGCCCTATTCACGCAGGCATCATCGAGCCCGGTCATTTCCGCTTCAGCCAGGCCGGTGAGGCTATGCTGCAGCTGGATGCCAAGCTGTTTTTTACCCACCGCGGTATTGAAAAGGCTGTCGAAGGCCTTACACCGATGGAGGCACTGCCGATTGTAGAACGCATCTGCGGTGCCTGCAGTGTAGCGAATACGCTGAGCTTCTGTCAGGCGGTGGAAAAATGCTCTGAGGCAGAGGTGCCTTACCGTGCGTGGTTAATCCGTACACTGGCTGCGGAGATGGAGCGCTTGTATAACCATGTGGGCGATACGGGCAATATCTGCGCCGGCGTGGGCTTCTCTCCTGTAATCAGCATGGGCACACGTCTGAAGGAGTATCTGATGCAGCTTAACGAAATGATAGCAGGCAACCGCTTCCTGCGCGGTCTGATTATCCCCGGCGGTGTGCAGTACGATGTTACCGACGCTATGCTGGAGGAAATCGAAGAGGTTCTGCGTGAGGTAGAAGCTGTTTATGCCGATATGGTACATATCATGTGGGAGCAGGCGAACTTCGTCAACCGTATCCGTACCACCGGCAGAGTACGTCAGGAAACTGCCTTTGATCTGGCTATGGTAGGCGTGGGTGCGCGTGCCAGCGGCAGTAACCGTGACAGCCGTAAGGATATCGGCTACGGTATTTATGATGAGCTTGATTTTGAGGTTATTACGGAAACAGCGGGTGATGTCGAAGCACGTATTAAGGTGCGTATCGGTGAGGTTGCCCAGAGCCTGAAGCTGGTGCGTCAGCTCATCAGCAAGCTGCGCCGCAACGCAGAAACGCAGCTGGCGGCAGAGCTGGGCGAGCTGCAGCAGGAGGAAGGTCATTTTACCTGGGGCATCAGCGAATCTGCCCGCGGTGATAATCTGCACTGCCTGCTGCTGGACAAGGAAGGCCGCATAGACCGCCTGTTTGTGCGCAGTGCCTCCTATCCTAACTGGCCAGCGCTGACTGTGGCAGTACAGGGCGACATCATTCCGGACTTCCCGTTAATAAATAAGAGCTTTGAGTTATGCTATGCCTGCATAGACCGCTAAGGAGGTGGCAAGATGTTAAAAATGCTGGAGGCAATTCTTCACGGAAAGATTGCTACCGAAAATATTGATACTACGGGCCATAAGCGTCTGCGCGGTCAGCTGCAGTGTGACGGCAGCTGCGACGGCTGCGGTGCCTGTGCCGCTGCCTGCCCGGTAGGAGCTGTGAGCGTGGCTGACGGTAAAGCAAAAATAGATTACAGTAAGTGCGTTTTCTGCGGCAGCTGTGTAGAGGCCTGCGCGCGTAAGGCGCTGGTGCACACGAACCATGATGCTTTGGCGCAGATTCTGGCTGACAGTGCCGTTGAGGTAAGCGAGGCAGTAACAGCGAAGCTGGGACGCTCTCTGCATGTACGTCATCTTGACGCTGGCAGCTGCAATGCCTGCGACTTTGAGCTGGGTGCGATGAGTAATCCTGTTTATGATTTGCACCGTTACGGTATCGCCTTCGTTGCTTCTCCGCGTCATGCGGATATGCTGATGGTTACCGGCGTGGTTACGCGCAATCTGGAGCAGGCGCTGCGTATGACCTATGACGCAATGCCTGAGCCGAAAATGGTGATGGCCTGCGGTGCCTGTGCCTGCGGCGGCGAAACCTATGGCAGCACTTATGCTGTTGTGGGACGTGCAGCTGACGTGGTGCCGGTTGATATTGCCGTGCCCGGATGCCCGCCGCGACCGGCTGCGATTATTGTGGCTTTGTGTGCTGCGGCAGATATGCTGAAGGAAAGAATGTAACCTTGTTTTAAAAAAGAATTAATCAGTATTTTATTACACTGATTAATTCTTTTTTTGCATTTTTATACTTGTACTCTGCTGTAATACGTGATAATATATAGAAAATCAGTTACGTTTGATAAACTGATATAGGTAATACAAATGAGGGGGTTTGAAAAATGATTGTTTTTAGACCGGCAACTTTCAGCGATGTAGAACATATACACAAATTGCTGAATTATTATGCAAAGGAAGGCTTGATGCTGCCACGTGCGCGCAATGCGATTTACGAGAATCTGCGCGATTATATTTTAGCGGTGGAAAACAACCGTCTGTTGGGCTGCGGCGCGCTGCATTTTGTCTGGGACCGCTTTGCGGAAATCCGCTCGCTGGCGGTGGAACCGAGCCTGCAGAAAACAGGCATAGGCCGTCAGCTGGTGGAGCATTTGGAAAAGGAAGGCATTGAGCGCGGAGTGACGATGTTTTTCACTCTGACCTATCAGCCGGGATTTTTTGCCAAGTGTGATTATATTGAAACTGCGAAGGATAAGCTGCCACAGAAGGTATGGAAGGAATGCGTGTATTGTCCGCAGTATCCGTACTGCAATGAGATTGCTTTCATCAAGACAACGGTTGATTATGAGCCTTCGCAAATCAAATTCTAAAATTTAAGGGCTGCCGTGCACATTTGTCATCGGTGATGACGAGGCTGTGCTGAGGGCAGCTCTTTTATTTTTGGTCGTGGAATGTTACAATAATCAAATAGAGTATAAAAACCGCACGGTGATTTTGCCGTTGCGGTGGCAGATAAATTTACGGAAAAGAGGTTGAACTTATGAAATTATATTCCTGGAATGTTAACGGTTTGCGTGCCTGCATGACGAAGGGCTTTGCCGAATTTTTGCAAGAGGCTGCGCCGGATATTATTTGTCTGCAGGAAACGAAGATGCAGCGCGAGCAGGCTGATTTTGTTTTCCCCGGCTACGAGGAGTATTGGAACAGTGCGGAGCGCAAGGGCTACAGCGGTACTGCTGTTTTTACGAGGGTTAAGCCTTTGGCTGTTACCTATGGTTTAGGTCAGGAGGAGCACGATAAGGAAGGGCGTGTGATTACGCTGGAGTTTGAGAGCTTTTATCTGGTGACGGTGTATACGCCTAATTCCAAGGATGGCCTGGCGCGTCTTGATTACCGCATGGTGTGGGAGGATGTGTTCCGTGCTTATCTGCAGGAGCTGGATGCTAAGAAGCCTGTTGTTGTCTGCGGTGATCTGAATGTGGCGGCTGAGGAGATTGATTTGAAGAATCCTAAGACTAACCGCAAGAATGCAGGCTTTACGGATGAGGAGCGTGCTAAGTTCCGTGAGCTGAAGGCTGCAGGTTTTACGGACAGCTTCCGTTATCTGCATCCGGAGGAGGTTAAGTACAGCTGGTGGAGCTATCGCTTTAAGGCGCGTGAGAAGAATGCGGGTTGGCGTATTGATTATTTTGTGGTGTCGGACAGGATTGCGGCTAAGCTGCAGAGCGCGGAGATTCACAATGAGGTTTTCGGCAGCGACCATTGTCCTGTAAGTGTTGAGCTGGATGTGTGAATTTCTGGCGTCGCAATTGTATATCGTTTCAATCAGAGCAATTTCTTAACGCGAATTTCGTGTGGAACCAAGACGAAGTGCCGCAAAACTCGCGCGAAGCTGAAAGATTTTGCGATATTAGTCAGCATAGCGCTCAAACAGTTGCGACACTTCGGTGGTTCCAGACACTCATTTGCTAAAATTGCTATTCATTCCACGATATAGCAATTGCTCGTTTGCTGTTTAGATTTGTGCAGTTATATTTTTAGTGTTTTACAGTTGGTGATGAACATGGATTTTAAAATTCAGGCTCCGTTTGAGCCAGCAGGCGACCAACCGCAGGCGATTGCCAAGCTGGCGGAGGGAGTGGAGCAGGGCCTGCGCACGCAGGTGCTGCTGGGTGCAACGGGTACGGGCAAGACGTATACGATTGCGCAGGTAATCAATAAGGTGCGTAAGCCGACGCTGGTGATTGCGCATAATAAGACGCTGGCGGCACAGCTGGCGAGTGAGCTGAAGGCCTTCTTCCCGGAGAATGCGGTGGAATATTTTGTTTCGTATTACGATTATTATCAGCCGGAGGCGTATATTCCCCAGTCGGATACGTATATTGAGAAGGATGCTTCGATTAACGACGAGATTGATAAGCTGCGCCACAGTGCGACCAGTGCTTTGTTTGAGCGTAAAGATGTAATTATCGTAGCCAGTGTTTCCTGCATTTACGGCTTAGGTGCGCCGCAGGAGTATTATGATATGGTGCTGTCGCTGCGCCTGGGGCAGATTATCGACCGCCAGAAGATTTTGCATAAGCTGGTGGAGATTCAATATAATCGTAATGATATTGATTTCAAGCGTGGCACCTTCCGTGTGCGCGGTGATGTGATTGAGGTTATTCCCGCGGCCTACGGCGAGAAGGCTGTGCGCATTGAAATGTTCGATGACGAGGTTGACCGCATTGTGGAATTTGATGTGCTGACGGGTGAGATTCTGGCGCAGCGCAATCATGTGGCGATTTTCCCGGCAAGCCACTATGTTACGAGCCGTGAGAATCTTGAACGTGCTATGAATGATATCCGCGAGGAACTGGACGAGCGCCTTGATGAGCTGAATAAGCATGGCAGGCTGTTGGAGGCACAGCGTCTGGAGCAGCGCACGAATTACGATTTGGAGATGATGCAGGAGATGGGCTACTGCTCCGGCATCGAAAACTATTCTCGCCATCTTGCTGGCCGCAAGGCCGGTGAGCCGCCGTTTACGCTGGTAAATTATTTTCCCAAGGATTTTTTGCTGGTGGTAGATGAGTCGCACGTAACGCTGCCGCAGATTCGCGCTATGTATGCCGGTGACCGCTCGCGTAAGGAGATGCTGGTGGAGCATGGCTTCCGCCTGCCTTCGGCCTATGATAACAGACCGCTGACCTTTGACGAATTTCAGGCGCAGATCAAGCAGGCGATTTATGTTTCTGCTACGCCGGCGAAGTATGAGCTGGAGCAGGCAGACAATGTCGTTGAGCAGATTATCCGTCCGACAGGCCTGTTGGACCCGCAGATTGAAATCCGCTCGATTAAGGGACAGATAGATGATTTACTGGGCGAAATCAACAAGGTTGCCGCTGCTGGCGAGCGTGTGCTGGTGACTACGCTGACGAAGCGCATGGCGGAGGATTTAACAGAATATCTGAAGCAGGCAGGTGTGCGTGTGCGCTACTTGCATTCGGAAATCGCTACGATTGAGAGAGCGGAAATTATCGACAGCCTGCGTGCCGGTAAGTTTGATGTGCTGGTAGGCATCAACCTGCTGCGCGAAGGACTTGATTTGCCGGAGGTGTCGCTGATTGCGATTCTGGATGCGGACAAGGAAGGCTTTTTGCGCAGTGATACGGCGATGATTCAGACCATCGGCCGTGCAGCGCGTAATGCGCATGGGCGCGTTATTATGTATGCCGACCGCATTACCGACAGCATGCAGCGTGCGATAGATGAAACCAATCGCCGTCGTGAAAAGCAGCAGGCGTACAACGAGGAGCACCACATTACGCCTAAGACGATTTACAAAGAGCAACGCCAGCTGATTAAACTGACGAAGGTGGCAGACACCGAAGAGGCAACGTCCTATGGCAGCAGCAAGAAGCTGAAGCAGAAATCAACTAAGGAGCTGAACACACTGGCCCGCGAGCTGGAAAGACGGATGCAGGAGGCGGCCAAGGCGCTGGACTTCGAGGCGGCGGCCGAGCTGCGTGACCAGCTGATTATCGTCAAAGGACAGCTGGGGCAGAAGATGGTGCCGAAGAAAAAGAAAAATAAACGCTGACACAGAAGTTTGACTTTTCCTGTTTGGCGTTATATAATATACAAGATATTTTTATTCAAATTCTGTGAAGCGGAGCAGTAGTCTGCAGTATCTTTCAGAAAGTCGGCGGTTGATGCGAGCCGGCAGTTAGGGCAGATGAACTCACCGTGAAGAAGCCGCAAGGAAATGTGCGGACGTGATGCTGCGTTAAGGCTAATTGAGTGGCGGCTGTAGCCGCAATCAGGGTGGTACCGCGAATTTTTCGTCCCTGACCTTTTTTAAGGTCGGGGATTTTTTATTTTCGACCAACAATAATACCTGGGAGGTAATGAAATGATTCAAGAAAAGTATGCTCCCCATGATATTGAAGCTAAATGGCAAAAATACTGGGAAGAAAACAAAACCTTTAAAGTAGAGATGGATAAGGATAAGCCTAAATCCTACGTTCTGGAAATGTTCCCCTATCCGTCCGGCAACCTGCACATGGGCCACGTTCGTAACTATTCCATCGGCGACGTAATCGCACGTTTCCGCACCATGAAGGGTTTCAACGTTCTGCATCCGATGGGCTGGGACTCCTTTGGTATGCCTGCTGAAAATGCTGCTATCAAACACAATATTCCGCCTAAGAAATGGACTCTGGAAAACATCGCCAACATGACTCGCCAACTGAAGGCTCTCGGTCTGTCTTACGATTGGGACCGCGAGGTTACCACCTGTAAGGAAGATTATTACAAATGGACTCAATGGTTCTTTGAGCTGTTCTACAAACGCGGTCTGGCAGTTAAAAAGGAATCTGCCGTAAACTGGTGCGACACCTGTAACACCGTATTGGCTAACGAGCAGGTTATCGACGGCAAATGCTGGCGCTGCGACCATGAGGTTGTTAAAAAGGATTTGAGCCAATGGTTCTTCAAAATCACCGATTATGCTGATGAGCTGCTGAAGGATCTTGACCTGCTGCCGGGCTGGCCCGAGCGCGTAAAAACCATGCAGCACAACTGGATCGGCCGCAGCGAAGGCTTGGAATTCTCCTTTGAAATCCCGGCACTGAACGATACTGTTGCTGTTTACACCACCCGTCCGGATACTGCTTACGGCGTAACCTTCATGGCTCTGGCTGCCGAGCATCCGCTGATTAAAAAGATTTGCGAAAACAATCCGAAGGCTGACGAAATCAACGCTTTCTGCGAGCGTGTTCGTAATCAGTCCGAAATTGAACGTACCTCCAGCGAATCCGAAAAAGAGGGCGTATTCACCGGCGTATACTGCATCAACCCGTTCACCGGCCGCAAGGTAGAAATCTGGGTAACCAACTATGTACTGTATGATTACGGTACCGGTGCTGTAATGGGCGTTCCTACCGGTGACCAACGTGACTGGATGTTTGCCGACAAATACGGCATTGAAAAAATCGTTACCATCTGCCCAATCGGCAAAGAGCTGAAGCTGGAAGAAATGACCTGCGCTTACGAAGAAAAAGAAGGTATGCTGGTTAACTCCGGCGAATTTACCGGCATGGAAATGCACAAGGCTATGAGCGCTATCATGGACAAGGCTGAAGCTGAAGGCTTTGGTAAACGCCGTGTAAACTACCGTCTGCGCGATTGGCTGATCAGCCGTCAGCGTTATTGGGGCGCTCCGATTCCTATCATTTACTGCCCGCACTGTGGCGAGGTTCTGGTTCCGGAAGACCAGCTGCCGGTTCGCCTGCCTGAGGACGTAAGCTTTACTGCCGGTGCTAAATCTCCGCTGGCAACCTCCGAAGAATTTGTTCATTGCAAATGCCCGAAATGCGGTGCTGACGCAACCCGTGAAACCGATACCATGGACACCTTCCTGTGCTCCTCCTGGTACTATCTGCGTTATACCGACGCACACAATGACAAGATGCCGTTTGACAAGGAGCTCAACAACTATTGGGGTCCTGTAGACCAATATATCGGCGGTATTGAGCATGCTATTCTGCATCTGCTGTATTCCCGCTTCTTTGTAAAGGTTCTGCGTGACGCAGGCCTGGTTGATTATGATGAACCGTTCAGCAACCTGCTGACTCAGGGCATGGTAATCAAAGACGGTGCTAAGATGAGTAAATCTCTGGGCAACGTTGTTTCTCCTGAAGAAATTCTTTCCAAATACGGTGCTGATACCGCGCGTCTGTTCATCCTCTTTGCTGCTCCGCCTGAAAGAGAGCTGGAGTGGAGCGACCAGGGCGTTGAAGGCTCCTTCCGCTTCCTGAACCGTATCTGGCGTATCGTACAAGCATTTGAAGCTGTTCTGGCACAAAAGGTTACCGAATACGATCACAGCAACCTGAGCGAAGCAGATAAGGACCTGCGCCGTGTACTGCATAGCAGCATTAAGAAGGTTACCAACGATATCGAAACCCGCTTCAACTTCAACACTGCTATTTCCACTATGATGGAACTGGTTAACGCTCTCTATGCTTATAAAGAAGCTGCCAAAGAGCCGAATGCAGGTCTGATTTACGAAGCAATTTCCGACCTCATCAAGATGATGAGCCCGTTTGTTCCGCATATCACCGAAGAGCTGTGGCGCGGTGCTATTGATGCCAACAGCAGCGTACATGAACAAAGCTGGCCTGAGTTCGATGAAGAAGCCCTGAAGGTTGACAATGTAGAAATCGTTCTGCAGGTTAACGGCAAGGTTCGCGGTCGTCTGACTGTTCCGGCTGAAGCTACCAAAGAAGAGCTGGAGAAAATTGCTATGGCTGACGCTAACGTTCAGGCTCACATCGGCGATGCAACCGTACGTAAGGTTATCTGCGTACCCGGCCGTCTGGTAAACATCGTAGCGAAGTGACACCCACTTTATCGCGAGCAATAGCGAAGCGAGAAAGTGAAATGGTGGAACGAATCCCCGTTGCGACCGAACAGGGAGCAAAAAGAGGGGGAAAGTGACACCCGATTTGTAACGAGCGCAAGCGAAGTTAGAAATCGAGATGGTGGAACGAATCCCTGTTGCGAGCGGATAGCGAGCAAGAAGAGGGGAGAAATAAAATTAGAAATAAAATCTGTCGCGAGTTTTAGTATTACTGGCCACTAACCACTAATTACTAACCGCGACCACCGCAGTTACAGCTGTCCTGCAGCAGGCAGTTTCCGCAGACTGTAGCGTGGACAAAAAAATAAGCAGTGCATGTCAGCAATGACATTATTTAGTAGTACTAAATAACGCTTACATTTTCAGAGTCTCTGAGAATAACGTAATTGTTATTCTTGGGGGCTCTTTTGGTTTTTTTGTGATGTTTATCCAGCGATTAATTTAAAGGAGGCTCCCCTAGGGGGGAGCTGTCACCCGATAGGGTGACTGAGAGGGGAGAATAGCTAAAGGAGAATAATTATGTTTAATAATTTATCGGATAGAGCAACAAAGAATTTTGCGAAAAAATTGCGTAGAGCAATGACTAAACAGGAAAAACATCTATGGTATGATTTTTTACAAAAACATAGGTGTAAGTGGTATAAACAAAAGCCAATAGGTAAATATATTGCAGATTTTTATTGTGGACATGTTAAGTTGATAGTTGAACTTGATGGGAGTCAACATTACGAAGATAAGCATGCTAAATATGATGAAAGAAGGACAGCTTATTTTAATGATTTGGGAATAACAGTAATAAGATTTCCTAATAATGCTATTGATAAAAATTTTAATAGCGTTTGTGATGAGATAGAGAAGGTTGTGTCTGCGTTGGAATTGATTATGAAAACGTAAGAAATAAGACTTTAGAAGAGGCTCCCCTAGGGGGGGAGCAGTCACCCGTAAGGATGACTGAGAGGGGATAGAGTTCAGAAAACAGTTGCACAGAAAAACCCCTCTCCGCCTCGACAAGCTCGGCACCTCTCCCCGAGGAGAGGCTCAGTCTGCTGTTGTATGTTAAAGAGGCTCCCCTAGGGGGGAGCTGTCACCCGATAGGGTGACTGAGAGGGGATAGAGTTCAGAAAACAGTTGCACAGAAAAACCCCTCTCCGCCTCGACAAGCTCGGCACCTCTCCCCGAGGAGAGGCTCAGTCTGCTGTTGTATGTTAAAGAGGCTCCCCTAGTGGGGAGCTGTCACCCGCAAGGGTGACTGAGAGGGGATGGAGTTCAGAAAACAGTTGTACAGAAAAACCCCTCTCCGCCTCGACAAGCTCGGCACCTCTCCCTGAGGAGAGGCTCAGTCTGCTGTTGTATGTTAAAGAGGCTCCCCTAGGGGGGAGCTGTCACCCGATAGGGTGACTGAGAGGGGATAGAGTTCAGAAAACAGTTGCACAGAAAAACCCCTCTCCGCCTCACAAGCTCGGCACCTCTCCCCGAGGAGAGGCTCGGTCTGCCGATGCACGTCATATGAGAGGCTCTTTAAGATAGGCTCTAATTTTGTTCTAAAATATTTTTCCCCAACATCATTAGGAGGTATCCCCATGCAAGCAAAATCTAAAAAACTAATCTTCATCACCATTCTCCTCACAGGCTGCATCATCACCAGTCTTATAAGTACCAATGACAAAGCAAAAACGTTGCCTGGCGGCAGTAGCCTGCCTCAGTCCGCGCAAAGTGCGGTCACATCCAAAGCAGCGCAGGTAAAAACAGTACGCGTGCAGGTGAGCGGCGCCGTGCTGGAGCCGGGAATTTATGATGTGCCTGCCAGCTGCAGAGTGGAAGAGGCCATTGCTGCTGCTGGCGGTCTGACGGAAAATGCCGACAGTGAACGCGTTAATCTGGTGCGTAAGGTGCGCGATGGGATGCAGATACGAGTACCGGTGCAGAAGGCTGCACGGACAAGCAGAACACAGAGAAAAAACGCTCAGGCAACTGCCGGTTATAGTGCAAGTAGCACGAAGAAGGTTGGTAGTACCAGAGCAGGCACAGAAAAAAATAACTCTGCAGTGCAGATTGTGCGCATCAACAGCGCAAGCGCCGGTGAGCTACAGCAGCTGCCGGGTATCGGTCCTGCGCTGGCGCAGCGCATTGTGGAAACAAGAAACAGAGGGCGCTTCACCAGTGCGGAGGATTTGCTGCGTGTGCCGGGAATCGGTAAAGCTAAACTGGCAAAGCTGCGTGATTATGTGGAGGTAGACTAGTGCAGCAAAAAACACGTTATCTACGCTTATTTTTACCATGCGTACTGCTTTCCGTGCTGTTCTTTCGTCTGCTTAGCATGCCGCCCTCCGCCGAGCAGCAGCTTGCTGCCTGCTTCGGGCGGCAGCTGGTTGTGCAGGGTGCGGTGGAACCTTTGAGCGTGCACCGGCAGGAAGGTTTTAGCAGTGCGATTCTACGTTGTCAAAAGGTTTATAGCGATACGGAGCTTGCTTACAGCGGTCGTTTGCGCGTGAGCGTGAATGGCGAGCTGCCGCAGGTCGGCTGTGTGGTACTCAAGGGGACGCTGGAGCAGCTGGACAGCCTGCGTAACCCCGGAGGCTTTGATGCTGCCGGCTATAACAGAGTGCAGGAGCTTGGCGGACGGTTGCGCAAGGCGCAGCTGCTAAAGATAGAACCGCAGGTTTTGTGGTGGCAGCGCTTTGCCTTGTGGAACAAAAAGCTGAGCGAACGCATAGAGGCAGCAGCCGGCGCTGAATATGGGGCGCTGCTGAGCGGCATGGTGCTTGGCGGCAGCGGCAGGCTGGATGAAGAAACACGCGAGCTGTTTACGGATAACGGGCTGGCACATCTTCTTTCTGTTTCGGGCACGCATATTGTGCTGCTCACAGGCCTGCTGCTTGCTTTGCTGCAGTGGGTACCAAGGTTATTGTTATCATTTTGCTGGCTGCCTATGCTTTGCTCTGCGGCTTGCGTCCTCCGGTGCTGCGGGCACTGGCTATGAGCAGCGTTCTGCTGCTTGGCGGCAGCGGTGCGGAGCGCGGGCGCTTGCTGTGCCTGGTGGCAGCACTGCTGTTGTGCCTGCAGCCGTTATGGCTGGCCGATATCGGTTTTCAGTTATCCTTCGGGGCGGCG
>ERZ791881.432-NODE-432-length-39793-cov-7.176657_pt1 | contig 39793 bp, 39 predicted proteins | sample MGYA00510161_ERZ791881 | MGnify/ENA primary metagenome ERZ791881 (study PRJEB30046, sample SAMN00792073) | human gut metagenome | study: EMG produced TPA metagenomics assembly of the A metagenome-wide association study of gut microbiota in type 2...
ACACGACTGGGATCAGCCGACAAATAGGTATCGATTAAATGGCGCATGTCCGGATCATATTTCTTCAAATCCACATAGTCACCGCTGGCCAGACGCACATCGTCACGCACCTTAATGTAGTAGGTAACTTCTCTCTCCAGCGCCTTAATCTGTTCCACAGTATAGTGGTACTTTTCCGGCAATTCACCCGATACTTCACCAAAAGCGCGAAGAGCTGTCGCTGACAGATTGTAAAGCTGTTCCCGCTTGGGCATATTTTCTTCCAATTCATCCAAGTCAAAGGATTCGGTGTTGACACCGCAGAAATAATGGTAGTAGTCTACCATATCTTTAGGCGGTGCCACAGGCTCGCACAGTGCGCGCAGAGCTTCCAGAGAATCCTCCAGCTGTTCCTTGGCCTTGTCCAAACGATCTGTCAGCAGGCCGGAGACATCTTCCTTATCGTAGCAGTCAAATGCTTCGGAGGTATAGTCTGCAACCGCATTTTCCAAGGATCGAAACAGGTCTTTGTAGTCAATAATATACCCAAATTCCTTATCTTCACCATCCAAACGATTGACGCGGCAGATTGCCTGGAACAAGCCATGGTCTCGCATGGACTTATCAATATACAGGTAAGTGGCAGGCGGAGCATCAAAGCCTGTCAGCAACTTATCCACCACGATCAGCAGTTTCATCTGTTCCGGCTGCTTGATAAACTTTTCCTTGACCTCTTTTTCAAATGCCTTCGGGTCTTTCCCACCCAGCATCTTCATGTAGATCTCGTATTGCTCCACAGCCTCGGTCTCACCATCATCACCTACGGTTTCAGTGCGAATATCACCCACCGCTGGTTCGTAAGAAGTCACGATGGCGCACTTGCCCTTCAGCTCGGTCTCCTGGAACAATTCATAGAATTTGCACGCCTGATAGATACTGCCAGCCACCAGCATGGCATTACCCCGTCCATCATGCAGGCGCGGTTTTGTCTCCATATCAAAAACAATATCCGCTACAATCTGTCCCAACCGGGCTTTGGAGCTAAACATCTTTTGCAGATTGCCCCATCGCTGTTTCAGCTTAGCTTTTGCCACACCGGTCAGCCCGCGCGTTTTTGCCTCAAACCAAGCGTCGATCCGATCCTGCTGGACAACATTCTGCTCTACTTCACGAGCCTCATAGCGCAGATCCAAAACCACTTTATCCCGCACTGCTTCATCAAACTTGTAGCGATGGATGTAAGGGCCAAATACCTCCAGACTGGTCTCCTTATCCTTTTTCATCAATGGAGTACCGGTGAAGCCGATAAAGGTGGCATTCGGCAAAATGGTTTCCATCGCTTTGTGGAGTTTGCCGGATTGGGTACGGTGGCATTCATCCACAAAGACATAGAAATCGCCTTTGGGAGAAAAGTTTTCCGGCAGTGAGCGTTTCAGCTCTTCAATAAATCCAGCATAGTCGGTCTCGCCGCTCTTGCCTCTGTTTTTCTTGCCAAACTTGTGGATCAGGGAGCACATCATGACAGGCGAGGTGTCGTTGATCTTCTGAATCAATTCGCTTCCCCGGCGAATACGGACAATGCTCTCATTGACCCCGGCAAACACCTGCTCGATCTGCACATCCAGCTCGTCCCGGTCGGTGATAATCAGGATACGGCTGTCAGAAATATTTTCCTTAATCCACTTGCTAAGCCACACCATGGTCAAGGATTTTCCGGAGCCTTGGGTATGCCAGATGATGCCGCCCTCATGCCGCCTTATAAAATCCCGCGCTGCCATATTTCCGAAGAACTGATTAGGCCGACAGGTCTTTTTCACTCCGCTGTCAAATACGATAAAATTGTGCAGCAACTCTACAAGCCGCTCTTTCCGGCACAGAGAAATCAGGTTTTTGTCCAGACGCAGGGGATATTTTCCGATTTGAGCGCGTACCGCTACGGAAACCTCATCTTTGGCATTAGAATCTTCTTTCCAAGAAAGATAATACTTTTCTGGAGTGCCAGTAGTGCCGTAACGTGCCCCTTCCGAATCATTGCCTGCCAGGACAAGCCCAACGGTGGCAAAAAACTGCATAATCATATCCGGGCGCTGGTTGGTCAGGTTCTGGCGGATACCCTCCGACATGGAAACGGTGCTGCGCTTCAGCTCTATGACAGCAAAAGCGATACCGTTGATGTACAGCACAAGATCCGGACGTTTATGCTTGATAGTTACTTCCTCGGCGATGTAAAAGTCATTTTCCAGCGGATTTTCTCAATCCACAAACTGGACGGTAATCTTATGCTGGCCGACAGACTCGCTGACCTTGACCCCATAGCGCAGCTTTTTATAAGTCTGCTCGTTCAAATCATAGAGGTTCACCGACTGATCTCCGGCGGCATCTTGCAGCTCCTTCAAGGCGCGGTTGATAAGTACCGGCGAATAGCCCTTGCGGGTCAGAAATTTCGTCAGCAGTTCGGTTTCAATATTGGAGTTTTTCCGCTCGGTGAAATCACCCAAATAGGTATACTCAAGTTCCTGGGCAAATAGCTTTATAACACGCTTCTGCGTGGCTTTTTCTCGTTGGCCGACGCTCATTTCTTTATCCCTCCTTGCCAGAGAATAGTTCTTGGCAGCGTTTGATGGCTCTCTGAAGATCTGCGTCCTTAAAATAAGCTTTTTTGAGCTTATCTCTCCATTCTTTATTGGAACGGATCAAGTCTTTAATCGAAACTACGGAAATTCCCTTACCTTCCCGCCGCAAGTCGCAGATTGCCATATCTACCGTTGCCAGAAGCTCCAGTTCATTGATGCCTGTGTACTGGAACTGGGACACCAGCCAATCTATATCTGCCTGCTTTCCCCATTCCTGCAAATAGGTCAACGCCTGCTGCATCTGCACACCTTTTTCAAAACAGCTGCCCTTTTCGTTTCCTTTGACCTGGATATACTTATTCTTTTGAGCAATCGGCTCGCCGCCTTTATAGCGGACTTCATCAGCGTAGGGACCGGCCGCTTTTTTATGAAAGGCAGAAATATCTGCTTGCTCCTTGCGGCGAACCAGATAGAGCAGTTTCTGAACTTTTTTGCGCCCCAGAGGATACTTCTCGGAATAAAAAGCGTTCACAATTCCCGCAATCATGACGGCATCATCAAAATGCTGATTGTGTGCTGGTTTGGGCTGCTTTTCCTGAATCGCTTTTGGTTTCGACCGCTCTTTTCCATCTGTATCCACCAGACGAATCCGTCCGCTGAGCAACTCCTGCATCATGCCCTGCCTGATCTGCTGATACTTGGACAATTTCTTTTCCAACTGCTCAATTTCACTGTCCATATCAGAAAGAACTTGGGCAATGGCTTGTTGTTCATTAGCCAAAGGTAGATAAATATCAAATTTTGAAAATTTTGATATCCAATGTCGCTGGTGATCAGCCACAGAAAATGCTATCATTTGCATTAATTCATATATCACTTTTAGATTATCTGTTACTCTTTTCAAGGAAAGCATTTTTACAGCTGAAGATTTCACTTTAAATTGAAAATCTATATATTTGCTAACCGTTAAAAAGTCATCAAATAAAATAACCGGTAATTTATGGTACACACCATCTTTTTCCTGCGTGTAGCCTAAAACAGCTGTTTTTCCCGCAGTCAATACCGGTATACCTGTTTTTGTATACTCAGTAGATTTCACAATATAATCTGTAGGTTGCTCATAATTCAACACATCGCCTAAAGATATTTTCTCCCATTCTCCAGAAAACCCGGGCAGGCGTTTTTTGCCGGTGAGCAGTTGCTGCATGGCGCCCTGCTTGATGGCTTTCTTTTTCTCAATCAACTTTTGCAGGGAGAAAATCAGGTTGTCTACATCGGAAAGGAACTCCGAAATTTTTTTTTGCTCCTCAAAAGGTGGCAGATGAAACAGAAAAGCACCTATCTTTTGAGCGTTAATGTTAGATTGGCTTACCCCATCGGTTTTAACCGCTAAACAATACTCTTTTGCCTCTTGGGTATTGAGAATGTAGTTTAGATATTCTCCAACTACTTTTTTGCGATCATAATTTAATTTTATGAGATAACCGGCATATATAGCGGGATACTCCCCTCTATATAATGAGGTTTTTCCTACTAAATCAGCACTGTTAGTTCTATTAAAAAGAACATCACCTTTTACCAAAGAATATTTTTGAATGTCTTTTTCGTCATTCGTAAAAACCAAATCTGTCCAATCGATATATCCATTTTGCAAATTTCCCATTCTCAAGACAGCGCATTTACCTGAGAAAGTCGATTTCTTTGACGTACCATAATTTAATGATTTGCAAATTTCCTTTATTGTGACTAGACCCCAATCAATAGGATGCTTCGCATTCTTCACCATACAAACCCCATCCTTTCCAGATGAGATTTGACCTTGCCCTCGAACTGGTCTACTTCATCCTCACATTCCTTCAGGGTATACTCATACCGCTCCACCAGCTGGGTCACACGAGCAGAAAGATGATGGGACACCGCCTCGTGAATGGCATCAATTCCGCTGTAAATGGTGGCAAACCACTTTTCCTCCACCAGCAAATGACGAATCTCCTCCAGCGTCAGCTGGGGGTATTTTTTCTCCAGTTTGGTGTCCAGGTCTGCCTCGGCCTGCTTAATTGCCTTTTTGTAATTGCTTTCGGCATCCAACAGGGACATATACTCTTTCAATGCGGCCAATTCTTCCTTGGCAGCGGGATCTTTCTTGATTACCTTGATCCGGCCGCTGATAGTGGCCTTCTTCAGATCATCCAGCTGAGCAAACAGTCCGTCCTCACCGCCATTTTCTTCGGCCAGTTCTTCCAGCTTGGCAGACACCTCATCCAGTTGGCCCTGAAGGGTATCCAGCGCCTTGACATCCACCTCAAAAAAGTGTGCAGCAATCAAAGCCTTGGGGAGCAGCTTACCCTCAAAGCCCTTGATCTTATCGGTCTTGACCTCGATGGTCTGGCCGTTTTCTTTTTTCTTCTTAGTCACATACTCATAGGCAATTTCTCGCCCGGCCTCATAGCCATCATAGCAGACCGCATACACATCGTCCTGCATGGTCTCCGCCCAGTACTCCATTAGCACTTCATAGACATCATATTTATCGAGAAGCGACACCTGAGCAAAATCATCCAGAAGCTGCTCGGAAATTTTGGCAATCAGCTCTTTGGGGTGAATATCCCGACCGAGTTGCATCAAATCGTGGGTAACGGTCTTCTTCCATCGGGTATAGGCATCGTCCACCTGGTCGGCATGGCGGATAAACTCCGGGTGGGAGGTAATCGTGGAAACCGCTTCGTCCTTGCCCACCGCCGGACGCAGATACCCCGGACGCAGTGGCTGGAACAGGATTTCCTTCAAAGATGGATATACCGCCCAATATTCCGCCATGCTGTCCACATCGATTTCCGGAATGCCGCTGTTCAGGTGAGCATTGATGTCCTGTAAATCTTCCGGCTCGCTGCTATCAATATAGCGCGGGATATTCAGGTTGTACTCGTTGGTGACTTTGATCTCCTCGTTCGGAACAAACCGGGCATACTTGGGGTCCGATTCATCCATTGTAAGGAATGTAGTTACGATCTTATGAATGTCCTGTTCCCGCAGACGGTTTTTGTTGCCGTCCTTCACATAGCCTTTGCTGGCATCAATCATAAAAATGCCGGTACGATCAGCAGTATCCTCTTTGTCCAGCACCAGAATACAGGCAGGAATTCCTGTGCCATAGAACAAGTTAGCAGGCAGACCAATAATACCTTTGATATAACCCCGGTCAATGATCTTTTTGCGGATGTCAGCCTCGGCATTGCCACGGAATAGCACGCCATGGGGCAAAATGATTGCTGCCTTGCCGGTAGATTTCAAAGATTTCAGGACATGCAGCAGCCAAGCATAGTCGCCGTTTTTCTCCGGCGGCACGCCCAACACAGTCTCGCTGTATCTTCCATAAGAATCAGGGATCGTAATACCATCCATCCAGGATTTATCCGAGAAAGGTGGATTGACTACGATGTAGTTGAAGGTTTTCAGCAGTTCAGGGTTGTTCTCATCTTTATACTGGGGTGCAGACAAGGTGCTTTTATTGCCGACAATGATGCCAGCGCCCTTGTTGTGTAGGACCAGATTCATGCGGGCAAGACCGGCGGTGGAGTTATCCTTTTCCTGTCCATAGATGGAGATCTCGCAGGGGGCCTCATCCGCCGCACGAATCAGCAGCGAACCGGAACCGCAAGCAGGATCGTAGACTGTCATGCTGGGATCTGTGGCTTTATCAATGCCGATCACCTTTGCCATGATACGTGAGACTTCACCCGGTGTGTAGAACTGGCCCTTGCTCTTGCCGGAATCCTGGGCAAATTTCCGCATCAAAAATTCGTAGGCATCGCCTAAAATGTCATCACCGCCAGCGCGGTTGTTGGTGAAGTCCAACTCCGGTTTCTGGAAAATTTCCACAAGACCAGAGAGCTTATCTACCGCTTCCTTGTCGGTGCCCAGTTCCTCGCTGTTGAAGTCGGCAATGTCGATAATGCCTTTCAAGTCGTTGGCTTCTGCCAGCTTGCCAATGATGATATTGATGCCTTCACCAATGCTTTTCTTATATTTCAAGGCAATAACATCGTCAAAGCTGCCGCCTTCTGGCACTTCAATGTCCCAGTTATCACTGCTCTTGAAGCGGTCGGACACATACTTCACAAACAGCAGTGTCAGAATATAATCCTTATAACGGGCCGGTTCCACACCGCCCCGCAGTTTATCACACGCAGCCCATATCTGGCTGTAAATTTCGCTCTTTTTGATTGCCATCGGTACCTCTCCGTTCTCTTTTTAATTTCCTGTCAGGTTCCCATTTACTCCTCTGGCGGAACGGGGATGTACACCATTTTCAGGGGGATCATTTTGCGGTATTTGACACTGAGCTGATCGTAATATTTCAAGACCAGATCCACAAGTTCTGTGCCGTTAATGCCGCGAATGATCGGGGTGTTATCCAGGTATTTCTGCGCATTTTTGGTATAGTTGGACAGTGTCACAAACAGGCCATAATCTCCTTCGCGCATAGCGCCTTTCAAGGACTGGATGGCAGTCTCTTTGATATCTCCGTCCTGGCTCTTAACCTGGACAACAATGCGGGGCGGCAGCTCGTCTTTATAGGCGGTAATGTCGATGCCGCTGTCTCCACCATGCGGAGACAGGATCGTGCGGTAGCCCATGGCCTGCAAAAGATTGGCGACAAACGGCTCCAGATCATAGCCTTTCAGATTTTTGCTCAACTCTTTCAAGATAAAGTCGCGGGTAGCCTCGATGATTTCATCCGCCGTTTGTGCTACTGTCTCATCGGTATCCGGCTCCAAAATGTTGCCTTTGAAATCTTTATCCAGGGCCTTAAAATACTCATCTGCATAGTTTTTCACCTGAAAAAAGCTCAGTGCCGAGCCAACTTCATGCAGAGCGCCCTGAGAAAAGGCTGTACGCGGCAGATGTTTGAGCCACTTTACTTTCCGGCGATTAGGATACAGTGCTGCGGTAGCCTCATAGAAATAGGCACTCTCCACGACCCCAATATTGATCTTACGGTCAATTTTGGACGGGAACACCACATAGTCTCCTTCCTGTACCTCGTGGACAAATCGGTACAGCATTCCAGCACTTGTGGCAATCGAACCTTTTTTAGCGTCCGGATAGGCCGCGATATATTTTTCTTTGTAGGCATCACGGGATGTACTTATAGCCGACAAGTCGCCCATCTCTTCCCAGCCGATTGCAATTACATTCTGGTTTAAAAAAAGAGGATCGTCCATCGTATGGATCCCCCAAACTGTTTTGTTTGCTGTTGCCATCACAGCCACACTCCTATCCGATCTTTCACAGCTTTTCAGCCTGTTAGAGCCTTGTATCCAGAAAGTCGCCTTCAAATGTCAGACCACTTTGTCAAAATTCTTGCTTATTTTTCTTCCGGAACAAACTCCAGAATATCGTCCACGCCGCACTCCATCACGCGGCAAATCTTCTCGATGCTTTCGATAGAAACATACTCGTTGCGCTTTAGGCGGGTGATAATATTGGCACTAAAACCGGCCTTCTCTTTTAGCTGTGCATTGCTTATCTTTTTATCAATCATCAGGTGGAATAAGCGGTCATAACAAATCGCCATTTTAGTCCCTCCAAAGCAAGAAATGCTTAGATTTATTTTATCACACTTTCGTGAAAAGCTCAACTTCATATCAAATCATTATGCTTTATCACTGTTATGAAAAGAGGGGATTTCTTTACTCGCCTTTTTGCATACTCCACCAGCTCCCGTGCATTACTGGCAGGGTGCCACGCATAGGCGATGAGGTAGTCTATATGATCCACAACATAGCGGTTTGCTCTCACGATTGCGATCTTGCGTGGAACGCTTTCCATCCCCGGTGGATAGAATGTTCCGTCAAATCCATCGGGTGTTGGGATGGGCCGCTCTGCCGGATGATATGGCAATAGCAAAGTGAGCTTCACTTCTGGGTAGAAACGCTTTGCTTCTTTGACTGCTGACGCTGCAAGACGATCAAATCCTCCGTAGTGGCCAACGATAAATTCTGTAACGCCATATTCCAAAATGTGCTGCTCCACAGCCGCATACAATGCCGGATAAATCTCTTCTGATGCCTTTCGGTGTCCGATAAAGAAACAGCTTTTTCCGTCCAAATTTCTCCCTCCTTTGTAGTTTCGTTTATCGTTAAAATTATACGATATAAATGATTAAATCACAACGATTTATCAAAGTATAATTTACGAAGAACACAAGCAAAGGAGTGATGCAGGTGAAGGATATTCTCTCGGTTATAACCGCGTATCGAGAGGAGCGGGGCTGGACAGAGTATCAGCTTGCAGAACGCTCCGGTTTGCCGCAGTCCACGATCTCCTCATGGTATCGCAAGAACATGGTTCCGACCATTCCATCCCTGGAGAAAATCTGCACAGCTTTTGGCATTACACTGTCTCAGCTATTTGCCGAAGAAGATGCACCTGTTTCCTTGACTGAGGCGCAGAAAAAGCTTCTGGAACGCTGGTCAAGATTGAGCGAAGAACAGCAAGCTGTTGTATTTGCTTTGATTGATAAGATGTAAAAAATCCGCCAGAGACGCATTTTTTAGAATGCTGCTTCTGGCGGATTTTATTTCTTGTCAATCTAATGGAGTTTTCTTTGTCACAACCTTTAGATATAGTTCCGGCTCACCATTCAAAATCAGTTCGGCATAGGCCAGCGGATCGTTGTAGATCAGCCAATCCAGCTCCGATCGCTGTGTTTGCCACCTCGTTCTCTACGGCGGTGCAGTCAATGGAGAGCAGCATCCCGTCCTCCAGAGACAGCTCTACGCAGGCGGTATCTAGGTTAAACGCACAGGACAAAATCTTTCTCATACTAGTTTCCTCCCAATGCTTAAATTTCGATTGATTTTTCGCAGCGGTACAAGGGCTGTTTCGGTTATTTTGGAATGAGGCAAGCAATGCGTGTGGCTATCCACACACAAATCCGGCAAGCAATGCGTGTGGCTATCCACACACAAATCCGGCAAGCAATGCGAGTGTTAATACACACTCACATTTCCTGCCGTCTGCTTGTTGAGGGCAGCGCCCCCAAGCCCCCTTTGAACACAGAATTTCATTCTGTGGCTGCGCGTTCTGTGAACGCTTTGAAAGGGTACGCCAAAGCGCCGTTCCCTTTAAGATACCATGGAACAAATCGTTCCACCCTTACGCCTGATGGCTGCCGCGAAACACAGTAGCCCTCGATAGATGCGTGGGCGAAATGCCTACCCATCGTTCTCTTTTACTCCGTACCCTGTGCCTTGTTTTGGGGCATAGTGTGTCGTGAATCGCGACACACTATGGTACTTTTAGGGTGCCCTAAAATGGGGTGCCCTCTTGAATAATGGGGTGGCGAAACACCACCTCATATTTTCTTTTCCGCAACGGTGGCGACGGTCGCAACGGTGCTGGGAGTACTCCTCAAAACACCGTCGCGACCGTTGCAAGTGTCGCGCTTTACTTAATTACTTCAACCATAGGTGCTTCTACCATATAGGTCAGCCGGATACGCCGTCCGGCGTGCTTGGTTTTGTTTTCGTACTTCACCTGATGTTCTTCCAGCAGGCGGCTGGCATTCACATTCAAATGCTTGGTAAGGCGGTTCACTGCCATATTCAACTGGAGGGCTTCAGAAAGCTCTGTTGGGCTGCCTTCCCATTCGCGGTTCGCGTCAGATACGATCTTCGCTACCGCTTCCAGCACCGGGTCCGGAGATTGCTTCCAAAGCTCATTCTCTGCATGGTCGAGGAGCCATACCAAACGCTCCTGGTCTTTGCTTAGATATAGCCGCTGATCCGGCTGATCCCGTCCGCTGATTTCCAGTGTGGCCTTTCCGTCAGTTCGTTTTTCTTTCTGCATAATGAGTGCCCCATCTGCACAGCCCGACAGTCCGGTGGTACCGGAAATCTTCTCAAAGCTATCTCCCGCAGGCTGCTTTCTGGTGTGGTGGACAATCAGGATGCAAACTCCATGCCGGTCTGCAAATTGTTTCAGTTTTCCAATCACCTCATAGTCGCTGGAATAACTGTAGTTATCGCTCACCATCTCCCGGACTTTTTGGAGGGTATCCACGATAATCAATTTGGTGTCGCTGTGTTCCCGGACAAACTTTTCAAGTTGTTCATCCAGACCGCTGCCAATCATCTTGGCACTGGTAGCAAAGTGGAGAGAGCTTGTCCCCTCCACACCGAACATACGGAACATCCTGCGCTGCAAACGGCTTTCGTCATCTTCAAGTGCAAGGTAAAGTACCGTCCCCTGATGAACCTTGTAGCCCCACAAATCCTGCCCGGTACTGACATGGTGGGCGATCTGCGCCACTAGGAAGGACTTTCCGATTTTTGGAGCTCCGGCAAGGATATATGCTCCAGTATAGAGAAGGTTTTCAATCACCGCGGATTTGCCCTCGAACACATTGTCCATCAGCTCGTCCAGGGTCACAGTATGCAGGTAAGCCGGGTCGTTCATGCGGCGCATTTTCCGGTAAAGTTCCTCCAAATCTCTTTCGGGGGAATTGCTTTTTTCCTCTGGGTCTGGTATAGTGGTCTTGGAATTTTGAGAGATTGACTGCCCATCATCTGCGCCAACAGATGAGCCCTGGGCGGTCATTTTCTTTTTCTCATCGGTCATAGGCAAAGTCCTCCTGCATCCCGTTCATTATGGTTGCGATCATCTGGATGGTATCCAGCAGTTCGTCATTCACGCCCTGCCCGGCTTCGATCCGGCGCAGCTCGTCCAGCACGGCGGCCAGCTGATCTCGCAGCGCCTTGTAGACCCTGGGGTTTCCCTGGACCACCACATCCCGGCAAAGCAGCCGCCGGATGATGTAATCCTGCTTGGTCAGGCCGGTGAGCTTCACCGCCGTCTCGATCTGGGCGTCCTCCTCCGGGGAGACCCGGAAAGCCACGGTCTTGTTCCTCCAACGGTTGTGCTTGTCTAAATTCTTTGCTGACATTTTAATTGCCCCTTTCCATGTTCAGTTTATCTGCCATTTCCGCCTGCTTGGACGGAAACAGGTGCGCATAGTTGTAGGTGATGTCGATGCTCTCATGTCCCACCCGGTCCGCGATGGCCGTGGCAGAGAACCCCATGTCGATTAGAAGTGACACCGCGCTGTGACGAATATCGTGGATTCTGATACGCGGCACCCCGGCTTCTTTGGCTCCTCGGTCCATCTCACGGTGGAGATAGCTCTTGGTGACGGTGAACATCCTGTCATCCGGAGCGATGCCGTAGAGCATTTTGATGTAGTCCTGGATTTCCTCGGCCAGAAACTGGGGCATGGTAATAACCCGATTGCTCTTTTCCGTCTTGGGAGTGGTAATCAGATCCTGGCCGTTCAGCCGCTGGTAAGACTTATTGATAGACACGGTACACTTCTCGAAGTCAAAGTCCGCTGGGGTCAGAGCCAGCAGCTCTCCTTCCCGGATACCGCACCAGTAGAGCATCTCAAAGGCATAGAAGGACAGTGGCTTGTCCATCATTACCTCAGCAAATTTGAGATACTGCTCTTTAGTCCAGAACATCATCTCCCGGTTTTTCTTTTTGCCCATGCTGCCCGCCTTCTTAGCAGGGATTTTCCCTAAGGTTGTAATACCGTACCGCGTGGTTGAAGATGGCGCTGAGCTGGTTGTGGACCGTTTTCAGGTACACCGGAGAGTAGGGCTTTCCGTTCTCGTCCTTGTGGTTCAACATCTCGTTTTGCCAGGTGATGATCTGCTGAGCGGTGATGTTGCACATTTTCAGCCTGCCAAAGTAGGGCAGAAGCTTGGTGCGGACGATATGATCCTTAGTGGCCCAGGTGTTTTCCTTGAGCCGAGTTTTCATATCCGCCGTGTAGAGGTCCACGAAGCTCCTGAAGGTCATATCCAGGTCGGCGCTGGTCTTGTTGAGCTGTTCCCGCTCCCATGCCTGCGCCTCTCGCTTGGTCTTGAAGCCCCGCTTCTGGGTCTGCTTGCGCTCACCGTTCCAGTCCGTGTAGCGGTAGACCGCCCGCCAGGTGTTGGTCTTTTCTTCTTTGTAGACTGCCATGATTAGCCCTCCTTTCCCGTCTTGCCGTAGCAAAACTTCTCCATGAAAAAGTTCCGATTAACCCGCCCGGAGATGGTCAAATAGCCCTTCTCCCGGAGTTCAGCATTGAGTTTGTGGATCACCTTGTAGGCGTGGGACTTGGAGATACCCAGCTCCTGGGCCACTTCCTCCACGCGCATAAAGTTTTGTGCCTGCATTGAAAATACCGTCCTTTCTTCGTTGATGGCTGCTGCGGATGGATATTGTGTTCCATAAATGCCTCCTCACTTTCGTCCGCCACTTTTTTCCCGGATGTATAACCAGGGCTTGCGGCAGTTCTTTTTTATTTATCAATTCTAAGCTATTATGCTTAGCATATTGTCATTATACTAAGCATAATAGCTTATGTCAATCAGAGGGCGCAAAATAAATTAAATAAAATTGTTTAGGATTTTCTTGACTTTACTAAGCATTTCTGCTACGCTTTTCCTAAAGACAACCAATGATTGGAGCTGATGATATGGCAATTGGCGAACGAATTCACTTTTTCCGCCTCCTGCGGGGGATGACTCAGAAATATCTCGGCATGGCGCTGGGCTTCCCGGAGAAGTCTGCTGATGTGCGCCTTGCACAGTACGAAACAGGATCAAGAACCCCAAAGGTAGACCTGACCGCTGCCCTGGCTGAGGTGCTGGATGTCTCGCCTCATGCACTCTCTGTCCCGGACATAGACTCCTATATAGGGCTGATGCACACCCTGTTTACCCTTGAGGACAACTATGGACTCAAGATCAGCGAGATGGATGGAGAAGTCTGCCTGAAGGTCGATGTTCGGAAGAACAAGGATGCCGCCCGGCTGCACGAGATGCTCTGTTCTTGGCAACAGGCCGCTACCATGTTGGAGGCAGGTGAGATTTCCAAAGAAGATTACGACAAGTGGCGTTACCACTACCCGAAATTTGATAAGGCTCAGACCTATGTGAAGGTGCCGTCCCAGGATCTCATTTGACTATCTCACTTGTAGGCCATGAGAGTGGCCGTCTGTTGCACAGAATAATAACAAAAATAAAAAGAGAGCTAACTGACTAATCAAAATCAGTTAGCTCTCTTTTTATAAATAATGAAAAAATGTTGCCAATTCGTTGCCACGAAGGGCGTTAACCCCTCAAAAATCCAGCAAAATCAAGCTTTTTCGGGCTTCTGAAATCATTCCCACTCGCCGAGTTAAATCCGTTTCTAAACTTTTCTGTATAGCGGATTTGATACGGCGTTATTCTATTTGATACAGATTATCCTTATCCTATGGTCTATCCGAGATTTTGCTATCAAAAATCTATCACCCCTGAACTATCACAGGTAATCCTTGATGAGGCAGCACAGGTGGCTTGGATGTATTATAGCATATTGTTTGCTGATTTTCCAGACAGTGTCTGATTTTTTACTCCTTAAATTTGTCAGACCTCGTCTGGCATTTTCGATATCAAGATTCGATCTGACATCTTCTTCAAATGCTTATCCCCCAATATTATAGTCCCTGATTACAATACCAATTTGAAACAGAACGATAAAAATCCAGATATCTCGTTCCCATGATTAATCGAAAACAATATCAGGGCGTTCCTGTCTGCAATCGTGTTTTACTTTTTCAGGAATTACTCCCAAGAAATAGTTTTCAAGCAGACTCCATCGATCTTCATTGGTGAAATCACCTTCATACAGATATGTTAGCATCTTTACCGAAATCAGATGTCTTTCAGCAACTGCCTCTAACAGCCTGTTACGATAATTATGAGGAGCATTGAGAATATTCTCCAATGCCTGGATCTGGTTAATATAGATATACAGCTGGCTGTTAGCGCCACCGATCATTTCGAAAGTGAGAATTCCCATAGATTCAAGGACGCCAAGAATCACACTATATTCTTTTGCCTGTTTGCCGCTGTCATTGATGATATACAGACGTTCTTCGTTAGTTTCAGTTTCAATTTTACGCAAACCAGACTCTACCCATTGGAAATACGAGTTTACCGCAACGTTGAACTGATATTTTGTTTTTCCGTCATTGGTTGTTCTTTCCAAAACAATAGGAGTTGCAGTACGCGCAAAATTCTTTCTGTACGAGTCCATAGATGCAATAACAACTTCACAAATTGTCTGCGCTTTGTATTTACTTAGGCCGCAGGAATACGAAAGCTCATCCACGATTTCGGAAACCGCGGTGTGCTCACCGGAGATAACTTTTTGACCGATAAAGCCTCTCAGCGAACTCCAGATATTTTTGAAATCACTGGAATAGTCATCGCTGTATGTGACTGTCACGCAAAGAGCTGGACTCATAGGATATTTAGTCACAAAGTCCAAATTCTCGTGATCCTTTGTATAAAGCAGATATTTGAACTTCGGGAACGATAAGGTCTTGTAATCCTTCTCCCAAATTGTACTTAACAAGACACGGCAAATGTGCTTGTTGCTGTCAATTTCCTCTACAGAATGACAATAGCGCCGCTGTAACCGCTGCTGAATATTTGGCTCAATAGCAAAGAATCCAACAGAGAACATCGGAATAGGCCTAACAGTAATCGGCGAGAATCCAATCTTCGATTCAAAATCTTTCTGAATTAAAAGCAGCGCAGTCTTCACTTTGTTAACATTGCTGTCTTCGTCGCTGATTGGAGAACCAAAAATATAGGTGAAGTTCTCTGCGTCCAGTAGCATAGCATTTCGTTTTTTGGTGAAATCCCTACGATTTCCATTTTGCATATTCTGATGATACAGTTCGTCAACCTTTTCAATAACTTTTATCAGCTGATATTTCTGTATGGTGGACATACCGTGCAAGCGGTTAATATGCTTGAAGTCGCGAGAATTGTAGTAATAAAGAGCTTCGCCCCTTAAGTCTTCTCGTCTTGCGGCACGACCGATCTCCTGAACATAGTCGCAAACATTACCGGTTGGCGCAAAATGGACAACCAATTCAATGTCATTGATATCGATGCCCATGCCAAACGCCTTTGTTGCAAGCATAACCAGTTTTTCTTTAGCCAGAAACTTCTCGTAATTTTCTTGCTTTGCTTCTTTACTGAGTGAGCCATGATAAACAGCTATATGCTCAATCTTGCGCTTGCTTCTAAAGTATTCATAGCATCGTTCAATCAGCGCAACTGTAGGGAAGTAAATGAGAGTCTTCTTGTTTGTAATGATCGCCCGGTGGAGGATCGCCTCAATTTGTTCAAACTTGTCCAGTTCATACTCAGCACGAACTCCTTTCGGTTTTTGTGGACGGTTAATTATAATTTCAATGTCTCCACGTTTTACATAGCCCAGATAAGTAATAGGACTCAGCATATGGAGGCTGTTGATTGTTTCCGTGTACATGTCTTCCAGACCATGATAAATAGCAGTCGCAGTAAACGTACCAATTACAAAGGATCGCCCTTTGGCTTTCAACTGCTGTTTTCTTAGCTTTCGTATATGGTCTCCCAAATACCAGTAGTCCGGGCGAAACTGTTTTCCCCAAGTAGTAACAATGTGGGCTTCGTCGATTACAATCATGCCAATGGTTCTGTCACCGATCAGTTGTTCCACATCACTACGGCTAAGCAACGTTTCTGGCGAAAGGTAAAGAATATGATATTGGCCATCGGAGACCTTCTCAATAATGTCTTGCTTGATAATAGGCGAAATATCCGAGTTGATTGTCTTTGCAAAAGAGTAGTTCTTCAGCTCCAGATTTTTAACCTGATCATTCATCAAACCAATGAGAGGCGAGATAACAATAGTAAGCAGATTATACTTTTCCGCGAGATAGATTGCTGGAACCTGGAACATTACGGATTTACCTGCGCCAGTAGGCGCTGTGACAAAGACGTCTCGGAAATCTTTACTCTCGCCGCAGTTCTCAACTTCTTCAACCAAGTTGGCAATAATGCTCTCCTGGGATACCTGTTTGACAACTTTTTCGCCGCGTTCAAGCGCAGCCATATCGTAGACAGGCAGGTTCCTGAAAGAGGGATAACCCCAAAATCTGCTTAGAATTTCGCAATAATCGTCACGGTGAGAATACTCATCTTCAAGTTCCTGGGCCTGAAGAATAAATATTTCTGTGTACTCTTGCCAATAGTGATAAATAAGCGCAATGTGATCCTTTAGTTTGTTGGCATCACCTATATAGTTAGTAATACGAACATAAATTTCGTCGGGTTCAGCAAAAAGAAGCTTCACAAAATTGATATAGTCAGATTCTTCAATAATCTCGATAAAATCGACACTTTGATCAGCCGAATACAGAAAGTCCTCATGGCTGTTTTCGAACACATTTACTGTGATAACTTTAGGACTCCGCAAGGCAGGAACAGAGCAGTATGCGCCCATTAAGTACCCATTGTATTCCTTTAATCCCTCAAAAACAGAAACATACTCATCAATATCACCAATATAGCGGCTGTCAGTTTCACCTTCGTCTGATTCGTCAAAATGCGTTAACAGCCCTGCACGAACCGCTGCAGGAAAGCATTCTTCTACAGGGAACTGCTCCATGTAGATATTGTTGTTAAGAATGTAAATTTCCTTATACTGTGCAACAATAAAGTCGGCAAGAAGAAGGAACTCTTCAAAAGTTAAGAACTGTCTATGCCCAAAGATGGACATAAAATAGCCCAGTTTATTAGATATGACATTTGATAAATCGATTCTCCCTACGGTATCGTCAACGATGGAAAGAGGAATGCCCTTCAGCACAACGATTGCATCGTTTCCTATATTAAGGTTCTCAATTTTCTCCCTAATGCAGTTAGCTATTACTCTATTGGCCATACTCAATCCTCCTGAAAATCTTTTAGCCGACGAGAACGTGACGGATGTCGAAGTCTGCGTATTGCTTTTGCTTCAATTTGACGAATTCTTTCTCTCGTAACACCGTATAGTGTACCTATTTCCTCCAACGTCTTCGGATGATTATCATTCCATCCAAACCGCAACTTAAGAATTTCCCGTTCCTTGGGTTTAAGAGTAGCAATTATTGTTTCCAACTCTTGATGAAGTTCTTTGTCGAAGATGATTTGTTCTACAGATAGCTCTTCATCGAAAGGGATGAAGTCTCCCAAAACGGAGTCCTGATCTTCACCAACAGGCATATCTAACGAAGAATACATCAAATAGTTGTTTCTAAGAGCCAAGGCTTCTCTTACATCATCTTCGCTAATCCCAAGTTCATCAGCCACAGAACGAATTCTCTCCAATAGGGGAATACCTTCGCCAGCCAATCGATTATCTGTTGCAACAACCTTGTTGATCCGTTCCATCATATGAACCGGAATGCGAATAGCATATCCGTGATCCATGATTTCTCTGGCTATAGCTTGCTTTATCCAATGAACTGCATATGTACTAAACGAAACACCACGGCTCAAATCGAACTTTTGGGCAGCTTTGATCAACCCCATAAAGCCAACCTGTTCCAAATCTTCGGAATCAAGCCTGTTTGCATAACGCTTTCCATAGGCAAAGACATATTTGCTGACCAGGCGATGATTCTTGACACAGAGATCCTGCACGGCCTGCCGATTGCCTTGTTGAATTAGGCGACAGAGGATATCATTAGATTGACGAACCTCCTTATTTAAAACGAGTTCTTCGATGAGGGTGCTCCCGGAAGCTCTATCTCTAAAAGGATCTTCATCATAGTGAATTTCAAAATCATCTGCGGAGAAATCTTCTGCCAGATTATTCTCGGCATCTATGTCGAGAACAAGGGCGTCCTCAGCAACGTTGCTATCAACAAGGTTTATTCCGTTATTAAAAAGAACATCACAAACTGCGTACTGTTCTTTGCGCGACAGGATAGAGAACAACTGGTCAAATTCGTCATAAGTGATTGCGCTGTCTTTTACGTATAGCTTTGCAATATTAAGTATGATTTCTTCATTCACAACTATCCTGTCTCCTTTTCCTGTTTATACCCAACTCACAAAATCGGGATGATCCTCTGAAATTTACTTTAGCAACCTTGCGGTTTCAGAAGTTGGATCTTTTATGGTCAATCATAGAAACTCCTGTACTATCCGGACGTTTAGTAACCGTGATTTTTGGGCGAAAACGAAAAGCCTCGCTTATCTGATTTTTTGTTGCCATGAAATTATAACGAAATAATAATTCATAGCCAAAATTCCGCACACTTATCAAGTGCCACCTTACGGTTCTTCCAATCAGGCATCAGCATAGCAAGAAAGCCGTAAAACTGCTTGGAATGGTTCGGGTGAATAAAGTGGCAAAATTCATGCATTACCACATACTCGATGCAGCTTCGGGGAGCTTCCAGCAATCTTTTATTTAATGTGATTATTCCTTTTTTCGATAGGCATGAACCCCATCGCGTATCCATATCACGAATGCGCAGTGTCGGCTGGGCTACACCGTATTTCTGAAACAGCGGATAAATTTCCGCCATAATCTCACCAAACTGATCTTTGCATTGTTGATCTAAAAATCGCGTCACAATGCGCTCTTTATTTTTTACGTCTGTGGCATCTTTTGCCTGAAGAAAAATGTACACACCGTCTGAATGGATTGCATTTTTCGAGCCTTCTACAACCTTTAGCCGCAGCCCTCGGCCTAAAATGTAAAAGGTTTCTCCGCTGATATACCGTTTTGCTTGTGGACGATATTGAGCCAGTTCCTGAAATCGTTGCAAAGCCGATAGAATATAGGCTCCCTTGCTGACCACAAATTCGTCAACTTTATCAACTGGAACATTATCATTTGCCGATACATAGACGCTGCCGTCTTTTCTTATTCGAAGATTTAAATTTTTGACTGGCTTTTGCTCCAAATGATAGGCGATCTCTTTACCATCGGACATTACTTTGCGTTGGGTTGAAGTTGGGGTCATCCTCAAAACCTCCGCAGAGCAACGGTTTTGACATTCTCTATGATCTTGTCGATAACATCAAATGAGAGCTTCAGTCCGCGCGTTTTCTCATATTCATAAAACAGGTCATCAATATCCTGTGAAATGCGATCATGAATGGTCTTATTGTTTGTCCAGTCCACCTGACTATGCTTTGCAATAGTCTTCGTAATTTTCTCGGCTATTTCTGCAACGAAATCCGGTTCAACATTTCCAGACTTATCATCGTCGAGAATGGCAGAAAGCACACCGTAAAATGCCTGTGCATGAACATTATTCTTAATAGATTCCGGGTAACTTATAGAGCTGCGTCCGGCGTGATAATCTTCCATAATGGTACGCATCTTGGCCAGATACTCAGCCTCTGTAATTACTTGTTCTTTATACTGATCCAACGCGTCCTTTATTCTCTTGGAAAAGCTGTCATAGTAGGCGGGATTTTCATCATACTTTTCGCTGATGCTCTTTGTCATGCGGCTTGTAATTGCATCGGCTTTCGCTCGGATTGATCCAAGCTCGTCCAGTTCCTTTTCAAAGTCATCCTTATTCAAAATGTTGATTGGGCTTGTGATCTGACGGACACCGGCTACAGATAAGTGGGTATCTAAAAGATTTTGCATCAGTGGTTCGTACTCACTGTTGTCTATGGCATCGCAATAACGGATCTTTACGCTGCGTCGCACCTTCGAAAAAAAGATAAACGTACTTTGATATTTTTTCAGTTCATCCCTCGGAACAGCCGCATAAGCTTGCTCGGAATTCAGCACCAGATTGAGAGCCTTTCCAAAGGCACACAGAAGATTATAGAAGTCCTCACGGATCTTGTCATCCGCAAGAAATACTTCCACTTCCTCTGCGTCCGCTTTATTTCGAACAGCGGCAAACAGTTCGATTAGTCGGGTATACGAATCACGCAAGGTTCCCACCGACGACATAACATCCACAACCGCGCCCTTCAAGTCTCCGCTGTCAAAGTTCTCAAGACCTGCTCCGCTGTACATATCCATCGCGGTATCCAGCTTTTCGATCAGCCCCCGATAATCAACGATTAGGCCGTAGTCCTTGCCTTCGTGAAGTCGATTGGTGCGTGCAATAGCCTGCAAGAGGCCATGCTCTTTCAGCTCCTTGTCAATGTATAGCACTTGGCAAATAGGTGCATCAAATCCAGTGAGGAGCTTGCTGCAAACGATGAGTATATCGATTTCACCGTCGCAGAACTTGTTTTTCATAGTCTCTTCATAACGGTCTGCATCGCTATACTGCCGCATCATTTTATTCCAGTATGCCACGACCTTATCGTCAGTGCCCTCGTCCATGTCATCGACGCTTTCACGCATATCCGGCGGCGAGATAACTACGGCGCAGGTCAAATCGCCAAACTGCTCAAAGCATTCAAGATAGCGAACCGCATCTCTTTTATAGTTCGTGGCAAGCATAGCTTTGAATCCGGTATTTTTATAGCCTTCAATGAAATGAGTGTTAATATCAAGGGCGATACGCTTAATCCGTGCATCGGTGGATGTCAGGCGGCGGATACTGCTCCATTTTTTTGCCAAATCTTCTTTCTGCGCATCCGTCAGCCGCTTGGTGGTCTGCTCAAACCAAAGGTCAATGTTTTCCTCGTCAACATTTTGATCCACAAAGCGCCCCTCGTAGATTAGCGGCACAATAGCGCCATCATCCACGCCGTCCTTTATTGTGTACTTATGGATCAGCTTGCCAAACTTGGACATGGTGTTTTTTTCTTTCTTCATCAGGGGCGTTCCGGTAAAGCCGATATAGCAGGCGTTGGGGAATACGCTGCGCATCTTTGTTGCCATAAGGCCGTAGTTTGAACGATGGCTCTCGTCCACCAGAATAAAAACATCTTTGGACTCGTTTTTTGTTGCCATGCGTTCAGCAGTATTGAACTTGTTAATGATACTCGTAATCACATCTGCCTTGCCACTGTTTACAAGCTCTACCAAATGCCGTCCGCTGGTGGCACGGGCAGGGCTCAACCGTGTGTGCGCAAAGGTAGCCGCAATTTGACCGTCCAATTCCTTGCGGTCAGTTACAATTACAACTCTGGGATGGCAGGCTGTCAGCTCCATGAGGATATACTTTGCCAGCATGACCATGGTAAGGCTCTTGCCGCTACCCTGTGTGTGCCAGATGACACCGCTCTGGCGATTGCCGCGCTCGTCGGTTTCGGCGATAGTTTTAACAATCTCCTTAATTGCGAAATACTGCTGATAGCGGCAAATCTTCTTAACATTAGCGTCATAGAGAATGAAATACCTCATGAGCTCCATGACACGCTCTTTGCTGAACAGCGAGATAATATTTTTATCTTGTTCGGTTGGCATACGGTCATCAAACAGCCATACGAGCTGGCGGCTCATGAATGCTTCATTTTGCTCTTTCCAGATATTCCAAAACTTTTTCGGCGTTCCGGCAGTTGCGTATTTCACAGCATTCTTGTTGGTAGCCATAACGATCTGCGCGTACTTGAAGAGTTGAGGGATATAGTCCGCCTGCTGGTTGCGCACAGTCTGCTCCACCGCCTGATCGACGGAAATCTGCGGTGCTTTGCATTCGATCACCGCAAAGGGAATGCCGTTGATAAACAGCACAATATCAGGGCGAGCATTATGCTGCTTGTCCTGACTTTCAACGGCATATTCATCCGTCACATGGTAGAGGTTGTTTTCCGGGTGATCCCAGTCGATGTATTTGAGATTAAAGCTAAGCATTTTCCCGTCACCCACGGTTTCGGGATAGCTTTTACCCAGCAGCAGTGCGTCATAAATTTTCTCGCTGGTACGGACAAGGCCGTCGGTCAGAGGCTCATCCAAATCCTCCATAGCCCGCTCAATATTGGCGGCGGAGAACTCGTTTTCTGCGCCGGCGTAAATGTAGCGGTTCAGCCGACGCAGTTGGCCGCGCAGAATATCCCGGAGCAGCACATGGTAACCGCTGCCACGCTGCATGGCGCAGTCCTCCGGCGATATGTAGATATAGCCCATAGCGCGCAGCAAATCAATGGCAGGCTGCTGGCTGGCGTTCTTTTCAAGATATAAATCTGATCGAAGTATTTGATCCATATTTCTCACAACCTTAGTCAATATTGCCTTCAATCAAGCCTTTGAGCTCTTCAAGACCTTCATCCAGCTTTTTCTTTTCCCTTGCAGGCAATTTTTCAGGAACCAGTCCGATCATTTTCTGTGTATCGGTAAGCATTTTATATGCGCTTGCTGATATGTTCATCACCGCTTGCTCCGTCTTAATTGCCTCTCGAGCCGTAATTTCATCAATAATCTGCTTCATGTATTGAGACATACTGCTTCTGGCAGAGTAATCTGCCGGAGCATAGAAGTTAATTCGGCCATCGTTGAAAAGCTGATACACCTTTTTTCGATTATCCTTTTGCGGATCAAATACACCAATTGCATATCCACCCTTGCTTTTTACCAAGCGCATACAGGGGATGTCAGTGGCGCTGTCGCCAACATAGACGATATTTTCATAAGGAACATATAGCTGATTTTCCGGCATACTATCGTTCACGCGCTCGTCATACTCTTCAAAAATGCCTTTGGCAATTCTAAAGATATATTGCGTTTTATTCGTGTAGTTAATCGCCTGCGTGGCCCAGACCGCTATGCCATCAGGATCATACATATAGGAGGATGCGTAAATTCTCTTAAATTTAGAGGCTATTTTGCTGCCCTCGATAATCTCCTTAAGACCAGAGGAAATAATATAATGCTCCAGTACGATTCCTTTGCTGTCAGCATATTTGTTTATACGGTCGAACCATGTGTCTACGCCTTTATACAGAGGCACATGCGTCCCTGCTTCTTGAAAGTATTCGCGGCGCAACGATTTCCCCTTAAATTTTGAATATCGAATCAGTTCATACATCCACGCCAAATTGTTATCCATCAAATTGTCTGTTGCCCGTTTGTTGGAGTCCTTCCAGAACTCATCTTTGTCGATTCCAAACGAGGGAATCAGCGTGAATGCCTGCATATCATCGGGGGAAAGAGTTTTATCAAAGTCATAACAGATTGCCATCCTGGGCTTTTTGGCTCGGATTTCTTCATTTGCTTTTTCGTACATAAGTGCCTCCTTTCACGGCGCTATATAAAAGCAGGAATAGCGGGGCGGTGTAAACCGCCTCGCTTTCTGCGCTTAATCACTGCTTGTCCTTTGGTGGGCACGGATCGTTCCCATGGCTGTCAGGCTGCTGAATCGTACCGTCTTTACGATGAGGAATAAATTCAGTTCCCTGGTTTTTGCTCATCTCGCGTCCGGCCTTCATCGCTTCTTCTTTCGTGTCATAGTGTCCGCTGCTTCTCTTGGCGTTTTCACGTTTCACATCCCAACCGCCACGATCTGAGTTTGGCACTACATGGTGTTCTTTTCTTGGCATATTGTCACCTCCTATCCTTTCATTGCTTTTATGGCCCCTTCGGTCATAGATGAGATAATCGCCGTTGCGACTTCCTTTATTACATCCACAGCCATCGGTAAACCTTTTTGGGTTATCACGTCTTTGGTTTTATTCCATACTGTATCTTGTCGAATTTTATCCAGATACTCGTGCCCCTCCCACGTTAAAGCACCAACGCCAAAAGCCCAAATATGGTTATCCGCAAACTGAGCGCCATAATCGGAAATCAAGTCAGCATCGTGTAGAATTTTACAATGATACACAACTTGCTCCATGGAGTAACCATCTATTTTAAGATCATAAATAGCGGTGTCCACGTATTCATCATCTATGGCAAACAGGATCTTCCGACAGAGCTCCATATCTCTTTTCATGTGTTAACCCTCACAATGCCTGTAAGCAGAATCTGCATCAGGGCTTTTTTGTATTTTTGCATTTCTTCTAACTTACGCTGATGAAGGGTGATAAGGTTGTCGAGGCGGCGGAAAAAACCTCCAATAGTCTGTTGTTCTCGCATCGTTGACGGCATCATAAGCTCCATTGCTGCCATTTGTTTTCCTGAAACCTCAACGAAGGTTGACCCGGCACCAACAAGCTCACCATACCGTTTCAATTCTTCGGTTCTTGAAAAAATGAAATAAGAGTCAAGCTCTCCACGATGTGGAACAATAGACTGAAATCCCTGATTAGTACAGCCTTTTCGGGTTAAAATGGCGGTTTTTCCGATTCCCGCACGAGATGTAAACAGGACTGTGCCGGGAGGAAGCATTTTTGCTGAACTATTCTCATAACCCAAGTCGGTTATCTTTTTTTGACTCGAATTTACATAGATTTGGTCTGCAATTTCAGCAGGTGCATACCAATCAATCTCACCATCCCAATAGCTCTGATTGCCTGTACTTGGTGTTCCACCGCCTACAATGTCAGCAATCTCTCCCAACTTACGCTGTTCCCAAGCGTCGGTGAAGCCGGGAAAGCGAGCCTCGGGTACGACCTTTCCTTTTCGTGGAAACATTTTTGACAAGCAGACCTTTTTTAATTTCTTGATTTCTTCAATCTTACGCTGTTGCAGCTCAATCACTTTGTCCTGCGTGGTGAGAATGGCGGCAATTTTTGCTCGTTCATCTACGGCAGGAAGTGGTAGAACAAAATCAAAAAATTGAGAAAAATGAACACGCTGTTTCTCGACCAAAGAACCTGTTGATACTTTGTTGTAGTATGTAATCATAGCATCACACGTTAAAAAGTTGTCCATGAAAGGAATATCACTGGGATGAGTCACAGAAAAAATGTCATAATATCCCGAGACGGCTACTGGTACAGTACCTTTATGGCGAGCTACTGCTCCAAATCGGATGTTCATCGGATTGTAGGCATACTCGTTGGGCTGAACAATTTTGAAAGCATCGTTTTTCTTCACGAGATGGCTTCGTTCATACCTTTCGGTCTTTGCAGTAACCCCGTCCTCAATGGTCAGGCTGTAGAGTGGATATTCTGCAAAATCGTCTGTATAGTTGCTGCTACTGGAGAAAAGAGTTGAAAACGGTATCTCATTCCACTCCTGCGGTACAACTCCAAGTTTTCCTCGTTTATACCCTTCCGGCACCTCCCCGTGCCTGACCTGTTCAATTCGTTTCTTTATCTCCGGCGTCATTCAACCACCTCGTTATATAGGCGAATTAGCTCATCAACAGTATCTTTCAGATGAGTAAAAACGCCTCTCAGCGTTTCAATGTCCATTGCACAAATAGCATCACAGCAGGCCATCTTGTCGAATTCTTGATATATTGTTTTCTCTCCGTAGTTACCCACTTTTTCTTTTTCTATATAGTAGGGAGAGAGTTCAATAGAATCAAGTACAAGCGCATTTTCAATGCCCTTCTCCATGCCTTTTGCGCTTTCATACTTACGGATCGAAGTTGCTATTACATTTCTAAATCTTGTCACATTGCGATTTGTATCACTGTCTTTGAGGCAAATATTCTTATATGGCAAATTGTGCGCAGCAAGAAAGTGAAACGCCTTATCAACACTTTTATCCCCGGTGTTTGCTTCCTGCCCACGATCATCAATATATCCTACCCATTTGAACTGGAACGGAACATCCATTTCAAACACTTCAATGGTTTTATTAAAGTATTTTTCATCAGTCTGGCCTTCAAGATATACAGTTGGCGTTTCTTCCGAAAAACCATAAATGGAAAAAGCATCTTCCACTGCCTCAACGGAGTCGCATCTGTAATACTCCGGATGATCCTTGACGATAATATTTCCAATCTCGTCCCTTGCAAGGACAATGACCTTATCGTTTTTTCTGTTCTCATTGTGTATTATAAACGGCGAGTGCGTGACAGCGAAAATCTGTGAAGTCTGAGTGCCATCCTCATTGCTGAAGATGCCTTTGTAATAATCCATGATTTTCTTCTGCCAAGACGGATGCAGACTGATTTCAGGCTCATCAATGAACACAAACGCTCCGCTCAACGCATTAATGTCTTTCAAAAGGAAGCATCCACGGTAAACTATCTGTTTTTCACCGGAACTCAGTGCGTCGATTGGTATTTCAATAGCGTTCTTCTGGAAGAGTATTGCTTTATGCCCATTACTGTTTTCGACACGGTTATACGTAAGGCCATCAAACATTCTATTAAACGCATTTGTAAATCTCGGCATTCTCTCTGAAATATGTAGGTTCCTGCTCGGTATATCTGGATTACTTCTGACAGCACGAGCAACCTCGGAATCATCTAAGGATTGAATATCTATAATCAGTTGTTTTATTTGTGTTGGCAAATCAGTTGAAGACCGGCGACTTTTTGTTTCAGAGTCGAGCGTAAGGCTTGTTACCGTTGACACTTCTTGAGCATGAAAGTTGATATCGACATCAGAAAAGATACCATTAAACTTGTATCTATTCTTAATATCCTCACTTTTTATCCATACATTCATGCCTTGATCATCATTTGCATACACCATAGGTTCTCGGTTCTCTCGTTCTCTAAGACTGTATGTAATGGTAAAGATTCTTTCTCCTTCTTGAAATTCTACCATTAATGGTGTCGACACAGCATGAGAGGCAATTTTGAACAACTCATTCAAGACGGTGCTTTTCCCCATGCCATTTTCACCAGCAATAATTACCGTGTCAACAGCCTTTCCGTCTGCACCGCAAAAGTCCATGGATAGGTTTCCTAAAACCGGATTGTCTTGAAATGTAATTTTTCTAATTTTATACATTCTTGACCTCCTTATAATCCTAGCTCGTCTAAATACTTCCGCATCTGCGCCTGCACATCTGCCAGCTCCGCTTCAATACTGGCAATGTTCTGCTTCACCTCGTCAATATCCACCAGTTCTTCTTCCTCAAAGGTATCCACATAGCGGGGAATATTCAGGTTGAAGTCATTCTCCTTGATTTCGTCGAAGGATGCAACATAGGCGTATTTGTCTACGCTCTGCCGGGCATCGTAGGTGCTGACAATTTTGGCTATATCCTCATTACGCAGAATGTTCTGGTTTTTACCTTTTTCATAATTGCCATCGCCGGAGGCGTCAATGAAGAGCACATCCCGGCGGGCGCGGTTCTTCTTGAATACCAGAATGCAGGCAGGAATACCGGTGCCGTAGAACAGGTTTGCCGGCAATCCGATGACAGCGTCAAGCAGATTGAATTCCACGATCTGTTTGCGAATTTTTCCCTCGCTGGCGCCACGGAACAGCACACCATGCGGCAGCACGATTGCCATGCGTCCGTTTTCGGCATCCAGAGTTGCCAGCATATGAAGCACAAACGCATAGTCGCCTTTGGAGGACGGCGGTACGCCCCAGTCAAAACGCTTCCACGGGTCAAGGGAAGCCATCATTTTTTCCTGCTTTTTCCCCTTGGCATCCACCGGCACGTTGGAGAGGAATCCGCTGTCCCACTTGTCCAAACTGAATGGAGGATTTGCAACAACACACTGGAACTTCATGAGCTTGTCATCCTCAATGTTCTGCGGGTTCGCCAGCGTATCGCCCTGCCAGATGCGGGCATCATCCACACCGTGGAGGAACATGTTCATGGTACAGAGTGCCCAGGTCTGAGCGTTCAGCTCTTGACCGTAGATTGCCACTTTGCCACCGGGTACCTTTTTATAGGCCTTGAGCAAAAGGCCTCCGCTTCCGCAGGTGGGGTCATATATGCGATCATTCTCCCTCGGCTTTACGAGGGATGCTACCAGTTCCGAAACCTGACTGGGGGTAAAAAATTCTCCGCCCTTTTTGCCCGCATCTGAGGCAAAGTTTGCGATCATATATTCATAGGCGTCGCCAATGATGTCGGCGGAGCCAAGCTGTCCGGGACGAAGGTCAATGCCACTGAAATCCTCCAGCAGATTGCGCAAAGTTGCATTCTTTTCCTTTACGTCACCGAAGTCCACCTGAGAATTAAAGTCAATGGCACGGAATACGTTTCGGAGCTTGCCACTGTTGTGTTCCTCAATGTGGGAGAGCGCAACATTGATTTTTTGACCGATCTCGGAATCGTTGCGGTTTTCATACAGGTAGTCAAATGTGGAGTCTTCGTCCAAGGTAAAACGCTCGCGGCTCATAGCTCGTGCCACACGGCGCTCATCACCATTGTACTGCTTCATGTATTCGTCGTGCTTTTCCTTAGAAACATCGCTTAAATATTTTACAAAAAGCATGGATAGGATATAGTCTTTATAGCGAGAGCTGTCAATCTTTCCCCGGAAGCTGTCGCAGGCGCTCCAGAGAACGCGCTCAATATCACTTTTAGTCGTCATAACGGGTACCTCTTCTCATCTGTTTTTGTATCTTATTAATTGTGTAGGAATAGTATTTTTCTTTTTCCATTGCCAGCTCATTCAAAAGCTGACGTTCCTTGTGCGCCAAAAGGTTCAGTGCCGCAATCGTCTCCTGATTTTCCATTGATAGAAGACTTACCTCAAAATCAGCAAAATATCGTGGCTTAATAGCACCAAGCATGTTGCTCGAAGTGTTTTCATATATCTGGCGTTTTACCTTAGGCGTATTCAAAAGCCAGTATAGGTACTCAGGCAAAATCCGGCTTGCATCCGCGCGAATCACAACCAAGTTCGATGAGATGACCATTCCCGATGTAGTGTCATCAATCAACACGGCAGTGTATGGTGCTGTCAGCCGGATCACAACATCCCCTATATGTGTCAGATACTCAGAACTCAGCGGTTCTGTCGCGTCATATAAATCGACATTCTCAGTCTCAATATAGCCAACCTGATTGATAGAGCGTAAATTAATAAGTTGATATCGATATTGCGTAGGCGTTTTTGAAAGCTTCCGCGACAATACCAAGCCGCTCCTAACAGAAGCAATATCTCCGAGTTTCAGTCTTACCAGCTCCTTTGTCATGAGAAAAAAATAACTTTAACATTGCAAAAATTTCACCCTTTAGTAGGGCTCAACTATATTATATGCAAACCCACCGCAAAAGTCAAGAATAATCTTTGTCATGGGAGATAAATAACCTTTGTTAGAAATGTCGCCCGTTTCTTTTTTCCAACGGACGACGGTGTGGTCATTCATCAAATGGCTTATACCTGGTAATTGCTTTCAGATACTTTGCTGGGTCTCCATTCAAAATTATATCTGCGTATTCAAGCGGCTTGTTGTAGATTAACCAGTCCAGCTCTGAACGCTGGTACATATTCTCCGCGATTTCGTTTTCCACGGCAATGGTATCAATTGTAATCAGCGTCCCATCTTCCAACCGTAGCTCCACACAGGCTATGTCTATATTAAACTCACAGGATATAACTTTCATGATCCGTTCCTCTTTAGATTTTCTTTCTTTGCCAACTGACCAGCAGCCTTGCGGCGTCCTTGGCTGTACGGGGCTGTAAGCTTGAAGCCAAAGCGTCCTTTATTGATTTCAAAAGTCAGGCAGCCGTTTTTGTCATCATCAATCAGCCTGCACTCACCGGGATATTGCCCAGCATATTTGGCGAGCCTGTTTTTGAGATTAGTGTTGTAAGTACAGACCTCAATTATCGAGCTGTCCTCATTAAAATAGATGTTTGTTGCCTTTTGTTTCTTGGAAAGACCTGTTTTCATAAATACCTCCATTATTAATACAATTTTGTCGGCTCAACAGCCGTAAAACCTGGCGGATTTTCCATCGGAGAGGGCCCAAATGATGCAGTGCTCATTCGGACCAACTCCAACGGATAAAAGTCGTTTTTCTCGGCTCTACACGAGAATTATCGAGCATCGTCCCTTGTACGTGTCTTTACCCTGTTTCTTCCAAATAAATGCCAAATGTTATTTCGCTCAATGACGGATTCATAGCTGCGTAGTTTGCCACGGAGAGCTTCATTTTCCTGCTCCAGTCCTGCTGTATTGAGCTTATTTCGGACGGACTTATATTCGGACAACTCTTTAGTAAGCGCTGCAACCTTGGCTTCTAGGCCTGCGATCATCTTATGTGCTGCATCCAGAGCCTTTTGCAATAGTGATTCTTTCTTTTCTTGAGCGACATATTTTTTGGCCGCTACCGCAAGGCTTTCATACTCGGATCGTTCCAGCATGACCTTTGAACTTAGTGGCAGGGTTTTGGCTTCGATCTGATCCACCGCGTCAATAGCTGTCTGCTGTTTCTGAATTTTTGCAATCTTTTTATCCAAGGCTGCCGCCTGCAGCTCCTTTTGGTCAGAACGTTCTGCCAACTCGGCAAGCCGTACCTGTTCTTGCTCGACCTTGAACTGTGTTACGGTCAAATGTTCCTCTGAGCTGCCACGCTCACCGCGTTCCACATCATCATATCCAGAGTTTTTCATAGCGTTATAGAAATCGTCTTGCAGGACAGAGTAGGATTTTCTCAGAACCAGCTTGCCGCATTTCGTAAGTAGTGGAGCGCCTGTATCATCGACCGCCGGTTTGGATAACCACTTTTTGCTGGAGCTAACCTGCATAATGGTTTCCTTGACTGTGCCGACCAGCGATTTATCTTTGCACCGGGTTGACCACTTGATTTGTTTTTCCACGACAGGGACATATACAACATGCAGATGGTAGTGATATACATCCTGCCCCAGTGCCTCCGACATAGCCCGGTTACGTTCATCTGCGTGCATGACCGCCGATAAAATATATTGCTCTCCGCCTACAATTTTGATTGCAGCTTTGTAGGCGTCGGTGTAGAATTGTTTTGCAAAGTCGTATCCACCGTGATTGTGGAAGTAGGCGGAGTTTACATCAAAGATCAGCTCGCCATAAAGATTGGCGTCTGGCTTCAGACCGCGAGTGGAGATCACGCCGTCAGTTGCCATCTGCTCAAACATTTCTGCATAGCCTCCGGTCGGCGTCTTGAAGTGGACGTTCATGCCGGTACGATCAGGTACAATATCTTGGTTTGTGTAGGATTCTTTTTCGCGCTCATTATGGCGCTGCGAGTTGATAATGTCTTTAGCTGTCATATTCATATTTCTTGCGCTGGTGCGATTAACGCCATCGCCTCTTGCCATAAAACACCTCCGATTTTCAATTTGTATGGACACTGCAAGCCACGGGGATGCACTTCTGCGGAAGTGTAATAACCCACTATGACACTTTCATCCTGCGGCTGCAAAGTGCCGTGGGCTCTCCGAGGGGGAACGGGGTGTGCGGCTTCGGCAGAAGCCTCTGCCACGGCTTGCATGTGGTACCCACATCACAATTCCGCGGCATGAACACCGCCTGCTTTCACAATAAAATTGTTCAATCATCCGCCGTCCACAGGCAGGAAAAATCACGGAATTTCCCTGCCTGTCCGTCTCTTAATCTGCGGATTTTTCGACTGGGACGGGAGTCACGATAGGCAGAAAGTGGCGGTGACCAATTTGATCCCCACCAGGTTTCCTTTGTCTGCCGGACACAGGAGCGTGGCACGCTTCTGTCACAGCTCCCAAGGCGGAGTAGTCCAGCGGTAGCTTTGCGGCACTCCACGGCGGTCGAGATATTCCTCCCGTGCCTGCTCGCGCTGCTCCTCAGTGGGTGCGGTCTTGTACTGTGAATAAAGCTGCCGGTTTAGCACGGCGTCGATTTTTTGCGATAAACCCCGTCGGATATCTTCGTCATAATCTTCCTCACCTCTCAAGTGGTAGAGCACTAAATCCACAAATAGCTCATACGGAATCTGTACATTTTTCATATCGCTTCTTATCCAATCCTTTCCGCGACGGTCGCGACGATGGCGACGGTTGTTTTGGTGGTATCATTTTCACCGTTGCGACCGTCGCAACCGTCGCGCCTGTGTTTACGAAATCACTTCGTAGCAGGCGGCGTCGATAACCATATAAGCGAGCTTGACCTGCCGCCCGGTGTGCTTGGCCTTGTTCTCATAGCTGACATGGTATTCGTCCAACAATCTGCCGGACTTGACATTCAGATATTTTGTGAGTGTGTTTGCCGCCATGCCCACATTGGCAGCATCGGCAAGTTCGGACGGAGAGCCAGCCCATTCGCGCTGATTGGGTGAAACGAGCGTAGATACAGCTTCAAGCACTCTGTCGGGTGGCTCCTTGTGCAGTTCATTTTCCATTTTCTCCAACTGCCAGATTTGCGTTTCCGGGTCTTTCTTTAAGTAGAGAATTTGATCCTGCTGGTCGCGCCCGACAATATCGATAGTGGCTTCAAGATCGGTACGCTTTTTCTTCTGCATAAGCAGCGAGCCGTCCGCACAGCCCAGCAAACCTGTCGTGCCGGAGATCATTTCAAAACTGTCCCCGGCAGGCTGCTTTCGGGTATGGTGAACGGTCAGCACGCAAATACAATACTTATCCGCAAACTGTTTCAGCTTCCCGATGATTTCGTAGTCGCTGGCATAGCTGTATGCCTCGCCGCCAGCCTCACGGATTTTCTGCATGGTGTCGATGATAATGAGCTTGGTGTCAGGATGCTCACGCATGAAGTTTTCCAGCTGCTCATCCAATCCGTTCCCGATCTTTCCGGCAACGGTTGCAAAGTGGAGCTTGTCCGTGTCCTCAACGCCATACATCATGAACATACGGTTTTGAATACGACCAAAATCATCTTCAAGGGCAAGGTATAACACCGTACCCTGACGGACATCATATTCCCAAAGCTTTTGACCGGTGCTGACATGATAGGCGAGCTGTGCCACAAGAAATGATTTACCGATCTTCGGTGCCCCAGCGAGGATATACGCCCCGGCGTAGAGCAAGCCGTCAACAATGGGCGGCCTGCTCTTGTAGGAGGTCTGGTACAGTTCAGTCATGGAGACCGTATGCAGATAATTGGGGTCGGTCATGCGCCGCATTCTGCGGTACATTTCCTCTAAATCTTCCTCTGGGGGATTGATTTCAGTGTTCTCGTCTGGTATACTTTGCTCAGTTGAATTGTGAAGCGGCTGCCCTCCATCTGCGCCAACAGATGGTACGAGGGCGGTCGTTTTTTCTGTTTCATTCATCATAGGCACTGTCCTCCTTCATTCCGTCCATGATGGAAGTAATCATCTGAATTGTGTCCATCATCTCATCATCCACGCTGCCCCCAGCTTCAATGCGCCGCAGCTCATCCAACACAGCCGCGAGCTGATCGCGGAGCGCCTTGTATACTCTCGGATTGCCCTGCACCACAACGTCTTTGCACAGTAGTCGCCGGGTGATGTAGTCCTGTTTGGTCAGCCCGGATAGCTTTACGAAAACTTCAAGCTGTTCATCTTCCTCCTGCGATACCCGAAAGGCTACCGTCTTGTTCCTCCAACGATTGTGTTCATCGCGATTTTTCAGTGACATAATTTCAAGCCCCTTTCTCAGTTTTTAGTGCATCCAATTTACTTGCCATCTCGATCTGTCTTGTTGGGAATAGGTGGGCGTAACGATAAGTAATATCGATGCTCTCGTGTCCAACACGGTCAGCGATTGCCAGAGCTGTGAAGCCCATGTCAATCAAAAGTGAAATGTGCGAATGTCTCAAATCGTGTATTCTAATGCGCTTTACTCCAGTTTCCTTGCATCCTCTGTCCATTTCTCGATGAAGATAACTTTTGGTAATCGGGAATATGCGGCTGTTATTTTCCACTCCATAGAGCTGTTTCAAATAATCCTGCATTTCTGCACATAGGAACTCTGGCATCTGAATTGTGCGAATACTCTTTGGCGTCTTAGGCGTGGTGATGACATCTTGCTTATTCAGTCTCTGATAAGATTTGTTAATACGCAGTGTCTGCTTCTGGAAGTCAAAATCCGCCGGGGTAAGAGCCAGCAGTTCACCCTCACGAATGCCACACCAGTAGAGCATTTCAAAGGCGTAGAAAGAAATTGGTTTGTCCATCATTGCTTCGGAGAATTTCGTGTATTCTTCCCGTGTCCAGAACAACATTTCTCGCCGTTCCTCCGTCCCCATATTTCCCGCCCGCTGTGCCGGGTTAACTTGCAGCCCATAATAGCGGATAGCGTGGTTGAAAATAGCACTGAGCTGATTGTGAACGGTTTTCAAATAGGTGGTGGATAGTGGTTTTCCACGACAGTCCGTCAATCCCCTAATTTCGTTCTGCCAGTCGATAATATCCTTTGCACTGATTTCCGAGAGCTTTCTTTTCTTGAAATACGGGAGGATCTTCTTTTGGATAATGCTGTCCTTTGTCAGCCATGTGTTGAGCTTGAGCTTGGGCTTGATATCTTTTTCATACAGTGCTACAAAGCTCTCAAAGGTCATGTTCACATCGGCCTGTTTTTCCATCAGAAATTCTCGTTCCCAAACCTGCGCGTCCTTTTTGGTAGCAAAACCTCGCTTAAGCTTCTGCTGGCGCTCGCCTCGCCAGTCGGTATAGCGGAACTGCACATACCAAGTGCCGTTGTCCTTATTCTTAAATGCTGCCATCTTGGATTCCCTTCCTTTCAGAGTTATTTCTTGTTCCATAGAACTTTTCGTAAAAAAACTTGCGGTCAATCCTGCCTGAAATCGTGATGCATCCGGTCTGCTTCAACTCCTCATTCATCTTTTTGATGAGCTTGTAGGCGTAGGGCTTGGAAACACCCAGCTCTGCAGCGACCTCATCCACGCGCATGAAAATTTGTCCTGCCATAGGCGAAATACCGTCCTTTCCTTTCTTGTTATGGTTGCTAGTGACTAAGCTTATTTGCTTAACATATCTCATTATACTAAACCTATTTGTTTTAGTCAAGTGGCTTACAAGAAAATATTAAACAAATTTATTTAATTTCGCTTGACTGTATTAAACAAATCTGCTATGCTATGAATAATCAGTACACATGATAGGAGTTGGCTATAATGGCGATTGGCGAGAGAATCAGCTTTTTCCGCAACTTGCGGGGTATGACACAGAAATATCTTGGTATGCAGGTGGGCTTTCCTGAAAAGTCTGCCGATGTGCGTCTGGCACAATATGAAACCGGGACAAGAACCCCCAAGGCTGACATGACCGCCGCTTTGGCTAATATGCTTGACGTGTCTCCTTCGGCTCTGTCTGTGCCGGATATAGACTCCTATATTGGACTAATGCACACGCTCTTTACCTTGGAGGATAGATACGGCTTAAAAGTCGTTGAATGTGATGGCGAAGTCCACCTCCGAGTGGATGCTTTCAAGGGCAAGGATGCCGCTGAGCTGAGCCGTTCTTTGATCGCGTGGCGAGAGCAGGCTGCCAAGCTGGAGGCCGGAGAGATCACCCAAGAAGAATATGATCGCTGGCGCTACCGCTACCCGGAGCACGATACCACCCGCATTTGGGCGAAGGTGCCGCCACAGCAGTTGAGTGACTGGCTGGTGGATGAGCTAAATAAAGACAAATGAAAAAAGGTCTTACCGACTCGCAAAAATCGGTAAGACCTTTTCTTTATAGATAAGTTATTCAGTACAACTGCAAACCACCCGTTACACTGAAATAAAATCAGTAAGCATGGTTTCGACAAGTGCTATCAATCTGCTATCAAAACGGGAAGCTGAAATCTAAAAAGTGAGTATTTCCAATGCTTTTCTGGCACGAATAACCACTTTTTCCTTATTCCCACTCAATCGTCCCGGAGGGCTTCGGTGTCAGGTCGTAAAGGACACGGTTCACACCTTTCACTTCGGATGTGATGCGCTGTGTGATTTTCTGCAGCAACGCAAACGGCACATCCTCCACCGTGGCGGTCATTGCATCCACGGTATTTACCGCACGCAGAATGACCGGCCAGTCGAAGGTACGCACTCCCTCATGCACACCCACTGACTTGAAATCGGGCACTACCGTGAAATACTGCCACACCTTGCCCTCCAGGCCCGCCTTTGCAAATTCTTCCCGCAGGATCGCGTCGGATTCCCGCACAGCCTCCAGCCTGTCGCGGGTGATTGCGCCCAGACACCGCACGCCAAGGCCCGGGCCGGGGAACGGCTGACGGTATACCATGCTGTCGGGCAGGCCCAACGCCTTACCACAGGCACGCACCTCATCCTTAAACAACATTTTCAGCGGTTCCACCAGCGCGAAATCCAAATCCTCCGGCAGGCCTCCCACATTGTGGTGCGACTTAACAGCTTTCACTGTTTTCGTTCCGCTCTCAATGATATCCGGATAAATCGTGCCCTGCGCCAGGAAATGGATACCGTCCAGCTTGCGTGCTTCTTCTTCAAACACACGGATAAACTCCGCGCCGATAATCTTGCGCTTCTGCTCCGGCTCGGCAACGCCCGACAGTTTATTCAGGAAGCGGTCCACCGCGTCCACATAAATGAGGTTGGCGTCCATCTGGTTGCGGAACACCTCCACAACCTGCTCCGGTTCTCCTTTGCGCAGCAGACCATGGTTTACATGCACGCACACCAGCTGCTTGCCGATGGCCTTGATGAGCAACGCCGCCACGACCGAGGAATCCACGCCGCCGGACAATGCCAGAAGCACTTTTTTATCTCCCACCTGTCGGCGGATCAGCTCGACCTGGTCTGCAATGAAGTTCTCCATGTTCCAGTTGGGCTGCGCACCGCAGGCATCGAATACAAATTCGGACAGGACGGCTTTCCGCTGCGCCGCATCCGTGGGCCACGGCGCGCCGCCTTTGTGGCCAGGCTGCAAAAGCGGCAGGCCGCAGCCATAGATATCGCTGCACGCGTCGATCTCCACACCGTCCACCACATGGTTGGGGCCGCCGTTCAGAATAACCCCCTTTACATTGGGCAGCGCATTCAACTCCGCCAGTGTAATATCGTGGGGATAGATCTCACTGTACACTCCCAACGCGCGAATCTCCCGGGCAAGACGCGGGTTTTCCTCGCTGCCCAGGTCCAGAATCACGATCATGTCCTGCTTCATGGATAGAAGCCTCCTCCGGCAATATTTTTTTTATTTTACCACGATTCGACGCTTTTCCGCAACCTGCCCGGAAGAAAAGCACCTTTTGGCCCAAGCGCTGCAGCCAAAAGGCCGCAAAGGGCTTTTCTGCGCTCTTTGCGGCCTTTTCTCACTCGAATTCCACCGTCGCGGGCGGCTTTCCCGTACAGTCGTACAGCACACGATTGATGTGCGGCACCTCGTTCACGATCCGGCTGGTAACCGTGTCGATGACCTCCCAGGGCAAGTGCGCGGCTTCTGCCGTCATAAAATCTGCCGTAGTAACAGCACGCAGCGCAACAGCATAGTCATAGGTACGTTCGTCGCCCATCACGCCAACGCTGCGCATGTTTGTCAGTGCCGCAAAATACTGGCCAAGGCCCTGCGCCACGCCTGCCTTTGCGACTTCCTCGCGGTAAATGGCGTCCGCATCCTGCAAAATTGCGATTTTCTCCGGTGTCACCGCGCCGATGATGCGGATGGCAAGGCCTGGTCCGGGAAAGGGCTGGCGGCTGACCAAATGCTCCGGGATTCCCAGCTCGCGGCCCGCGTTGCGCACTTCGTCCTTGAACAGGTCGCGCAGCGGTTCGATAATCTCTTTGAAGTCCACATAGTCCGGCAGACCGCCTACGTTATGGTGGCTCTTGATGACCGTGGATTCACCGCCCAGGCCGCTTTCCACCACATCCGGGTAGATTGTTCCCTGTACCAAAAAATCCACTGTTCCGATTTTTTTCGCTTCCTCTTCAAATACGCGGATGAACTCTTCGCCGATGATCTTTCGTTTTTGCTCCGGTTCCTCCACGCCCGCCAGCTTGTCATAAAAACGCTGCCGCGCGTTTACACACACAAAGTTCAGATCGTACGGTCCCTCCGGGCCGAACACCGCGCACACTTCCTCACTTTCATTTTTTCTCATGAGGCCGTGATCCACGAACACACAGGTAAGCTGCTTGCCCACAGCTTTTGCCAGCATGACGGCCGCAACAGAAGAATCCACGCCGCCCGAAAGTGCACACAGCACGCGCCCGTCTCCGATTTTTTCCCGCAACATGCGAATGGACTGTTCCACGAAAGAATCCATTTTCCAATCGCCCGTACAGCCGCACACATTATAAATGAAATTCGAGAGCATCTTTGTACCCTCCTGCGTGTGCAGGACCTCGGGATGAAACTGCAGCGCATACAGACGCTTTTCCGGCTGCTCCATCGCCGCGGCCGGGCAATTTGCACTGTGTGCAGAGATAACAAAGCCCGGAGCAACCGATTCGATATAATCCGTGTGGCTCATCCAGCATACTGTGCTGGATGAAATATCCGCGAAGAGCTTGGACGCAGGATCGACAAACACCTCTGTTTTGCCGTATTCACGCACAGGTGCTTTACACACATGGCCGCCCAACAGATGCATCATAAGCTGGGCGCCGTAGCAGATACCCAGTACAGGGATGCCCAAATCAAACACCTCTGTGCTGATGGCAGGAGCCCCATCTTCATAGGCGCTGTTGGGTCCGCCTGTAAAGATAATTCCCCGCGGTCGCTTCGCTTTTATAACATCCAACGCTTTCGTATAAGGAACGATTTCGCTGTACACATGGCACTCGCGCACGCGCCGCGCGATCAACTGATTATACTGGCCGCCAAAATCGACGACGATCACTGATACGGACATAAATTCCTCCCCCAAAATTCTTCCCACTCTGTACAATGTTTTTTCTTAGTATAGCACATCAGGCATGAAATTGCGTGCAGAAAATAACCGCGTTTCCCACCGGATTCCTAGTTATTTTACCAAATCTCACGCAGCTTCATCCGTCATTCAAACTCAAAAAGCGATTCAATGGGCGCACGCACGGCACGCGAGATCTCAATAGCCAACTTCAGAGATGGATTGTACTTTCCGGCTTCCAGACGAATGATCGTTTCTCTCCTGACATGCACACGGAATGCCAACTCCTCTTGCGTCATTCCCGCAAGCTGGCGGTACTTTTTCAAATTACAAACAAAGCCGTCCATGGTTCACGCCTTCCTGTCCAGGTAATAAGTAAGAGCTGGAGCCGCCACAGAGCACACCGAATACCCCAAAGCCCCGAACAAAAGCACCGTATCCCGGCCAATCCCCCGCCTGTCCAGCAAAAACAGAAGCAAAAAACTGAGCAGTGCAAACAGGCCTCCCACAATACGCATAGCGCGCGTTTCATTTTCCACAAGGCGCTCATCTGCCGGCTCTTTATACAGCAATCCCCAGAAAAACCAGGCAAAAAATGCGAAGAAAACAAAAAACAGATAATTCCGTCCGCCCCCGTGCTTCGGCAAGAAGCCGAGGAAGCCCAAAAAACCCATGCAGCCCATCCAGGGCTTGATTTGAAAATTGCGGTGTGCCTTTTTCATTTCAACTTCCCCCTAAAAGTGATATATTTGTACCTTTCAGTGATAAATATATCACTTTTTCATTGAAAAAGCAAGCCGCTGAAATAAAAACTCCCCGGTGGTTTTTCTACAATAAATATCCCCCGGTGAAGCCGGGGGTATTTCAGATGCGGGCAAAGCCCTATGATACAGGCAGCGCCTCAAGGCGCATAACG
>ERZ791881.437-NODE-437-length-39458-cov-24.535086_pt1 | contig 39458 bp, 39 predicted proteins | sample MGYA00510161_ERZ791881 | MGnify/ENA primary metagenome ERZ791881 (study PRJEB30046, sample SAMN00792073) | human gut metagenome | study: EMG produced TPA metagenomics assembly of the A metagenome-wide association study of gut microbiota in type 2...
GACTGGCATTGACCTGATTCATATGTGTGTCATCTCTTTAGCAAAGGAAATCGCTAAATTCATGAAACTTACACCATCTATGCAAAGAATGGGGGAGTATCCCAATTACTGGGCTTGTAGCCATTTTTTACTTTCACTTTCACAAGTGTTAAACTCAGGATTGTATAATACTTATTTGCAAAATACAACCAATTCTTTTAAAAATGCTGATACACTGTTATTACTCACGTTGAATAACATATTTTTCACTATGATAACTGTCCCATCTGCATCATTCCAGCACTCTCCTTCACCACCTCCTGTCCGACCTGCTCCATCGCTCTTCCAAACTTTCCAATCTCCTCCTGATATTTTTCATCTGTCACATGAGTATAAATATCAATCGTTGTACTGTAATGCTGGTGTCCCATAATGCTCTGAACCACCTTTGGCTGCATATCTGCCTCAAAGCAGCGGCTGCAGAAAGTATGACGGATTGCATGGGGATATAAATCTTCAAAATAATGAGGCTCTCGCTGTTCTCTTACCGAATCGAAAGCCTCTTGTTCATTAATTTGCTTGATTACCTTTTTTATTTCTTTCTCCGCATGGTACCGAAGCACCGGACTTCCCATGGTGGTTACAAACACCAAATCCTCATACTCTCCGGCTGCTCTCCAACGCCGTCCCAGCGTCTTCTTCAGCAGATCCACTTTATTCTTCTGGCTCTGGAACATCTCCTCTGCTTCACCAAAAAATGGAATTTTTCTATAAGAATTATGGGTCTTAGGAGCTGTCAGGCGAAGGATCTTCTCTCCATACTCATATTGGCAGGATAGAGAACGGTTAATATGAAGACATTTATTTTCAAAATCAATGTCTTTCCACATCAAGCCTCCAACCTCTCCGATCCTCATCCCTGTCAAGAACATGATGTAAAACATCTCTTTATACCAATTGTGCTCCATTGCTGCTAAAAATGTATTCTGCTCCTCTCTGGAAAGAAAACGGCGCCGCACCTGAGTGTTTTCCCACGGCACATTGATTTCAAAACAGGGATTTAATGGAATAATCTGATTGTTTTTAGCTGATTCCATGCATTCACGCATCCTTCCTAATGCTTCCCTCATAGATGAGGTCGCCCTTCCTTCCTGACTCATTCGATTGATGACCCCCTGTATATCAATGTTCGTAATACTCGCCACAGTTCTTTCTCCGAGGGACGCCCCAAAGGAACTATAAAACTTTCGCTTCATAGGGAAAACGCTGGTTTCTTTTACGACCGGCAGCTTGTATGTTCGGAACCATTCCTCAAACCATTCATTTAATGTCAGATTTTTCCGCCTGTATTCCACAGCATTTTGAGCCTGTTCCTTTAGCTCCTGAAAATTTTTTTTAATTCCCGCAGATTAAATCCGTAAATACTGACATCATTTCCGTTGATTTTCGCCCGCGCCTCGTAGCGGCCATCCTTTCTCTGATACAGCCCCTTTCCCAATTCTCTGCCTTTTAAATCTTTCCCCACGCTTTTGTTCTCCCCTTTCATCTATGTCAGTCTTACATCATCATCCGCATACCGCCAGTCATTCCATGCTCCTGTTCTTTTTTCTGCTTTCTGGGGAAATATTGTTTTTTCTGTACTTTGTTCCCGCTATTATTTAAAATCCATTTATCCAACTGTACTTTATTTGCATATACTCGTCCGCCAATTCTGACTGTAAAATTATTATTGGTCTTTGTTAGCAGCTCCCTTGCCTTACTTTCCCCGATTCCGAGGTAAGCACATACTTCCTTTACATTCAAAAGCGCCTTATCAACTAATACTTTTTCCAATCTTGTTCCTCCTCAATCTGTCTGAAACCGCATAACTTCTATAATAGCCACTGCAGCAAGCATCGCCAGCTCTGCCGCTGTTACCAGCTGTTCTTCTTCCCAGAAATATTCATCTGATATTTCCCTACTGACTGCAAGAGGATTCCCCGCTTCCTGTTCTCCCATCTGAATCGGAGCCAGTGAAGCAATCAGCTCCCTGCAAAACCGCTGATCAGGACAAGTATCCAGAAACCACATCTGCGTATTTACTACTAACCGATCAAACATATCTGTTACGATTATCTTTTCTGATTCCAAGCCATATGTCCCTATAAAATTTGCCAGATTCTCTGATGACAAGGAAAGCATATATTCTTTCCGGCCCCCGCCATCCATCGGATACATATAGGCGTATCCCACATTTTCCGTGTCCAGGATATCACGAATTATTTTTCTATCTTCCTGCGTCATATCATTCTCACTTTCTCCTGTTTCCAGGCAATCCTACTTCCAGTGCATTTTTCTCTGTCAGTCACAATCAAAATAAATTCTTCCCTCCGCTGGGGAATATACTTCCAGTCCATATTTTTCTATCATAATCTGAAACTGCGCTATCTGCATGGCAGAGCGGGAAAGACTGTTCCTGCTGGCAATCAGCAATCTATTCGCCTTGCCGTGTTTGACTGCATGGACAAAATTTTGAAAACCAGGGCGTTTCCAGAGCGGCTTTGCCCCAATGTCACTGGAGCTGCCCGCAATCTCAAAGCCCATCTGTTCCCCATAATCAATCAATTGTTTAAACTGCTTCTTTAAAATGCCATGTGTATCTTCCGGGGCATCGATAGCGCAATAAATCCATGCTCGTTTCTCTGCTGTCGTCTCCATCCCTGTTTCTATCTTCGTTCCTTCTCTTTCCGCTCCATTTCCACATAGATTCTTCTCCTGTTGCTCCATGGGCCTTTCGGTCAGAGACGGGCTACCGCTCATTCCAAGTATTCCATCCAGTCCAAAGCTGACTGCTATAGCATGGTCCACATACTGCATGGTGGAGGCATTCAACTTCCCTATGTACTCTCTGAGACGTGTACGGTCAATGGTCCGTACCTGCTCCAGGAGAACTGTGGAATCCTGATGCAGTCCCTGGCAGTTTTCCGGCAAGCGGATATGGGTGGGCAGCTTTCTCTTTTCTGTCTGGCTGGTAATCGCCGCCGCAATCACAGTGGGACTGTGGCGGTTTCCGACATCGTTCTGGATAATCACCACAGGACGGACACCGCCCTGCTCACTTCCAACTACCGGAGTCAGGTCTGCATAGAACATATCTCCCCTCTGTATTCCGTTCTTCATGTGTGGTTTCTCTCCTTTCTGCGTATTTTCATAACACAAGGACAGCGGCAGCCTGAATCACAGGCTGCATAAAAACAAATGACCAGCCGTATGCGGGCTGCCACTGTAGTTTCTATTATGAAAAATGTTACTTGTTCTTCGTCTCGTTGGCTCCTATTCGACACTACTCCCCGGAGCCGGACACATCCGTATCACTTTTACACACGTCTGCGCCGTAGGCAGCATACATGGACCGGTTCTGGTCAGGAACCGTCATGGGCATCTCACCCCTCCGAGGATCTCTCCAAGCCGCCCTCATTGCTTGTTCCCGGTTATCCGGGGCTGTGACTGGACGGAAGTATCATTATAGGCTGTTCAGGATTATGGCAGGCGGCTTACCACAAGCCGCTTTGGGATGGACGATTCCCGCTTTGCACCTTTGATGTTATCTTGTTTGACAGACACTCTGACTGTCTGCAGGTAGTCGTGGCGCATCCTCCGCTGTGCTTTCCCTTCCGGGCTGAACAGCTAACGTATCCATACTGCTGGATATGACCACCCGCAGGCGGTATTTTTCAAAGAACAGAGGAGAGAAAATTTCTCCCTTCACTTACTTCCACGTTGAGTGAGATGTTTGAGAACCAAAAAAAGCAAAATTTTTTAATTTCTTTCCATCAGTTCCCGTAATCTCTCCAGAATCTCCTGATACTGCATTTTTCTTTCCGTGGTTCTAAGCACAGCGATGACTTCCTCGCTGGCCTCCGGATACAGCTTTTTAAAATCCGGAATTTTATATGGCTTTGCCATAGGCTTGTCCTCCTTGATTTTCGTTGATTGGCGAAAACGAAGGACAAGTGGCGGACTGCGGCATCTCGCAGCTGGTACTTTAAAACAGAAAAGAACGTCTGCTTCCGGCGCATAGCCGCTGTAGGCGTTCTTTTTTCTTTCGTGTTTTACATGTTCTGTCAGTACACCTTCAAGGTTATAAAGAGCTGTAGACTGACATGTGATTTTTTTAGCAGGCTACCATCCTGCCTCTTTTTATGAAGTCCGATTAAATGTCGCTGCTACAAATCAGCAGCGATGCAAAGGCAGACCAACGCATAAAAATACCCCCAAACTCAAAACGGAGTCTGAAGGGCCTATATTCTGGCATACAAATATCGCCCGACAGTAGTACCGTTTTTTTTGACGGGCAAATCTAAAATTATGCCATTAGAAACAGTATAAAAGATAATCGGGAATTTTTCGGGGTGTTATTCGGGAAGAAACAGGGAAGAATATCGACAGAAGACAACAAATCAACCGTTTTTACAGCTATTTGTCATCCTCTGGAAAAAAGCGGTAGCCAACACTCCATTCATTTTGAATATATTCCCTGCCAGATGGCAGGAGTTTCCTGCGCAGAGATTTGATATGAGCTTTCACACATTCATCTACATTATAAGCAGAGTCCTCCTTCCAGACAGCACGGTATATCTGTTCTCGGCTCAATACCTGGCCCGCATGACGAGCCAAGTAGAACAATAGATCAAACTCTTTTCGAGTTAGATTCATCGGTTTTCCTTTAAGAATGGCTTGACTTTTAACAGAATCAATAATCAAATTTACTCCGAAAGCTAATGTATAACATGAACTCTCAATCGTATGTAATTGCATATATAACTCTATTAGCGAACGTGCCTGTGCAAGACATTCCTCCATATCACAAGTTTTTTCCAGATAGCCATGCGCACCTGCTTTGAATACAGCAATCCTCTCTGCCGCTTTTGGCTTTGAGGATAATACAAGAACTGGAATTGACCTAATCTGACGAATCAGCTTCAAAAGATCTATTCCATTTATCTCTGGTTGAATGATATCCATGATTACGAGACAGAAACTATGCTGAGTAAGCAGTTTAATTCCCTCATTTGCCGAAACCGCATGATAAACTCCAATCATTTTATTTTGCAAAGCACATTTCATTTTACAAAAAACATTGGGATCACTGTCAATTATAAGAACCATCTTTTCGTACTTACACCTCCGGTCATGCAAAATCTAATCATCTATTCTGCATAGAACTTGTCTCTGAGGATTAACCTCTAAATTATTTTCCTGCGTATATTCCACACTTATAATTTCCGGTTGATTCTCTGATTATGGCAACATCTCAAATATAACATTTACATTGCCTGTATTGTTGCTGTATTCTCCAGCATTGCATATAGCTCTATGTCTCCGACTGTAATTTTAATCTGCACTTCCGATGTCTCTAATTCAAACTTATCACTGTTAGCTGTCGAATTCGGGTGTGCAACACATAAGCAAAGAGTGAAGGTATCCTGAAAGGAACTTTCGCTTTTCACTTCTCAATTATTATGGTTCCGCCCCGTCATGCAGGCGGTTGGTTTCTGACCGCATCCACAAGAATCAAAGTCAAACCGACATATCCGGCGAGGGCCAACACAATCAGTGACAGCAGCACAATACAGATGATACGCAGCGCCCGCTTATTACGCAGACATTTGCAGGTCAGTACAATACCAATGATTGCGACCGCCAGCAGAAGAATGGCGGTTCCGAGCGTCATACGTTTATCTCCTTCTTATAGAGGGTATCTTCCACGCGCAGCGTGTCGATGATGTCAGTGAACCAGCGCAGCTCACCCCAAAATTTCTGGCGCAGCCCTTCCACATTTGCTTCACTCTTTCCTAATTCAAAGAAGTCGCGCCCGGTCTTTACCGCAACGTGCATCTTTCCGTCTCGCCGGAAAGCCATATAGACAGTGCAGCCGATCTTGTCCGCCATGGCGGTAATATATTCCATCATGTGCGGTGTGAGGATGTAGAACGCTTCCTGCGAATCACTCGCTCTGACACAGAAGCGCTTGCTAAACTGTTCGTTATCCATAGTGACATTGCTGTTCATCTTTATGCGGTCTTTTTTGCCCCGTTCGGAGATATATACTTCGCCGGAGAGTTCCTTTCCGAAGTCGCAGATAAGCCACTGCCCCTTAAAGAACGTAGCGCTGCTTCTCTCCGTGTTTCCATCGGCATCGGTAGTCTCTTCCTCATTGATAAGCTCGATGTCGCTCAGTTCAATATTCAGACCATTGTAGACCGCCTTGATATGATCACTGCCGGTCGCCTTATTATAATCGAATGGAAACACCATGTAGCCAGGTTCTAATCTGCCCCAAGGGTTATATTCCACGGTATCTCCCAGTGTCTCCTTCAGCACACTACCGATGATATCGTCGCTGAGGAGCTTTTTGAGTGTGCTGCTGCTACTGGATGACAGATACGCAAACACCAGTGTTATTACCAGTAAAACCAGACCCATTGCGAGGTTTTGCATAAAGAACCAAACGATAATCATCGCCGCACCGAAGCCGTAAGTCAGAACCTTGGCAACCGTTGCCTTGCTGCGCAATGATTTGAGCTCGGATTCCAACTCTTTATTTGTCATCATCTGCTTTTCTTCCATAATCATCTCTCCCTTTTTCAGAACATCATTTTTACATCTTCGCGCTTGCTTGCGTCTGCGGCGAAGAATTCCTTCGGCTGGCGCGAGCCTGCCAGCAGCTTGGCCGGGAACATGACAATCGCTGTGTTGTAGGCGGTAATGCTGCTGTTATACAACCGCCGCGCCGCCTGTAAATGTTCTTCCGCGTCGCGGATTCCCCGCTGAAGCTCTACGAAAACATTGCTGGAACGCAGCTCCGGATAGTTCTCAGCCACGGCAAAAAACGTTCCGCTTAGGGTGTCCATCTGCTTTTGAGCATCATTCATTTCCGCAACGCTCATGCCGCGGCGCAGCTCGATGACCTTTGTGAACAGCTCGCTTTCATGCGCCATATAGCCCTTGGCGGTGTCTAACATTTTGATAAGCATATCGTAACGCTTGGTCAGCGCTACCTCTATGCCGGAGAGTCCCTCCTGCACACGGATCTCTTTTTTCTTGAAGTCATTGACCGTTCTGATGCACCAGAACGCGATGGCCAAAACTGCAATCAGAATAACAATCATCGGTTTCATAACAAATTCTTCCTTTCTCTTTTTCCTCGATCCGCCCCGCGAAAAAGGTTATAATTTCCCGCAGGATGTCGATCGGATCACACACCGGTGTCAGCGAGGCCGTGAATATCCTGTGAATCCTATCGATGTCCCGCAGATCCTGTTTTTCCGGAATGTCCGGAAAACAGAACCTGAATTATACACCAGTGTCAGCGCATGATCGCTGTCCAGGCAAAGGCTATACTTTTGCTCGGGGCAGTATCACCAATCTTCCGAAACATCACTAAAATACAGCCCGAGGAAGGTCAGAACATAGCCGGAATCGACCAGTTCGCCCTTTTCATTAAAATTAACTTTGCCGCCGCCGGAGGAGCCATCTGCGTTCATCAGATAGGCAGCCTCCTCATCATATGACACCGGCCCCCATGCGAACGGGTCAAGTTCATCTGCCTCATAGACATTCCATCCTCCGCCATTGATCTCAAGTATTTCTCCATCGGGGTACTCCCAGAAGCCCTGATAAGCCTCCACCAGCATATCCAGCTGGTAGATTGCTCCATCGTCATTCCCGATATGGAACTGGATATCCGAATCGAAGTAGAAGCTGGTGATCCACTCACCGTCAAAAGTATAACAATCATACCGGTAGTCGCCGTTTTCATATTCATCAACACACTCAAGATAGCCGTCAGCTTCCACCGACCCGCTGGCATAATACATGGTAAACCTGCCAAAGCCATCCATCACGATACTGGCAGTGCCCATCGTCTCATCCATTCTCCACAGGCCCTTGGTGCAGGCATACGGGTTTTCCTCATAACCCTGCACATCGGTATGGGCGTAGTAGAATTCCGAGCCCATATAGGGGACATCAGAAGGGAATTCGCTGACAGGATACAGTTCCGTAAAGACCAGTTCCTTGCCGCCATCCATGGTGTAATAGATATTTTCGGTGTCAAGATTCTCGGTCAGGGTGCGCCAAAGACTGTCCATCATGAACCAGCTCAGTGTATCCTGGTCGAAGAAAAAGAACTCCTCTTTTTGCTCACGGTCGTGAAGTCCTGCAACCAATGTAGAATCTGCAGACCAGTCCACGATCCAGCCGTCACTGTTTTTGCTGATGGTGATGATAAAGTCCAGTCCGGTCAGTTCGCTCAGCTCATCTGCCAGCTCTTCAGCGGTTTTCTGGGCGCCGGTATATTCAATGGGGTATTCTCTGACGTCTTCCGCACTGAAAACGGCATAGAGAACATCCATCTGGGTTTCCTCAGCTGCGCTCTGCGACGATGCCGCCGGCTTCAATGAAGCCGACGAGCTGGATGCGTCGGAAGACGATGCGCTCCCGCAGGCTGCAAGCATGGAAATGAGCATAGTCAATATCAATAAAACACTAAGTTTTTTCATATGGTACCTCCGCATAACCATTGCACGCGCTTTGGTCGTTCTTCAATCATGGAAATGATCTTGTTTTCCTCCATTGGTCTTTGCTCTTGATTTGAGATACTTTGTTTTCTTTTAATCAATGAAGCCGCCGCCGCTTCCGCTGTCGCTGCCGCCGCCAGAATCGGAGAAGCCACCGCCTCCTCCTCCGCTGTCACTCCAGTTGTCGTCGCTTCCGCTGTCACTGCCGCCGGAAGAAGAGGGCGCCCTGACTTCAGCAACCTCCCGACCAATGGAATCCATTGCGTCATAAAGGGCCATTTCCTGCAGCCAACGGTACATATCGTCATCCAAGGTATCCGTTCCTGTGGAGACGGCTTCCGGATACTTTAAGGCCAGCGCCTTGGCCACCTTTTGGCCTTTACCCATCGCAACGGCGTAGACCATGTACTCCCGCCATACGGAAAATTCCGGGAGTTCCTTATCCGCAAAGGTAGTAAAATCATCCAGAAACCGTCCGAAGGCTTGCCAGAGGGCCAGGTCATCCTCACCCTGCTGATTCAAAACATAGCAGGAGGTTTTAAAGAAAAATCTCCAAAAATGGATAATGGCTTCTATAACCGCCACCACCACAAAGACGCCCAGGCCGAACTCGAGGGATTCGCCAAACTCGACCCCATAAGGCAGTGTACCGAGCATACGGATCAGTATTGCAAGGATTCCTGTGGCCGCAGAGCCAATCAGGCGATGCTTCAGCCTTATGCGGGAATATCTTGCCACGTCCTTTGATTTGACTCTTTTCGTAAATTCTCTTTCCACGGCACCCTCGAAGCTGTAGCGGAAACTCAAGGCTGCATCCCGATTGTCCTTAATATACTTTTTAAGGTCCTCTATAGAAATCCGCCCGCTTCCATCGGCTGCGTTCAGCAGGAAATCCCACAGGGCCTTCTGATAGTCCGGAATATGCTCCTGACCCTGGGCCGATTCTGCGGTCTCCTGCGGCGCGTCAGATGGGAACAGCTCCTCGCCCAGCTGCTCATTCAACAGAATCGTGGCATCCGATGCGGTCGTCTGGAAATGGATCAGTTTTTTCAAATTCAACTCCAACAGCGTTGCAGACAACTGCCGGGAGATGCTGGACTTGCTGTCGTAGAAATGCACCAGCCGGTCGACAGCAGGGGCGAGCCGGTCATCCGGCAGGTCCCTGTAATACCGGGGTGACTGGGTGGGGCTGTTCCTGTACTTCTTCTGCTTGCACTTGCGTATAATGTTCTCGATCTTACTATGTATTGTAAGTATAACAGGAAACCCAAAGAACGAGCCGAATAATAAAATGCAGAAAATATTCCAGCCTATTTCATCCATGAAGTTCCGAAAGGAGTAACAAATCTCATCGCAGTAGTAACAAATCTCATCGAAAAGCCGCTCGATGAAATTCAAAATGGGATGATTCGCTTCCCATACCTCCTGCTCGGCATGATAGACCTCCCACTCGGCACGATAGGCCTCCAGTTCAGCCTGCTTACGCTCTTCTTCCTCCCGCTTGGCGTTTGCGCTGTCAGCCAGCTCTTTTTCCTCTGCCAAAATTTCGTAGAGTGCCTCGCCCTGCTGCTCCCATCCGCCGTAGAAGCAGTCCGCAGGCAGGGTAGTACGGATATCAACGATGGTCCCCAGAGAGACGTTGTCTACCTGCAAGGCCGCAGAGCCATCCGGCTGCTTTTCAAATGTACCATTCAGCGGTCCATGCGCCCAGATGCGGAAATCCTCATCCGGGACACCTTCAGGCACGATCAAGGTGGCGGTGAGCGTACCAATATCGGAAATACCGGTCTCTCCGGTCAAATTCCAGAAAAATTCGCCCACATCGGAATAGAGCTTCACGGCATTTTCCACCCAGTAGCTGATCTGGAAGACGCGGGTACCGCTGCCTTGCTGCCGGAAATAGATGTAGACGGTATTTTTCCCATCGCCATCCTCCACCGCAAAGGTGTTCTCGGGGCGGTTTTCATTGTCCGGTTCGTCAAGCTGTGGTACAGGCGTCCCGTCAATCGAAACTTCCCAATCACTGAACACCCGAGGACCGGCGAATCGATTATTCACCCCCAAACGGGTAAACTCATGATCACCGTTGAACATGACTTCCCTGGTTTCCGTGATATATGCGCTTCCATCCTCCATCAATACAATACAAAAGTCCAGGGAATTCAGCACAGCGCTGTAATCTTCTGCCGATGCGGTCAGCGAAAACAGGGGAATTATCAGCATAACAAGGAAAAAGCATAGTATCTTGCGTAAAGAACGCTTCATAGCACGACCTCCTTTCATCGGGAATCTTTATCAGAACTTGATGGTGACCTTAGCCTTTTCGGCTTCCTCCACCTTGAAGAATTCCTCTTTTTTAAAATGGAACATCTTCGCTATCAGGTTAGTGGGAACCGTTTCAAGCAGTCTGTCATAGCGCAGAACCATGTCATTGTAGAACTGGCGGTAATTCGCCAGTTTTTCCTCCATCACGGAAAGCTGCTGCTGCAGATGCAGGAAATTCTGGTTTGCTTTCAATTCAGGATAAAACTCCGCCACAGCTATGAGATGGCACATAGCTCCGGACAACTCTGCGCTGGCTTTCATCTGGTCCTTTGTATCTGCCGCGGAGAGATAGCAGCTCCGGGCATCGGTAACAGCCTGCAGCGCCTCTTTTTCGTGGGAGGTATAGCCCTTGACCGTTTCCACCAGATTGGGGATCAGATCAAACCGCTGCTTGAGCACCACATCGATCTGACTCCACTGAGTCTCAACCTTTAACCGCTCGGTTATCAACCGGTTGTAAGTGGCGATGCCCCAGACCAGAAGCAAAATAATAAAGGCGACTATCAGGATAATCATGATCATACTGTTTTCTCCTTTCTTCAGAAGATTCTCAATTATCAGTTCTCACCTTGACCGGTTCCGGCTGTGGCTTTTTGAATATCTACTTTACGGATTCATATCTGCAAGTATTTAGTTATCTCATAAACCGCCTTAACAGCCGACAATATTCCGATACACATCGAAGATCAACAATAAGGCAACGGACACCCACACCGGCAGATCGGCATAAATCCCCCTCATTTTCGTACCCTTCATAATGTACCATACCATACGAACGAAAACGTAAAGTGCCAACACGGGCAAGAGATAAAACAATAAAAGATTATACTGCCTTGCTTCCTCCGGATAACCAGAAAGCAACGCCAAACACATCCGCGTAATTCCGCATCCGGGACATTTAAACCCGGTCCAGAGATAAAACAGGCACGGAATCCCAAGTCCTGTACAGTGAAGCCATATACAATAAAGCACACCTGCTGCAAAACAGAAAAGCAGGCGGCTTATACAATCAATCAAACGTCTTTTCATTTATGAAAGTTCCCGGCATTTCTGCCGGGAGCATCCTTCCCTATTTACATTTCAAAATTATCATAATCTTCTACTACCAGACTGTTTAAGTCACTCTGCAGAATCGCCATTGCTACGATGCCAAGCCCGAAAATGCTTAAGAGCAGATAAACCAACCCACGGCTTGATGTGGGAGTTCCATTTGCGGTTTTCGCGGAATCAATGCACTCGCCAGTTTTGAACACCCAGTACAGCCAGTAAATCGTGCAGGTGACAAGGCTTAACAGGAATACAACGATGCCGCTTTTGGTGTTCTCATCCTCTTTTACTTTGTTCACATCATTCACTAAGCAGACCTGCCAATAAATTGCGTAGATTCCGCAAGTAACGATGGAAAGAAGGATTGCGACCGCTACATTTCTTTTCTTAATCTCTGTCATAATTTTTCCTTTCTGTCCGGCAAAATAGCCGGTTCTTTTCTTTTATCGTACCATGCCTCCCATTAACTGGATTAATGCAAGGTTCTCATCACTGGTACCGCTGTAATTCGGGAATCCTAACAGCTCCGCGCAGAATTTTCTGGTCTCAAAATCCGGAGAAAGACCACTGAGCATAAACGCGTCAATCACAGAGTGGCCCACATATCCCTCTAAGAAATAACTGAGGTCAATATCATCGGATTCCACATCGACTTCTTCTGTAAGATAACTGATAAGAATCTCTAAGGTACTATCTACATCCTCCGCCGCGGATTCGTAGAGATAATAGGTTGTACCATTCTCTATCAGCTCAAAACAGTAGCCATCCCCTTCTTCTGTCAGATACCAGCCAAATACATAGGACTCTCCGGTTTCTTCATCAATCAGGTACAGGTTGTCATAGTCAAGGCTCCATATTCCATCGATATATTCGATCTGGATTTCGCCGTTATCCTCATAAAGCAGGTCAATATATGCCTCGTCGTCTTCAAAATAGAAGACAAGAGCCATTTCGTCATCAGATCCGATCCAGTAGGTCCCATTGGCCACATACTGGATCACGCTTGTGGTGGTCATCATTTCTTCTAAAGTAGTCTCCAGATTGCTTCCGTCTCCTTGACTGGATAAAACAACATCACTAATCTGGATATATTCTCCGTTTTCTGTGAAGTACCAGTCAAAATCAAAAGCCGTCGGATCATCCGAGTAATCTTCATTCAAATACAGGTAAAGCGTATCTATATCCGCTTTCCAGTATCCTTCCAGATCGGTCATCTCTCCATCTGTATCTAAAATCGCAAGATAAATCTCCTTTTCATCAAAAGATGCTGCCACGATCTCCTGATCACTGGAGATCCCCGCCCAGATCGTTCCTGCCAAAACATCTGCCATTTCCGAGTCATTGATCCCCGTAGGCTGTACTTCCAGAGTGGGTTCTGCTTTTTTTGTTTCTGTCACAACGGTTTTTTTAGAAGATCCGCCACATCCTGTAACAGATATGCACATTGCCGCTGCAACTGCCACTGCTGCCATTTTTCTTATCATGTACCTTCTTTTTTTCATATTCCTTCTCTTTCCTCCATCTCATTGAACCGTCTTAAACGCTCTCTTGCCGCTTCTAACTGCACTTCTATGTCTGCAGACGGCTCCTGCTTTTTTGGTTCTATTTTTTTCGATTCCGGCCTTGTTTTTGTGTTTGCAGACACCTCCTGTCTTTTTTGTGTTGTTTTTGTTTTTTTCTGTTCTGGCTTTACAAGTGCCCCAACTGCTCCGCCCGCGATGCCGCCAATGGCGGCCCCTGCTGCTGCGGCTCCCGCGACAAACACATTTGCTCCCGAACCGGCGGAGCCTGTATCTGCGGCGCCGGTAACCACTCCTTCTTTCACAGGAACGTTGTCCATACTTCCCATAGAAACTGACCCAGTAGCCGTTTTCGATACCCCGGCAGCATCTGCCTTCGGGGCCGCTGTATTTCTGGCATGTTCACTAATCTGTGAGATGGTGGTACTTGTGTCTCTTTCTGTATATACAGCCGGACGGATTCCTGAATCTGTCTGAGACGGTCCAGTTTCTATATGCGAGGATTCTATGTGAATACTGCTGTCTGCCCCGGATGCAGGTGCTGATGCGGTTGTCTCTGCTGTCGCTGTTGTCGCCGCTGTCGCTGTTGTCGCCATCGCTGTCGCTGTTGCCGCAGTTACAACCACCGGATTACCATAAAAATCCCGGTTATGGGCGCGAAACTGATTGCTTTTTGTCACAGCCTTCTTCTGAGCCGCAATATACTTCTCACCGGACTGTTCCAGGGCCTTTGTCATAAGAAGAAGTACTCCTGCCCTTGTTTCCAGGGATGCAGACAGTCTTGCAAGTCCATTTCGCACTTCCTCTAACATGGCATCCTTTCCAAGAGAATGGTTTACTTTTTTGATCTGCTCCAGGGCATTATCTAAATTTTTAATCGCTTTGTCATATTCTCTTTTCTGCTGGTTCAGATTGTCTACCGAAATTTTTACAGAAGCCATAAGCACCCCCCCTATTTCAGATTGATCTTCAGTTTACCTGCAGAGCTGGAGATTTTCTGCTCATTGGCGCTGTATACATCGGCTGCTTCTGAAAGAGTCAGCGCATAAGTATTGACTACATTTAATACCTCTTCGCATTTTCCGATAATGGCATCAAAACGGCTGTAAAACTCAGCAGAACCACTGCCGGTCCAGGTGGATTTTAAGTTTTTCACCGCTGTTTTGCTTTCAGAAAGATAACTGTACATGTTTTTATAGCCTGTTTTAATATTGTTGGAATAGTTTTTTAACTGTTTGGGATCCACTTTAATGCTTGCATCTGCCATTTTTTCACCTTCCTATTTTCCAAGATATTTGTGTACCAGATCCATAGCCTTATTGTCCGCCTTGGTATAACTGTCGGAAAACTCTCCTAACGCCGCTCCCATCTGCTGCAAAATCTGGGTCAGCTGCGCCAGATTGGCTTTATCTGCCTGATAGCGTTTCAGATAGGAAGCACTTGCTTCCCCGCTCCATACAGAGGACACTTTCTGGATATTTTCATCTAACTTATTCATCTCGCTTTTCATTTTTGATGCCAGATTGGTCAGATTCGTTCCCGTGGATTTTAATTTTCCTGCATTTACCTGCTGTGATGCCATTTTCTCTCCCTCCTATCTCTTGCTTACCACTGTCTTTACTTGTGCTTCTGCTTTTTCCATGGAAGTGCAGGCATCCCGCAAAAAGGCGGCGATTTCCTTTAATGAAGCTACCTCAGAGGACAGGGCTTTACTCTGTTCCTGCATAAATTTCACAAATATCCCACCGGCTTTCCCGGACCAGGATGCAGCCATAGCCTCATTGGCAGCGTTCATCACTTTTACCGTCTGGTTCTGAATCTGGTCTGCTGCCTCTTCTAACAGCTTTGCCTGTTTTTTCACCGCCTTGGAATCAAAATTGATTGCCGCCATTATCGCATTCCTCCAAACTTAAGTTTTCCTGCATTCCGGTTCACTGTTTTCTCTGTATCCTCATATACACCGGCCAGTTCCTTAAGAACCTTTTCATAATTTTCAAACATAGCAATGATCGCGCCGGAGCTTTTCTTTAACTGTCCCGCCACTGCATAGATATCATCAGCACTTTCTCCTGCATAAAAATCCTGCAGTTTGCGGAAAACCGCATAAGTCGCGTCTGTATTTGCTGCAACGGATTTTTTTATGGAAGTGATCTCCTGTGCCGCCCGCAACAGCTCTTCTGTGTTGACTCGGTTGGTCCCGTCTCCTGCCATATGCCACCTCCTAAACTTTTATCCTTTTGCGGCCGACTGAATCTGACTGCTGATCTCTTCTTCTGCCTGCTCTAACTCATCTGCAATCCAGAGCAGACCTTCTGCCGTCTCTGCATACTGGTCTGCCATTTCGGCAAGAGCCGCCCGGTCCTTCTGGTAGTTTTGCAGAAAACGATCCTTCACCTCACTGCTCCAGGTACTTCCAAGTCCCTCGATCACAGTCTGAAAGCGTTTCAGCTCTTTTCTCACATCGGCAGCCGAATTTTCCACTTTTTTTGCGGTAGAACGCAATGTCTGCGGATCCATTTCTATTTTATTTCCCGCCATGCTCCCCTCCTGTCTTTTTCATCAGTCCATGTCCTTCGGACATGGTGCTCTCTGGGGGATGCGCACGGTTCGGTTGGGTAATTTGTCCCGTTTTGCGTGACACCGAACCGGCGCGGTGTAATGTCTGTCGACATTACACCATAACCACCCGGCTGCCGTTTTTAATTCCTACTTCCCGGAATGTTTCATGATCCTGAATCAGACCTTCCAGCTCCACAGAACCAAAAACAATGTTGTCCAGCCCCGCAAACAGGTCATGACCTTCTAGCTCCGCGATCTGCTTCATGATCTGCTGCTTTGCTGTGCCGATCTTCATACGGTCATCCAGCATAAACTCATAAGTTTTGGCATTCCCCGGTATCTCGATTTCCAAATGGATCTTACTCATGTTTCTCCTCCTCATTCAGCCAGCGTGTATACCCATCGCTTGCGATCTTCCCATCAATTTCCACACAGCATGAATTCATAGGCATAGCCGCACAGGATCTCAGAGACGCAAACGCCGGTTCCTGACACTTCCGGAAAATCCGTTGCCTCTCTGCCATACCAGGTTACTTCCACGACGGAACTCGGGTCTCCGAAGAGTTGGAACTGAATCGTAATGCCATCCTCCCCATAGCCTCTTTCTCCGGCATAGCCTCCATACCACAGAAGTTCATCGTCTTCTGTGGTGAACCGCGCGTATATGGTTCCGTCGTCGCTGAACTGTCCGATCTCCATGGAGATGATTCCATAGGATCCCACAGGCTCATTGGTACTGTAAAGTATATTCGCCACTTCCTGGGCGGTTAATCTGGAAGAGCTGTAGCCCGGTATCCATGCCCCGCTTTCATCCACATAACTGCCGTCCGGCGTCTGGGTATCCGCCGCCATGTAGCCGTTTCTGTAGAAATAGTACCAGATACCGTCAATCTGCTCCCACTGACCAGCCGGATTGCTGCCGTCATCTCTCTCGTACCACCAGCCGGCGCCGTCATACTGCCAGTACCCCGCATAAGCGGTACAGGGTGCGGCCGCCGCCAGTGTCATTGCCAATACACCTGCCAGTATCCTTTTTGTTCTCTGCTTTGTCATCTTACCTACTCCTCCTTTATCAAAGGTGTCATAAAGAGCACTGCCCTTCCTTCCTGCTCTGCAAAGGCTGCTCCCGGTGGATAAACCCTGCTCCGTTCAGAAGGTGTCACTTCATATTCAAAAATCCCCTGCTCATCAAAAGCTCCTCCAAGGTGGATTCCCTGCTTCCACCCGGCAAACTGCCGGATGGCCCGATAACCGGACAGTTCTTCATATTCTCTTGGCGACAGCGCCATAAAGAAATGCAGTTTATGCTCCATTCCTTTTTCAAATACGTTTTCCAAAACCTCACTTACGTCAAACTCTTCACTGTATACGGCTTCCATAAACTCTGACGCGCTGTTGATCAGAAGGATCGTGCGTTTATGATCGCTTAAGGCTGTCTTTACGGAGGTTCCCGCCTGTCTTGCCTCATATACCAGCTCGTTTCGCTCTGAAAGCTGCGGCAGCAGAATATGTTCCATAAAATGGTAAAGCTCCTCTTTGTCTGCCATGTAGCCGTCCAGTTCATTCTTTCTGGAAAATTCTTCTATTTCTCTCAAACAGCCGTCAAATACGTAGACATCGGCTCCCTTTTTCTTCATCTGTAAGGCAGTATATTTTAAGAAGCTGGTCTTACCTGTTTTTCCCGAACCACATACGGTAAAACACAGGGTACGATCCAGATCACAGGTCTGCATCCGTCCCTCTTCCGCGCCCATAACAAAAACAGAATCCTGTAATGTCTTAAAATCTTCCTGTTCCAGAAATTCCCGGCCATCGATGAGCTCAAGGTCTGTTCCCAGTTTTCTTGCTCCGGATGCGCTCTGCTGTGTCAGCGGTTTTAACTTCTCACGGACAGCAAGCATCATGCTTTCCCCCTGGGACGCTTTTACCGGAAGGGCTGTCTGAAATTCCAGAGGAACCCCTTCTTTGATCAGACCTCTGCCTGTAGTCCTGTCATCCGGAAGGATCTCAGAGCGCATTCCTATCACGCTGTCATATTCAAACCGGTCTGCCAACTGAAGTCCGATTCCTTTTGTAATGTTCTGAAGGATACGGCTTCGGATATCGCCGGAATTATTGCAGGTCAGAATCAAGTAAATCCCATAACTTGCGCTTTCTCTGGAAAGCTGGATCAAGGTACTCTCATACTGCTCATAACTGTCAGAAAAGGCCGGATAATTGTCAATGACCAGGAAAACCGCCGGTACATCCTCGTATCTTTCCCGGTAATCTCGGTAGGAGCCCATTCCCCTTTGGGAAAACAGTTTCTTTCTCCGATCCAGTTCTTCCTCCGCAAAACTCATCATCATCTGGATCTTCTCATCATCCCCCTCCATACAGATACAGCCTGTATGGGGAAGTCCGGCAAAGGCGGTCATCGTGCGACTGGAAAAATCCGCTATGTAAAAATTGATCTGCTTTGCCGTATAATGAAGCGCCGCGCCGTAAAGGATGGTCTGCACCAGTGTGGTCTTTCCCGCGCCGGCAGAACCGCAGATCAGCAAATGGCCATCTTTCATAAAATCAAGACAGACAGGGAACTGTCTCTGGTTTTGCGGATCATCTGCCAGGCCAATGGGAATCTGCAGCTGCCTTTCATTCCAGGAAAGCTCCAAATCGTCCAGGTAAAGGATACTCGGAAGGGGCGCAAGCCAGATCTGGCGGAGAGGCTTTATGTGGTTTTCCTCTGCCAGCTTTGTCGCGTACTGCACCATGGCATCCAACTGGGTGAATTTTTTCACATTGTCCCCTTTTTTCTTCTTTTTCTTCTTTACCGCTTCCGGCTTGCCTGTCAGTCCGATGATCACCGCTTTCGCCTTGCTGTCATCACTAAATGGAATTTCCGGTGTATAAGGCGCTCCTGACCAGCCGGACTGGAATTCATCGAAAATCTCATCATTTCCCACCTGGAGGAATCCCCGTCCGGTTCCCGTGATGTAGGCCGCGTCCGTGCGCTTTAACATTTCATTGGAATCCTGTTTATCTGCTACACGAAGGCAGACACGGAATCTTGTATTGCTCCAGATCTCATCATCCACTACGCCGCTTGGCTTCTGGGTTGCAAGAATCAGATTGATGCCCAGGGAACGTCCCACACGGGCCGCGGATACCAGCGCCCGGACGAATTCCGGCTGTTCCTTTTTAAGCTCCGCAAACTCGTCGGCAATAATCAGCAGATGGGGCATTGGTTCTTCCGCCTCCCCATTCCGGTACAGCTCGATGTACGCGTCAATATGCTTGATCTTATATTCATTGAAAATGCGCTGCCGCCTCTTGATCTCCGCATTGATCGAGAGCAATGCCCTCGTGGTCTGGTTTCCGCCAAGGTTAGTGATCACGCCGGCCAGATGGGGAAGTCCGATAAAGCTCTGCGCCATACCGCCACCTTTGTAGTCAATCAGGATAAATGCCACCTCATGGGGATGATAATTTAACACAAGGCTCAAAATATAGGTCTGCAGGGTCTCGGATTTTCCACTTCCTGTGGTACCTGCCACCAGACCATGGGGGCCATGATATTTTTCGTGGATATCCAGATACACCGGCTGTTCTCCTGCCTTCTGCCCGATCATGGAGCGCATGCTTTCATAGGTGCGGTTTTCCAGCCATTTATGGTACATGTCAAGGTCTTCCACTTTGGAAGTTTTGTACATATCAAGAAATGTAAGCATATCCGGGATGGCTGCATTGGAAGCATTTTCCCGTACCTTAAAGTTAGAAAGCTGTCTGGAAAATACGTCCATTTCAGACAAAGTTACGCTGTCAAAAGCAATCTCCGACTGCTCCTCAAATTTGGATAAGGTACTGTAACAGCTTCTGTAGTCTTCTTCCCACTGTACAATGGTATTGCAGTGAGACGGCAGCTTATCAATGGCGTCCGCGCTGAAGACCACACTGATTCCCGCATTCTTTGGCGGATCTAAAAGGTATTTGGAAACGGGTTCCCCTTCTATCATGGAAATGTCGTTGATAAATATTACATAATGGGGAAGGACTTTCTCCGTTTCTTCCCTGTTTTTCTGATTTTCTGACGCCTCTAACCGCTCCCGGATCACATCGGATAAATAATACATGACATCGCCCATGGCTCTGGAATCACAGACGATCATGCGGAGCTTTCCGTCCGGAGTGAACGTGTGGGGAAGCCAGCGGACGTATTCCATTTTTTCAAGATCTCTTCCTGGAAACACATAACACATGCGCACATCTGTATATGGATGAAGAGCCGCGATCTGGAGAGACAAAAGACGCATGAGCTGGTTTCTCTTTTCTTCATCTCCGCTTACTACACCTAACAGTCGGTAATCATACAGGGAAACTGCAACAGGTACCTGATGTAGTGTTTTAAATTTCTCCTGCAGTTCTTCCATCTGGTCATTTAAAGGATCATGTTCACCGCCCAGTTCTTCTTTAATTCCTTCGATCTCATTGGGAGAAGGCCTGTCTCCCGTTCCAAGGCGAAGGGAGAGAAAATCCTCATGGGTGCTGCTTTTTTCCCAGAGCCTGCGGGTATTGGAGGTGGTAAATTTCAGAAGTTCCCCGGAAGAAGGGTACTGCTCTGCCAGAACCAGATGGTTATATTCCGCCTTATTCTTTAACTTTTCTTCCACCCGGACCATATATTCCAAATATTTGCTGACCCGGTTTGACTCGGATTCTTGTTCTTCTTTCTTGTTATAAGCAGAATTAACGACTGCCCATACAGCACCGATCCCCGCTGCTCCCAAAGACATGCAGATACTTCCCGCGCCAAAACCGTCGCTGGTCATGGCTGCCGCCAAAGCGATGGGAATCACCATGGTAAAAGAAGGACCTATGGTAAAGATTAAAGGCTGCCGTTTCTGCTGCTGTTTTTTCGGGCATTTTTCAATGGAAATCGTCTCTCTGTCCAGATTCAGCATCTTTCGCGGGGTGCGCAGGAAATACACAGTTTCCACTTCTGCCTCTTCTGTGGACTCCTCTTCAAAATGTGGAATTTCCACAGCCTTCAGTTCCCGGATCTTGCACTGTCCATCGGGTTTGTTGATCGCCAAAAGATTATTCAGATACACGATCTTAAGACCTACAATATAGATGATGTCCCCGTAGTGGAGCCTGGTCTTCTCTTTTACCAGCTTTCCGTTTAAGAACGTACCGTTGACACTGTTTTTATCTGTTATGTAGGCTGCCCCTGACTCAAAGGTGATCTCCGCATGGCTTCCTGTTACAAAACGGTTTTTGTATACAATATTGCAAAGATCATCACTTCCGATCTCCAGCTTGAAAATGCTGCCTTCTTTCAGCATGTATTTTCCGAAACTTACATTTTCCTTCTGGACCTGGTCGATCTTAACGGAAAAATACAGATCCGTCTTCGTTACCATTCCCTCAATCACAGTACCGTCTTCCAAATCAGCGCTTTCCACCGAATCTCCCTTTAAAATCAGGGAATACTGGGGGGACCCTCCCAATGTCCAGTGCCCGTCCCACACCTGCACATTCAGCACCAGCTCTTCTTTTAATCCGCTGACAAAGGGACGTATGGCAATGGGAAAATTACGGTTATCTATATTAGGGAAATAGGTTTCCGAAAAACCATTTTCGAAGAAAACGGTCATAAGTAATGACATAGATATTCCTCCTCTAATGCACGTTATCCAGTATGCTCGTTACAGCCTCTTCTAACGGCTCCATATAGGAATCTTTCATGGTTCCATATAATGCAACCAGGTAATCGTCTCCAAATGGAAGAAGCATTATGGAAACTTCCGCCATAACTTCGTCTTCTTCCGTATACACAAGACCGCTCACATCCTGATAAAACGGTCCTGTGCCATAAACCGTCAGCCCGGAATCTGTCGTCATCTCATATACCAGCTGCGCATCCACACCCAGGGTATATCCCAACATGAGCAAAACATCGGAAGGATCCGTGCTCCCTGCCATTTCTTCTATGCCTTCCCTTGTATCTCCTAAAATGTAAACAAACGAGTAATCTTCTTTCTCCGCGCTGCCATAATCTAAAAACACGCCGCCATCTCCGTATCCTTCTTCAAAACTCTCGGGATAATAGACGACGTAGTTTAAAACCTGTTCCGACGCCAGCACGTTGCAGTCGGTTCCAAATACGCCGCCTTTTTTACCTCCCAGAAATAGAACCAGGCAGATGACGATAACCGCCACGACGGCTGCTCCGCCGCCGATTGCAACGGGCAGTATCGGAAATTTCTTCCCTGGCTGCGCGCCTGCTGATTTCTTTTCCCTTTTTTTCTCACTGACTTCCCGTTTTCTGACTTCCTGTTTTCTGTTTTCTGCTTTTTGCGCTTCCTGCCGTTTTGCCTGGGCTTTTTCCTGCGCCGCCCGTTCTCTGGCCCGTTTTTCCTCCTCTTTCTTTTCCCTAGCCCTTCTTTCTTCCGCCTCCTTCTTTTCTCTGGCTCTTTTTTCTTCCTCCCTGCGGATCTCTTCCTGCTTTAACTGGGCCTGTTTTGCCATTTCCTCTGCCCTGGCAGCTCTGGCTTCTGCTTCCTTTGCTTCTTCGCTTGCCCGTCTGGCCTCCTCCTGGGCCTGCCGTCTGGCTTCTTCTTGCTGCTCTTTTTGCCGTCTGGCTTCTTCCTCCAGACGCCGGATCTCCGCTTCCATTTCCGCCTTTTTCCGGCTCATTTCTTCTCTTCGTTCCTGTTCTGCCTGTTCTTCCTGTTGTTTTTTCCTTTTGGTAGCAAATAATGCATCCGCTTCGTTTCGCTCTGCCATACTTCTTCTCCTCTCTCTTTTTTCCTGATCTTTTACAGAACCTACCAGTAGGAGCTTACATGCTCCCTCTCTGCCATGGAAAGAATCTCATCATGACTCAGTTCCACATTTCCAAAACGGACGAAGATCCCGTTTGTCACCGCGCTGTTCCACACCTTTGGATCTGTAAGAGGACGAAAACGTATTTTATCCACATAAGGACCCAGATCTAAAAGCAGCCTGCTTCCTGATATGAAATCGATCTGCAGAATATAGGATTGTAAGGGCTTTACAGCCAGAATATACTTTCTTTCCACATAAGTCCTCCTTTCAAATACATGATTTCTGCATAAAACAGATACACAATACTTTTACTGTACGACGGATCATTCTGAAAAAATATTAACCAAAGGTTAGTATTTTTCGTAGTACGCATCCTCTGCACCTGTTTTCCACCATACTGTAAAAAGCATCAAACTCATAACAGCAACAGCAGCTATAACAACGTTTCTTCCTGGTTTCTTCCTGGTTTCTTCATAATCACTTTCTTCCTTTCTTTTAGATACATGATTTCTATATATAGACACATTGTGTTTTTACCGTATAATGGATTGGTTTGAAAAAATATTAACTAAAGGTTAATTATTTAAATATGAATGGAATTGTTTTTCCTTGTCTTAATCCCTCCATGCAAAAAGGGCTATATTTTCCTGCAGGAACTCGATCAGCCAGCCTGTTTCGACATCAGAGGGGCTCGCCGCGATAGATCATCCCGTCCACTCTCCACAAATCCCTGGTGTGGGCATAAGGATTTTCCTCATCGCCCTGCACATCAACATGGGTGTAGTAGAATTCCGATCCCATATAGGGGATATCCAAGGGGAATTTGCTGGCTTCGACGAGGCTGACGCGCTGGATGCGTCGGAAAGCGATGCGCTCCCGCAGGCAGCAAGCAGGCAAATGAGCATGGCCAATGTTAATAAAAAACTTTGTTTTTTCATATGGTACCTCCGTAGGATCATTTCATCCGGTAATAAACATCTTCATTCCAGAGGAGAACACCTTCATCAAACTCAAATACACGGATGGAAAGACCGGGATGCATGGCAGAATCCGCATAATAGGTACTGTCTTCATCTGTGGAGCAGGAGAATGTGCCGTAGTCCATTACCGTACCCAAGACGTTGCCGGGCACGCGCTGATAACAGTTCCAGTTTCCATAACCGTCGATTATAATGTAGGTCTTCGCCGAAAGGTCGCCGTCGTAATACCAAACGCCTTGGAACCCCGAAACATTCCGCTGGTGCAGATAGGAATCGTTTCTTTCCATAATATCCTCCTATTCCCCGTCAGACAGATACAGTCCAGCGAAAATGTCCTGATAAACGGACTTCATCTCATCATCAGCTGCGTCAATCGAAACGCCGAAACCGTAGAGATAGGTATAGCGATCTGTGTCCATGGCAAAAACGGTCCATTCACGTGTGTCCTCATTCCTGCCTGTGGTATAGGTCAGAATATATACCGGGTAGCTCATATTCACGCTATACGCCTCGTTTTTCTCAACGCTCTGCAAACTCCAGGTGTCCGCCTCCCCCAAGTCCAGGGCGCATCCGGTCAGGTAGTCCTCCAGGGTTTGCCCATCATCCAAGAAATCCCGCGGTAGCACCGTGTTTACCACAATGACCTGCCCATCCTCTGCGACATCCGCATAGTAATACGTGCCGTCCTCGTAGTTTTCAGATTGCAGGGTTTCCATATTGGTAAAGGGCAGCGCACCGCCCATCAGTACCGGAACCGCATCACCGTCGTCCGGGACCAGGTCGCCCCAGGCAGAGAAGGGCATCAGATCCAGGCCACTTTCGGTACAATCGATCGCCCAGAAGGATATCACTCTATCCACCACCGGAGCCGAGAGCAGCTCGTAATATTCGTCAAGAGTTCTATGCGCTACCTCCGACTCCTCCGGATCCCAGCTCCCGGTGGTGTTGGTGTAGAGGGTCACATTGTCCAGATCCCCGTCCTCGGCGTAGGTAAAGTAGAACCGCCGCCAATTCTGCTCCTGCCCGTTCCAGGAGAGGGTGAAAACGCCCTGACAGGACTCCGCCGTGCTTCTGGAGCCGTAGTTGTAGAAGCAGCTGCTGCCTCCCACATAGGCATTCACATAGGTGTAGCTGTTGCGGGACCAGCCCTCAAAGACCAGCTCCGGCTCGCTCTCACTGCCGACCAGAGTGTAGAGGGCGTAGACCTCTCCGCCATACTCGCACAGACTGCCCACCACCAGCTCCGGCACCCCGTCGTCGCTCAGGTCCTTGATCAGATAGCCGATGCCGTTCAGGGCATCATCCCCCAGACCCTGGGCTGCCTCCAGGACACCATACTCTCCGTCCTCCACATTGTCCATGTTACTGCCCGGGTCGGACGCCAAAACGTAAAACCGCTCCAGCAGCTCATGATAGATCTCATCTGGGCTCCTTCTGTCGCCGGTGGAAGACTTATCCGGCTGGTACTCAAATGATCTGCTCCCCGCGTCCCAGTGCCACACCAGTGTGATATCGCCATCGAACCACATGGTCACGTCGCTGTCCCCGTCGCCGTTCAGATCGGAAAAATCAATCCCCTTGAACAAATCCCATACGTCGTCCCCAAAGGTGATCGGATAGTCCACCCAGCCAAACGGCGTCTGGTCCTCCGTGTCGTAATAAAGTGTGGCATTCATTTTGTTGACACACACCAGCACACTAATTTCCTCTCCGCCGCAGGTGATGGTGACGCCGTCGCGTGTAATGCCCCACGTACGCCAGTCGGCACCGATGATGTCGTTGCTGCCGGAGCAGGCCGTCAGGCCCAGACAGAGAACCATTGCCAGCAGAAGCGCAAAATACTTTTTCAACGGATTCATCATTTCACCTCCTTCCTTTTACCAATCTATCCGGTAATACGCGCGTGTATCGTTCCAGATGAGAATGTCTTCATCCAGGTCACACACCCAGAAACTCACACCATCATATACATCAGACTCTGCATAGTAGACAGCGTTTCCATCTGAGGAGCGGGAAAATGTGCCGTGGTCAGTTTCCGTACCTTTAGGGTCAGAGGAATCAACGCATTCGTAATAGCTCCAGTTTCCATTGCCGTCGATTACAATGTAGTCCGTTGACCAATAGTAATTCTCGTAATACCAGGTGCCTTCAAGCTCCGAAAAATCCCGATAAAACAGCTCGATATCCTCGCGATATTCATCAGTCCAGTTTGAACCGGAAGCGCCTTGCCAGTAACCGCCCCGTCCATCGACGTAGTCGAAGCAGAGGTCCAGGTCGCTGTAAGCGCCGATCGTAAGATGGTCACTATCCGCGCCAATACCGCCGCCGTCCAGGAAACGGCCCAGGGTGCTGCTGATATAGATGGCCTCCCCCTGTTCCTCGCTATACCAGAGATGACCTTCGTCTACCACTTCGCCGCCGATCCACAGCTGCCAGTTGCCGCTTGTATCGAACTGCAGGTAGTACCATCGGCCGTTTCTCTCGCACCGCCAGAGACCCTCGTATTGAGCGAATCTGTCGTAGAAGAATACTTCGCCGGAGATGTAAAGCCCGTCGCCACTTAGTTCGATACAGCTGCAGTCCAAGTCGCCGCCCACATTGCTGTACAGATAGGAGACATCCTCTTCCGGTTCAGAAGAAAGATACCCTTCGTCGGCCACTTCCACCACACCGCTGTCGGCGTTGATGGAATAGAGTTTCCAGTTGCCTTCCGCATCGAACCAAATGCAATCGCCGTCGGTATCGCTCCCCCAGCGGCCCTCGACTGCAACATGGGACTTAATGGTTAGATCGGATATGCGGGCATCGTAGAACCAGGAGTCATCCGGCTGATAAACATACCCCTTGTCTTTCTCCCATATCCACGCAATGTACGACATGCTGTAATCCGCATGGCGGAGCGTTATACGCAAATCGCCGTTGTAGTCACCGGCAAAATTATTGACGTCAACCCATTCGACATCCCAGTCTGTATCGTGGAGCTCATCCGTCGGAAGCTCGGCTTTGTCAAGCAGCCTGTACTCTTCCTCTCCGTCAAAAAAATCATCGGAATAATAGAGATATATCGCTTCCTGGTCGTGGCGGACTAATATTGGTATCATCTCTCTGTTCCGCGCGATCTCACCACCGTAGTCACATTCAATGACCAAATCCGTGTCGTCCAAGTCGCCGTCCGGGCTGTCCGGGTTGTCCGGGCTGGCGCAGCCTGCCAGTAGGACAAGGCTCAACAGCACAACCGTCAGCAAACAAAAGAACCATTTCATGTATTTCATATCGGCCTACCTCGAATCCTTCTTTTATCACTGCAAATCCTCTATCCGGCAATAAGAGCCTTCATCGCCCCAGCCAGGAACATCTTCATCAAGCACATACATCCGACATCTCACACCGCCAGGCACAGACACATCACCAGTGCCAGCGTCAGCAGGTACAATGCTTTTTTCATGTTTTTCATATCGTCCACCATTAAATCATGATTTACCAGGGATTCTCCAGGGTTTCACCGGTGGAGCTCATATAAAGCGTTTTCCCATCCATCTGTGCCTCATCCGTCTCACCGTCATCCCAGATGATCATAACCGTATTGCCGGACAGTTCCCATGTACCAGTCCGGGACTCGGTCGTGCCATCGTAGAAATCACACTGCAGGATATACTCCCGGGTGAACCGGAGCGAATAGGACGAGCCCGAGTAACTTTCATCAGTCAGGACATATTCCGCCAAAAGCTGTTCATTATCCAGAGCGTCCTCACGAATGTAATAGTCGTCTCCATTGGAAGCGTCAGACCAGCGTACCAGGACCTGTCCATCCGAAACCAGATAGTACATGTCAAACGCAGATGCAGACAGCGCGATCTCTTGGCGGAATACAGACGTACCCGTATCTCCCACAAACTCATCGAATTCCCTGTAGGTATAGGTTCCTTCCGTACCGTACCAGAAGTAGGTCCCATCCTCGCTCAGTGTCAGGACCGTTGCATACTCCGAATCATGATCGCCTCTTAGGTACCAGTTGCCGTAGTAAGACGAAGCAAGCGCCGCTTTATCCACAAAGTCGGGATAGCCCTTTACCCAGTAGGTTTCACCGGTATCCGTTACCATCGTATCCGCATCGCCGATCGGGATTTCCACATCCCCGATAAGCGGCACATCCGTCAGAGTCAGGACTGTTCCATCGATATAAGCATCTCCGGTATATCCGGTCGGATCACCATATTGGTCATATTCCTCCCAGATTTCGGCTGTCCCATCGATATAAATACTGATCAGTACCGACGTGGTTGCACCGATTCCTTCCACCGGAGACCAGTACCCTTCCAAATCCTCAATGCTGATTTCTCCATCATAGACATCTTCTTCATAGCCGTATTCTTCATCGCTATCTTTTGCTCCGCAGGCAACCATGCCCAGGCACAGAACCAGCGCCAGTAAAAGACTCATATACTTTTTCAAATTTTTCATGCGTCATTTCAACTCCGATCAGTAGAATTCCTCATAACTGCCGTCCTCGCTGGGCCAGTACAACATGTCATTTTCCAGATAAAAATCGTATGTCTTACTTTCATCCCAGAAGGATACCGCCTCGTACTGATTAACGCCTGTTTCGCGCACAGTGCCGTCGTCAACGTTTTCCCAATAGCCATTCTCGCCCCGCTCATAATACGTCCACATGGTGCTGCTGGCATCGAACTCGATACACTTTGATCCATAAATGTCGCCATCCAGGTACCATGAGCCGGAGAGTGGGATGTAGTTGAATCCATCACCGGTCTGCTTACTGTACGTGCTAAAGCCGGGGATCTCCAGCTTACCGTCCTCGCTGAACCAACACATTGTGGCAACGTTGAATGCGTCGTCAACGAAGTATACACCGTCGTATTCCTCCACGTACCGGAATACGCCGTTGGTATACGGTTCGCCATAGTGATTATACATAACGTAAGGCGCCCCTTCGCCGCTGTCTTCCTCTACGACAATGGTAAAGGCATCCTGGCCTATCCACGTGCCCAGGAAGGCGCTGTAGTCATATTCGACCGGATCACCAAGGGTTGTTAAATCAGAAATGGTCTGCGGGGCGTCAACCGCGTCATCGCCGGCCGTTTCTCCCAGCGCATCGCCGCTCACCTTGGTGAACGTGCCAAAGGAGTCGATGTACAGCGTATCATCCTCGTAAAACCAGCTTATGTGGGCGATGGCGTCATGCTCGTTATAGAGGTACACATAGCCGTATTCCTCCACATACTGAATGTTGCCGCTGGCAAGTAGCGCCTGATCGGCGCCATTCAGCCGAAAGCGCTCGCTATTGGTGATACCATCGACATGCTCCATGACCAATACACTGTCATCCTCGCCCAGCCATGTGCCCATATAGGCGCTGTAATCAAACTCGACGGAAGTATCAATGACTAAATTTTCGATGGTGTCCGGAGCGGTATCCTCAACACCGTCAATAATGTCATCATCGTTATCACTATTACCACCGCCGCAGGCCGCCAGACTCAGGCACAGAACCAACGCCAGCAAAAGGCCCGCATACGTTTTCCATCTTTTCATGTTTCTTTTCTCCTCTCATTTCATTCAGATATCTGGTGGATTATGCTCTCACTTCGCCATGGACAGCAGTTCATCATGGCTCAGCTCCACATTGCCGAACCGGACACAAATACCTTCAGTCACAGCACCATTTCACACCTGTAGGTCAGTAAGCGACCGGAAACGGATTTTGTCCAGATAGGGCTTGACCGCTAAAATATACCTTCGTTCCATATAAGTCCTCCTTCCCCATAGCACTAAAAAATCCACCGTACAGTCATTGTACGGTGGATTTTAAGAAATAAACATTAACCAAAGGTTAGATTTTTTGTGAGAACAGCTCGGCAAGTTGCGCTCTCTTGGTTCGGATTTCGCCCTCGATATGAAGTTTGGAATAAATCTGATTTATGTATTGTTTGATGCTGCCCTCGGAGAGGAACAGCTTTTCTGCAATCTCCCGGTTGGACAGACGTTCGGCCAGCAGCCTCACGATTTCGTATTCCCGCTCTGTCAGTGGAGCCATAGTAGCCGGACGTGCTGCCTGGTTCTGTATCTGCTTTCGGCGCGCCTCATACCCATCACCAAGCTGCGCAATGCGTTTAGCAAGGGGATTATGTTCCGCGCACCTTCCCAGCAGATCCTTCAGGTAACGGTAGTTCTCCACAAAAGGCATCATAAATTCATCCGGTTCTGCATCCCGAAGGGCCCGCTCAAACACTTCCCGGGCTTTTGACCGTTTGCCCAGCATCTCATAAGCCGCAGCCATCTGAATGCGGATATGGAGAATCACCAATGCGTAGTGCATTGCTTCGCACACAGTCAGTTGCCCCATACTGCGCCCGATCACTTTGGCGTAAGCACCTTGGGCGAGGTACACTTGATTTTCAATCATCTCCATCATCGGCTTGCCCGGCGCAAGGAGATGGATCGTGGAAAGCTGGTGATCGGCGAAAACGGGAGGAATTCGTTCCATCTTGCCCAGCAGGGCGTGATAGTAGGCGCTGGTTGCGCTCCAGATATTAACCCATGCTGCGTTGTGCTTCCGAAGCAAATCCACACGACGTTCCTCAAAGGAATATCGTTGCTCTACATCCGTACACAGGGAAAGCCGCCACGCAAGGAAGTCACAACAAAGCGCCATATTTTCCTGCCCATTTCCTTCAATCTGCGCATATACGCTTTCCAGTTCGATGTGTGCATCCGTGAAGTAGCCCCGCTGAAAGGCGGCCTCTGCCCGCATGATTTTTTCTGCGCCTTGCCCATGGTCGTTCGTGATTTTGTAATAATGGGGCATACACTCGTCCATCTCTGCAAGCTCGCTTTGCAGCTCGCCTGGCGCACGGTAGAACATCATCAAAACCGAGGGTGATCCGAAAGTCCAACCGCCGCTTTTGTGGATGCTGATAGCCGGGCGTGACATCTGTACACTGGCGCTGCGGTGCAGACGGCTCATGGCACTGATGTCGTTATAACAGAGGAAACTCATAATCAGGTCACACTCGCCCAACAGATCGCCGCGCTCCTTTGCTGGCATCTCCGGATGCTCCTCGATAGCGGCCATCAAAAGAGCTTTCATTTCCAGCATTTGGGGAATCAGCCGCCAGTTGAACATACTGCGCATCAGCACCAAAATTGATAACGGATGCTCTTTCAGCACGAAAACTGGACACGCCTCAATATCGGAGAGCACGGTCTGTGGATTAAGCGAGGCAAACAGAATCCCCGCGTCCTTTTGTATGACACGCAGCAGGGCATCGTAATTTCCGCTTCGCCGGTAAGCAGCTATAGCGTGCAGATACTGCCTGTGGTTTTCGTACCACAATCCGAAGTGCTCCAGATAGAGCGCCTGTTTTTCTTTTTCCAGCGTCTGAAATGTACGCTCGGCACATTCTTTCATCATGTGATGGAACCGATAAGTCACGCCGTCCGGCAGACATTTTACAAATGCGTTTTTTGCAATCAATACGGCAAGCAACTTTTCTGCATCCGTGTCTCCTGTGACGAAGCGTGCCATTTCCACGGTAAACTCATCGGCAAGCCCCATGACTGCCAAAAACTCCCGTTGCTTTTCTGGGAGTGGGTCAATCATGGCAGCGGTGAACGTAGCGTAAATGTCGGAATTATGGTCAGGCAGTACTCCGTGTTCGAAGAATGTCCGTAGGTTCAGATAGATGGCGGAAAACCAGCCCTCGCTGGAATAGAGTAGGGCCTCAACCTGCGCATCGGAAAGCTCGGTGCCGCATCGGTGGGCATAAATGGCAAGCTCCGTGTGGTTTAGCCGTAGGTGCTCAGTGCTAATCTGGTAAATCTTGCCCCCCAGCCGGACGATTTCTGCAGCGGGCAGAAAACGGTCCCGACTGGCAACAATCAGGTGTACGTTACCCGGCAGACGATTTGCAAGGGTGCAGAGAAAACTGGAAACACGGATGTCCTTCAACAGGTGAAAATCATCAATAAAGATGTAGCAGTCAGTTTCGCCTGCCAGTTCATGGCAGAGATCGTCTGCCAGTAATCCCCCGCCGGCGGCGTCTGTGGGGCAGGTATAGTCCAGCAGGAAGTCAAAGCCCGCACGGGCAAAGGCATCCTGTACGCTTTTCCAGAAGATTGCAAGGTTGTCAGAATACACGCTGATGCGAACAATACGCAGAGACTGTACCTTTGCGCGTTGCTCCAGATACCAGTTCACCGCCGTTGTTTTACCGTAGCCCATGGGTGCCACCACCGTGGTCAGGACGCAGCGAGAGATGGGCCGCAGACTCTCCTGCAAGCGCTCGGATATGTAAATAGTATTCAGGTTCCATTTCAGTTTTGGCATGATGCTCACCTCCGGTTCATTTTATTTGTATCTGCTTTACGCGGGTCAGACGGCTTCTTCGCATCTTTCGGAATTGCCCAGGATCTCCCAAAACGAGATGCACCGGGAATACGCCCTTCAGCGCAATATTGGTTGACCAACCGCTCCGATACGCCCCAGCGATAGGAGGCTTCCCGTATGGAAATATAGCCTTTGATTCTGTCCATGCCATTTCTTCGTTCAGATATGATTTCACAGTTCCTATTATATGCGAATATCAGAGGAGAAGCAAGCCATAACTCCTTATTCAAATTGTAGTATTAGTAGAAAGAAAAATAGAAAGTAAGGTAACGATAATTATCCCGACTTTTTATCGTGAAAATGGCTTAAATCCTCTGTTTTTGCAAATAGTCTGGATAACTCGAAATTCGGGACAGTTACTATCAGTTCATGTTTTTCAAGAATTATTAGTACGTTCCTCTTTTCCACCAGAACTATAAAATGGTGTTGGAGGTGAACCAACAGTGGATAACATAGATAAACCGCAAAAGCTGGATATTTCTTACATGGGGCCTATCTTCAAGGAATACCGTGAAAAAGCCGAACGTACACAGGAAGAGGTTGCGGAAAAAGTCGGCATTACTACGCGTTTTCTTATGGCGTTGGAAAATGAGAACCGAAGACCAAGCATTGCTGTTCTTCTTCATCTTGCAGATGCGTTGAACATACCGGGCGATGTCCTCCTGCATCCCCAGTTGCAGACCATAGACAGCGAGGATGAACAGCTAATCCGTATGATGATGCGCTTAAATGCCAGAGACAAGAAAGTTCTGCGCGCTGCCATCCAGATGATGCTGGATGAGGCAGAGTGGCACTGCTTTAAAACATTTTCTTTTTTCTGATAATAAATTATTTTTAAAGTGATCCCTTCCTTACACACGTCATATTGACATATCCCATACGTCAGCCAAAGGACAGAGCTGCCCCCTAGCGGCGTATGGGATTTTTTTCAGTCCTGAATCGTCATCCTCTCAATGTAAAGAGCAGACTACTCCTGCCACCGTTCTCCCGCCAGCGCTGTTCCTTGGTAAGCAGCCCCGCACGTTCAAGGTCAGTGATGGCACGCTCCACTGTCCTGCGGGACAGGCGCAGTTAGCTGGCAATGGTTCCAATGGACGGATAACACTGGTTCTCCTTATTGCAGCGATCTTTCAGGTACATATATACCGTTTTGGCGCGATGGGGCAGGTCACTGGCATAAATAGTCGAAAAGTAAGTGATAACACCTCACCTCCCTGTTAGTCGGTTCTGAGCGGTGGACGGTATGGTGCGTGATGCGCTCTGGGTTTCCTTACCGGAGTCTGCTGTTGACCTCCGGATGCCCGAATAGGCGGAACCGATTGTTCATCCAATTCTTCTGCGTCATCAAAGTCATCCCTGCGCCGCAGGATCTCCCGCTCCAGCTCAAAACGGTCTGCATATGCCACCATTCTTGCCGCCTGCTCCGGTATCTCATAGGCTTCCCCAAACTGAATCCCCCACTTGAGGAACAAAGGAAGTGTTGTCTGCATGGGACAGCAGCCCGTTTTGGCAAGAATGAAATGTCCCTTAGGCAGCGTTTTCAATTCATCCGGAGACATAAGCGGTCTGCTCATCATCTGCAGGCTCTGGCTGGGTTCATTCTTTCCTCTGGAGATGGAACCACTCAGTACCGTCCGGTTTCCCAACGCCTTGGACAGAATCTCAGCGCTCACCGAGTTTGGCGCAAACCCACCGAACAGAATATCCTGACAGTTATCAATGATGATGCTGGAGCCTTCTTTGCCATAATTTTTCTGGAGCTGTGCAAAGGACTGGATGATTGGTACCATAGAAATCCGTCGTGACCTGCCTGCCGAGAACATCATCTCCATAGACTCAATCTTTGGAATGGTTCCAATCTCATCCGCAAACATCATCACCCGGTTTGGCAGCTTACCGCCATATTCATTGGCAATGGTAAGCATCTCCCGGTAGATCTGCTGTAAGAACAGCGACACCATGAAATACTTCGTATTGTCTTCCTCTGGCAGCACAATGAAGATAGCAGACTTCTCTTTACAAAAGGTTTCTGTATCTAGCTTGCTATCAAAGCACAGGATCTGCTCCATCTCGGAATCCAGAAAGGCATTCAGACGGGACATGGCTGTAGACAGAACGGATGCCATTGCCTGATCCGCTGAGTTGAGTGCCGCTCCTGCGAACCATTTCGCCTTGTGGGTCGGCGGCAGCTTGTCCATAGCTGCTTGCTTCCGCTCCATCAGAACAAATAATGGTCTTTGCCGTGATCTTCGCATATTTCTCCGCCTTCGCTTTGGCTGCTAAGTTATCCGGATGCGCCAGGTATTCATCCATGTACTTGTTTACCAGCGTCAGGATATTGTCTCCGTCTGACCGGGTCGGATTTCTAAGGTCAAGAACAGAGATGTTGTAACCATAGCAGTCCTTTGCGATTCCCGCATAGTTGCGGAACAGATCTCCCTTGGTATCTGTACACAGCCAGCTCATGCCGGATGCACAGGCATATTCAATATTGGGATACAAAAAGTTGACGGTCTTGCCCACACCTGCCGCTCCGATCATCAGATAGTGGATATCTCCGTCATCCACCAGGGCTGTGACAGAACTGCCTTTTTTCTTGCAGCCAACCACCAGCCCCTGCACATCGGGCAGAGCTTCTCCGCGTCTCCATTTCTCCGGTTCGTAAGGGACATGAGCATAAGTGTCTTTGATTTCTTTTTCCGTGGCGAACCGTGCTGTACCATGCTGACCATCGCCTACGGTTTTTGATTTGATTCCATTCAGAGTATAATAATGCGCCAGTAAGGAAAGCCCACCAATGACGGCGAACATTCCCAGACCAGCGCACAGCAGCAGTACAATCTGTCCACTTTCCAATCCCATTCCTCCCTTCAGTTCATCTGCATCGTTGGCAAAGCCGTTCCCTGATCTGCCTGTGCCATACGGCTCTTACACATTTCCTTTAGATCCTCATTCCAGTCCTTTTCTTTTGGAAAAAGCGGGAACACCGTCTGGTATCCCTGCTCTGAAAGATTTTTTGTGATTCGCTCCCGTGCCTGAATGCCTGCATCGTCATTATCCAGACACAGTCCGATACTCTTAATATGCGGATAGTCGGAAAGCATCTGCATGATTACCTGGTCTGACACACCGCAGAGTGCCGCATAGCTGTGGTCTTTCCAATCCTTTTGATAAATACAGATGAACGACAGCATATCGATGGGCGCTTCGAACACATAGATGATATCGCTTTTTCCAATATAGTGAAAGCTGTACCTTGGATCACAGCTCTCCACATTTCCCTTGAATCCATCTCCCTGCGTGTAGGTGCTGCGTTTGTGTGCGTGGCGTGCCACACCGTCCTTGTCAAAGCCGACAAACACCGCATTGTGATATTTGGCATCCTCATATATCATTTGCGCCCTGGCAAAGAATGAAACCACAGACTGGTCAATGCACCTTGTTCTGGTCAGATACCCATATACCCGGCGCATATTGGAATGCGCTTCAGGCAAAGCAAAGGGCTTCGGCGGTTCCTGCTCCTGTACCTTTCCCGAACGGTATGCCTGTCCCTGTTCACCGTTCAGCAGCATGGTCACTGCATCTGGAAAGCTCTTATCATAAAACATTCTTACAAAGTCAATGGAACAGCCGCCCTTTTCGCAGTCGTGGTCATACCAACGATTCCCCCGAATCGTGATACTGTGGTCACTTGCCAGTCTCTTGTCCCTGCCGGATGGGAGGAGTTTTTCTCCCTGCCGGTGAAGAAAGTCCACCAAATCCACAGAGTTGGCGCGTTCCTTTTGTTCATCCGTAAAATAAACATATCCCATATGGCACACCTCCTATCAGTATGTGTAATGCTGTATCGGTTCCTGGTCATCCCGCTTATGTCCCTGCGCCTGTTTCTTCTCTGCCAGCCTGCGGCGGCGTTTCCGGTCAATATGGAATGGGGTAGCTCCTGTCGCCTTCTTATAATCCTCACGGAACAGATTTTCCAACCGATGCATCAGCCTTGTGGCAGCAAGAAACACGGATGGATCACGAAACGAATCCAGATGCTCCAGTAAAAACTGTGCATAGATATTTCCCTATGTGGCAGACGCCATGAGCAGAGGAATTGCTTTCTCTTTGTCACGCGGAACATCATGGCCGCACAGATACAGCTTTCCAAGGGCATACTGTGCAAACTGATTCTCCTGTTCCGCAGATTGATCAGCCAGCGAATCGCAGCTTCCACGTCTTTGGGTACATCCTCTCCGGCCAGATAAAGTTTCCCCAGCCGATAAGCCGCATAGGAATTATTTTGATCTGCGGCAACCTGTGGCCACCGGACCGCCTGCTGCACATCCTTCGGAATACCATCCCCAGAAAGATACAGCTTACCAAGGGCGTAGGCTGCATATTCATGGTTCTGTTCGGCGGCCTGTGTGAACAGCACTGCCGCTCGCTTCACGTCTTTTTCTAAGTGCTCCCCGTCCCGGTACATTTTTCCCAGGGCATACTGGGCGCTTGCATTTCCTCCCTCCGCAGCTTTCATAAGCCAGACAACTGCCTGCTCTGGATCTCTGGCTCCATTTTCCAGCCACAGCTTACCAATCGCATACTGGGCATTCACATTTCCCAGCTTTGCGGCACGCTGCCAGTATTCCGCGGCTACCGTATCATCACGCTCTGTACCCGTACCTGTGTACAGCATCTGTCCCAGACGGTACTGCAGCTTATCATCATGGCTTTCTTTCTCCAACCTGCAAAAGCCAGCAAATGCTTCCCGGAAATGCTGTTCAGCCGTCTCACTATCTTTGGCGGTACCGATACCGCCACGATACATCTTTGCCAGCTCATAGCTGGCATAAGGATTTCCCTGTTCTGCAGAGTTTTGATACAGGAGAAATGCACGAGTATACTCCTGCTCCACACCCTGTCCGCGGTAATAAAGTCCTGCCAGGGAATACTGCGCATACTTGTGGTTTGTATCTGCCGCCTGGGAGAACCATTTCGCCGCAGATTCATAACTTTGTTCTGTACCAAGTCCAGCTGCATGCATTTTGCCAATCCGGTACTGGAGATACGGACGCTGTTTCTCCTTTGCAGTCTGTTCTTCGGCACGAAAAGCTGCCAGCGCTTTCCCGTACCATTCCTGCGATGCAACCATGTCAATCTCCCGTCCCAGGCCATCCGCAAGCATTCTGCCCAGGTCATACATCGCCAGTGCATTTCCGGATTCCGCTTCCTGTAAAAACAATCGGAATGCTTCTACAAAATCCGATTCGATTTCTTCACTGCCGTACAGATATTGTCTGGCCTTTTTATAATTCTTGCTCCACCATTTCGTTTCAGGGCCACCATGGGAATTTCGGGAGTTTCGAGGACTTTGCTCTGTAGAGACAAACTCCTGCTCCTGCCACTCTGGAACATTCTCTTCCGCAGAAATTTCCAGTATTGGCATCTCATCCGGCGCATGGACAGAGTCTGGCATTTCTTCATCCTCAAAAGTAACATGGTGACTGCCCAGCTTCAGCGCTTCGGCAATCACCATGTTTTTGATACTTTTAAATTGTGGCTGTTTAGAAAGTGGCGGCAGGGGCGGGGCTTCTTTCTGATACGTCAGCAGTATCTCATTGTTCCACTTTTCCCATGCCTGATAAAGCGCAGATACGCGGCTGTCCTTTTCCAACTCATCCACGATCTGGTCAATGAGATTTTTTACATCCCGTTTCAGATAACCATAGACCTTTTTCCCTTTGGTATTTTGAAGCCTCCGGGAAAGCTCTTCCATCCGTTTTTCAATCTCCGGGCCGGCCATGGTACCAGAGCGCAAAGCGTCCATCATCTCCCGCATCACATCTGTAGCCCCGGTTTTCAAATCAGCACGAGTCTGGTTCTGCTGTTCATAAATGTGTGCGAAGTCCTGCCGGAAAATATCATGAGCCAGCTCAGAGCGCATGGCCTCAATGGATTTCTCCATGAGATAACCGTCATTATCTTTGGCAGAATACACCATCAAATGCACATGAGGATGATGCCCCTCATTATGAAACGCAGCATACCACCGCAGGTTCTCACTGTTAATCTTCATGTGCCTGCACAACATAGCCCGTTTGGAACGCAGCAACGCCATCCATTGTTCCGCACTGTCATAACCGAGCCTTGCCGCATCTTCTCGCCGCAGGGATACCACATGAGTCCAGACCACTCCCTTGTGAGCTGTGACTTCCTGCTGTACTCTGGAAAGAACCACTGGCTTTCCTGCGTCCGTGAACAACCCATGCTCTCCCACTCTCTCCACACGGGGACGGTTTGCAATATAGTCCACATAGTTTTCACGCTTGGCAATCAGATCCAGGTTTTGTTCCAGCGCACAGGAGATAAACTCCGAAGCATTTCCGATCGTTGGCCGTAAAAGAAAATCCGCGTATTCCAGCATATCTTTCGATGCCGGGATATCGCGGATTAACTGCTGAATGAGTTGCTGCTGGTTCCTCGTTGCCGGAAGATTCCTCTTACTCTCATCGATTTTCTCCACACCTTCACGTGTAGAGATATATCGTACATAGTTTTCCAACTGAGCGGTCGGAGCATCCCGCAGATAGCGGGAAGTAAAAATGATTTTAGGCACAGCATACCTCCATTTGTAATTTTATTTTTCTTGACATATTTTTGCGTCCCGCATATAATAATAGTACCAGACAGGCAACGGCGTGTGTCTGTCCAAGCGTTGAAGCATAACAGCGTACCGGAAAGCCTTGTTATGCAGAGCTTTCGAGAGGGGTTGTGCAGTGAAACCTCAAACCGGAGTAGGCTTTAGCCGAAAGAAAATGCTCATAACCGTCCTGCAGACGCAGGACGGTTTTCTTTTTACCATGCAACTTAAAAAGCCATTGTCAACAGCTTTTCTGGTCAGGAGTACACTATGGATTATCTTCAGGTATGTGCAAAAGCCTTTGAGCATCTGCTCGACACAAAATATCATATCGTTATTGGCCGGAAAGGAAAACTGACCGAACTGAACCTGCTCTTTGACCCGACTGAGTTTCATCATCTCATTGGGCTGCATAAGCTGCACGATCTCCGTCTGTCAAGAGGTAACCGTGAAAAAATATTCCGTCAGATTCTGGATGGCAGCCTCTCCATGGAAGATTTGAAGAAGAGTCGGTATTTCTCTACAATCCAAAAACGAATGGAACCTTTCAGCCAGATTGAAAACTTCCTGGACAGCAATAAACTCATTTTTCGAGGGAGTATCCCAAAGTTTGTGTAAACCTTCAAATTGATGTAAGATAGACTTACC
>ERZ791881.441-NODE-441-length-39106-cov-7.649382_pt1 | contig 39106 bp, 29 predicted proteins | sample MGYA00510161_ERZ791881 | MGnify/ENA primary metagenome ERZ791881 (study PRJEB30046, sample SAMN00792073) | human gut metagenome | study: EMG produced TPA metagenomics assembly of the A metagenome-wide association study of gut microbiota in type 2...
AATATGCATTGGGGAACTGGCGCATGACCGACAGCGTTGCCTCCTGGACATGGCCTGGCTGTGAAGGGCGTTGCGCTGAAATTGAAGTGTTTAGCCCCGGTGTGGAGGTGGAGCTGCAACAGGATGGGCAGTTGGTGGCCCGCAAACCTCTGGAAAACTGCAAAGCTGTTTTTGATACTACCTATCGTCCAGGCGCACTGACGGCTATCGCATATGACGCTGATGGGGTGGAGTGTGGCCGCACTGTGCTGCAAACAGCGGGCACAGCGACACAAGTGGTGGTTGCCCCGGAGGAAAGCGCCGTTCGAACCGGAGACATTTTCTATGTGCCGATGTATCTGGCCGACGCAAAAGGAGCGCTCTCTCCTGCCAAGGAAGCCAGCGTGACGGTGGAGGTGGAAGGCGCCGGTAGGCTGCTTGCTTTGGGCAGCGCCCGCCCGGATACGACTGAAAGTTATCAGGCACACCAATTCACCACCTATCGCGGCCGGTTGCTGGCTGTCGTGTTGGCTGAGAAGGACGGGCAGATTCAAATCACGGCCAACACACAAGGTGTGGCAAATGGCATGGCTACGATACAGGCTATATAGGGAAGTTGCTCACATCAAAGAGGATGAAGCGTATTTTATATGGAAACCATGCCCAATGGCCTATGGGCAAATACCATTATAAGGAGATAGAATAATGACATCACACATAAAAAAACAACCACCTGAGGATTTCCGCAGCATGTCAGGTTTCTTTATGCTCATTTTTTCCAATGCGCTGGGCACCACAATACTGGGAATGTTTATGATGTATTTGACGGATTATTCCGGTATTGATGCGGCTATGGGCAAAACAGGTTATGCAGCGGCTTTTGGTACGGCATTTTTGTTCATCACCCGCGTCATTGATGCTATCGACGACCCGGTTCAAGGGTGGATCGTGGACAGCGCCAAAGAGAGAAGATTTGGTAAGTATCGCTTTTTTGGTGTCATTGGTACAGTACTTCTGACCGTTGGCTTGGTGATGATGTTTGGTATTCCTGGCGCTGTAAAAGGTAATGCGGTAACACTGTGGCTGTGGGCTGTGATCGGTTATCTGATTTTTGATGCAGGTAGTGCGCTAGGTGCTGTGACTGGCCCGCTGACGCAAAAATCTACAACTAATCCCCGTGTTCGAGCCAAAATCGTTTCGGTATTGCGTATGGCGGCTGTTATTGCGGCCATTCCGGCTTTGTTCTTTAATGCAATCGTCAACATGATTGGTCAGGCAACAGGCGATGTAGGTGTCGCTGCCAGTACCACGGCTATAATTTTTGCAGTGGTGTTCGCTGCTATTACTCTGCTGGGGATTTTCCTTATCAGAGAGCCATATATAGAAAAGGCAAACGAAGCTCGCAAAGGCGCTGTTTCATTTTCAGATATTCTTATTCTTGTCAAAACAAACCGTCCCCTCTGGGTTCACAGTGCGGGCTTCTTAATCGGCAATATGGCATACGGTCTGTCTGCCGGTGTGATCCTGTATTTTATCCGTTGGTACTTTTGTGCTGACCTTTCAACCGGCCAAGTAGACCTTATAAAGTTTGCGGCGCTGTCCGGCATTTATTCTATTATCTCTTTGGTTCCCAACTTCCTTTGCCCTTTCTTGACAACAACAGTTCTTCGCATTTTTAAAACGCCGGATCGCAGTATGTATGGGTGTATGCTTGTGATGGCAAGCCTGTATGGTGTACTGTATGTGTTGAACTTTACTGGCGTGATGCACACTGTACCCACATTATTGTTTGTTCTGTATTTTCTCATCATGATTCCATCCGGCATGACAGCTTTGTTTTCCACTTTGCTGAGTGTGGAGTGTGCAGATTATGCTGAGTATCGCGTTGGACGCAACATGAATGCCGTCACCAATTCGCTGTATGGGCTAACACAAAAGGCTGCTTCCGCAATTGGTAGCGCCATTCCTGGTGTTCTGCTGATGGCTGTGGGGTACAGTGTGGATGCTGTAACAGGCACATATACCGGTGATTTAAGCAAACTTCCTGCAATGGTCAACGGCCTCTCTTTAATATTGGCATTGGTGCCTGCCGCAATGGCGCTTACTTCGTTTTTGATTTATAAATTTGGATATAACATTACGCCATCTGTACGTGCAGACATCGCCAAGGCGCTGGAAGAAAATCGAGCTAGTCAGTAAACTGGAAGTGTATAATATGGCGCAAAGCCCTGCTTTCTCGGTTAGAATGCAGGGCTTTTTATATCAGGTTTGGGATGTATCCGATTGAAGCTGTTCTCGGAACAGCTTCCGATGCTTGGCCGGTGTAATCTGATATTGCTTTTTATAGTCCCGGATAAATTGGTTTACATCGGAATATCCGATTGCTTCGCAGATAGTCTCCAGTTTCAAATCAGTAGTTTGCAGTAGTTTTTGACCCCTATCTAGCTTGAAGGTACGTACAATAGCAGAAAAATTCTGTCCAGTGTTGCTTTTGAACAGGCGGCACAGGTAGGATTCGCTGTATCCCATGTGCTGCGCCAATCCACGTAGGGTGATGGTTTGGTAGTTCTCAAACATATAGTTTGTAATTTCCAGCAGGCGGCCATTAAGGGGAGCTGAAGAATATAAAAAGTCCATGGTATCTCGATAATTCTGCATACAGTAAGTAAGAAGCGCCTGATAGAGGTACGAGATGATTTCGCTATGATAGCACCCGCTTGTTTCCTGTTGTTGATAAATATACAGCATGGTGTCCCGCATAAACGTATCATTCCCGCAATGAAAGCATACCGGTACGGCAAAATACGGCATATTGGGGATGTGAAAATCCAGAAATGTATCGCCGCGAATTTTGGTTGTCAGACACAAACAATTCGGTTCTGCACGTAGCTCGTGTGTCACATGAGGATTCAGAAACGTGAGGCAGCCGGGGCCTTGCATATACACCTGCCCATCCACTGTGTGGCGACATTGGCCCGAAAGTACATGGACAACCTCGATAAAGCCGTGCTTATGGGCAGGGATTTCGATATAACGAAGCAGTTTTTCTACCTCGATATCCCGTTGAGGATCAATAAAATTGTCCTCGCTGAGTCTACTTGTACTGTAGCAGTTAGAGAATTGACGACGTATTTGGGCGCTTTTTTTCTCAAACACCGGGCTGACCAGTGCTTCAATGGGGGGCATTGTTTCCCATGTCTGTAAAGACAGCAACAAGTATTTCTGAAATTCAAGATCCCGGCCAAACATCTCATGGTATTGTTTGCCTACAACTTCAAATGAATCCAAGCGGGTCAAATGTTCCATCAACTGCTGTGGCTGCATGGTGATTCCCTCCTTTGCATTTGACAATATCACAAGAAGCAGAGCATGTCAATTTTATATGATTTTTTAAGATGTTCTATTACTTACAAATTGATTTTGAAGGAAAGTATACGCATATAATATGAAAAATCATTGTGCATGTTGAACAATGATTTGAAGATGTGTAAAAATATCCATAGTAAATAAGCAATTTCATAGGGTGTTTTTGAATCGCGCAAGTTTGTATAATAAAGACTGGAATTGCAGGTGAAACAAAATGAATTTGAAATTGGCGATAGCAAAATGTGTCGTAAAACGCCGGATAAAGCAGTTGAAAAAAGAACTGAAGCGGATGACAGTAAAAGGAACTCGTTTAATGATTCGGTGTCCCGAAGATGAGCCTGTTGAAGTGTATGTATATCGGCCAAATACGATAGACAATGCAATGCTGATAATCTTCAATGCACATGTTGGTGCCTAGGTGGGTGGTGATGCTCTGCTGCTGGACACACAAAGTCAGCAGATGGCCTGCCGACTAGACGCAATCATAGTCAGTGTTAACTATACAAAAGCGGACGAAAAGCCATTTCTCTATGCACAATAGGAGATTTTTGACACGGTTCAATCCTTTATGAAGTGGGCGAATGAATTTTGTATCGACACGCAAAAGATGGCACTGATGGGGTACAGTGCAGGTGGACACCCTTGTGCGTGTGTGGCGCAGATGCTTCATCAGGCGGGTATCCCTCTTTCTTGTCAGGTGTTGTGCTACCTGTTTTTTAGATTTCGCCGGGTGCTGTGCTACCTGTTTTTTAGATTTCGCCGGGTGCTGTGCTTGCTGACCGGCTTGCAGGACTTGCGTCGACGATTCTGATCACCTATGGGGAAGATGCCTTAAAGCCGCAAGCGAATGCCTATGCGAAAAAGCTCTCATAGGCGGGTGTTCACGTGGAAGCATTCGATTATCCACACTCCCTTCATGGCTTTTTGGAGTGTAATTACCCAGAGGTAACCGATTTCAATGAGGCAAAGACAGCGTGACAGTTGATTTAATGCGGTTTGTCAGAACAGCAAATTGCACAGTCGATGCACAGAATATGGAGGGAATGAAACATGAGTATAGTCACAGATAAGGTCATTGGCATTTTGATAAAGCTTACGCGATTCTCCGAAATTCCGAACGATCCCAAGCGGGGCAAATGGTACAGGCTGCCGCTGTCCGGCTGCGTGTGCGCAGACGGCACACCCGCCCATGCGAATCTACGTCTGGGCACAGAAAACAAACTGATGATCCTGTTTTTTGGCGGCGGTGTGTGCTGGAATGCGTACATGGCGGCCCGGCCAAACAGCTCCGCCGTGAACAGCACCGGCGAGAGCTTTTATGCAACCGGCGATAGCGCCGATGTAGCCGATGCCGCTGTGAAGTTTGGCTTTGGACTCCTGAACAAGAAAAAGACAAATCCTTTCCGAGATTGGAACGTGCTGGCAATCCCCTATACAACAGGCGACTTTCACTGCGGCAGCGGCGATTTTCCCTACACCGACTTGGCGGGCAAGCCCGCAGTGCTGCACCACCACGGGTACAAAATCTACCGGGCGGCGTTGGAGGCGGCTATGGGCTTCATTGGCAGTAACCCGGAGCGGATTCTTGTCACTGGGTTTTCTGCAGGCGGGTTTGGCACGGCACTGCTCACCGACGATGTAATGTGCACCTTCCCCCAATGCACAGACGTGACCTGCTATGTGGACAGCGGGTTCATGCTCAACCCCGGCTGGCACCAGGCGGCTAAAGAGGTGTGGCAGGCCCCGGATCTTATTGCCGACCGCCTTTCCACCGACAACATCACGCTGGACAGCCTGCTGGCGCTGTATCAAAACCACAAAGAACGTGTGAAAATCGGCTTTTCCTGCTCGGTGCGGGATGCGGCGCTGGCAGAATATGTGAACTATGTGGAGAAAGACAAGCTCTATGCAGACAAAGAAAGTGGTCTTGCGTTCCAAAAACAGTTGAAAACCATGTGTGCAAAGCTGCAAATCAATATTCCCGGTGTGTCGCTGTTCCTTTTTGATACGCCGGACGAAAATGCGGAAAAGCGGGCGCAGGGGCTGACGAAGCATTGTGTGCTGGGGGCAGCCAACATCACGGTGGACGGCATCAGTGCCGCAGACTGGCTGTGGGCGCTGGTGTGCGGCAAGAAGACCCAAGTGGGGCTGTCACTGCTGGATTGATTTCTAAAAAGCGTTTTGGAGGTGCGATTATGCCTGACAATATTCCTGGCGGGCTGAACTTCTCTTTGCTGGAGAAGATTCCCCTGTCTGTGCCGATCAGTGAAAGAATCATCGGTGCCATTCAAAAGGCGCTGTACAAGGACACTGCTTTCAATTCATGGGAGCCCATGCACCCAGCAAAGCGGGCCGTTAAAGAGAACGGGCAGCTCATGGTAACGGAAATTCGCTATGGCACCCGGTTTATGAACAGCTATCTGGACATTACTTACCCCACGGCAGATACCACCGTAAAGCGCCCCACAGTGTTCTACACCCACGGCGGCGGTTTTTTCGGCGGCAGCAAAACTATGGGGGACCCCATGGCAGCAGGGGACAAAGCCAATTTTCTCTTTGAGGACATTGTGAAAGCCGGGTTCAACTTTGTGAATGTGGACTATGTGCTCACACCCGAGGGGCACTTTCCTGACCAGTTGATGCAGCTCACCGAGGCCATTGATTTTTGCGTCGAACACGCCGAAGAATACGGCCTTGACATGACCAATGTGGTGGTGTTCGGATCCTCGGCAGGGGCTATCCTCACCGGACAATACGGTGCGCTGCTGGCAAACCCGGAGTACCGGGCGGCTTTGCAGATCATGCCCAACATCGACCCAGACTGCATCCGGTGTCTGGTGGTGGACGATGCGCCCTTCCACACCGAAAAATTCAACTGGAAGATGAAAGCCATGATGGGCAACTTTTTGCAGACGGTGGATATGAACTCTCAGCAGGCCCAGTTGTTCAACGCCTACGCATGGTTCAACAACCAGATGAAGCCCTGCTTCTTTGATGCCGGGCCAAAAGACGGCTTCCCGGAGGATATGCAGGCCTGTGCCGATAAGCTTACCGAACTAGGCGTACAAAACGAACTGTACATCCCGGAGAACAAAGACCTGCCCCACGGCTTTTTGAATCTGGCCCGCACAGACGAACAGGCGGCAGAGGTTGAGCGGCAGCTCATCGACTTTATGAAACGGGCCACAGATCTTGCATGAGAAAATCGTATGAGAAAAGAAAACTTCTGTACCGGCTGGACGGTGCGTCCGCTGCAAGGGAAACAGGCAACGGCGGTTCGACTGCCCCATGACGCTATGATCCACGAGATGCGCCAACAGCAAAATCCCTCTGGTGCTAGAGGTGGCTATTTCCCCGGTGGCGTCTATGTATACGAGAAACGCTTTTTTGCGCCGCCGCAGGCTGGTGCTGAAGCATGGGTGCTGGAGATAGAGGGGGCCATGCGAGACGCCGAAGTGAGGTTGAACGACACGCTACTGGCTGAAAACCACAGCGGGTATCGGGGCTTTTTTGTACCGCTGGAATCTGCACTGCGCCTCGGTGAAGAAAACTGTTTGCAAATCACTGTGCGCAATGACCAGCACCCCAACTCCCGCCGGTACAGCGGCACCGGGCTGTATCGCTTGGCGTAGCTGCATGCCGGGCGACAGACACATATCCCGCCCAAGGGGCTGTGCATTGACACACCCCAAGTGGGGCAGGCCATCAGCGCCATCCGGCTGAAAGTGCAGATTCGCCACCAGACCGGGCAGGATGAAACGCTCACCATGCAGGTGATGATACAATACCGGCAGGGGCAAACCGTGTATTGCCCGGCAGCTCGGCGCCAAGCTATTGATGATCGTTCCCGGCGACGCGCCGGAAATCAAGTGGGCCAGACGCAGGCCGAGAGAAGAGTCGTGAGCCGTATCGCATGGGGATACCAAAAGGCGGTAGAGCTTTCCGAGGACACTGGCATACAGGTCTGCTTTGAAACAACGCCCCACGAATCATTGCACCTTTCCGACGGTGAGAATTGCCGGGAGATACTGGAACGAGTTTCGGATTTAGGCCTCGTTTTGGATACGGCCAATATGCTGCCCCATGGCGACACAACAATGGACGCCTATGCCTTGCTGAAAAATCGCATCGCGTATGTCCACTTAAAGGATGTCTGCCTGATACACAAGCGCACGCTGAATTTCACGCGAGAGCGCACGGCAGATGAGCGTCTCATGGAATGTACCGTGTGGGGCAGGGCGAAATCCCTGTTCAGCAGCTATATGAAACCATGCTGAAAGATGGCTACACCGGGCGCTTTGCTATTGAATATGTCTCCCCAAGAACGAAAAAGCGGCAGATGGCCGATCATGTCCGGCAGCTGAAACGCTATCTCGGCTGCGAAAGCACAACTTGAGCACACAAAGCCAACATCAAAGAAAAGGAGAATCACCATGGAAGTGTACGAACGCGAACATATGAATACCGTAAGGGCGCTTTCCCCGGAATGTATGGTGCTGCTGAAATCGGACGGCAGCTTCCCGTTGGACGCGCCGGGCAAAATCGCCCTGTACGGCAACGCTGCCCGTAAGACTATCAAGGGCGGTACAGGGTCTGGCGATGTGAACACTCGCCACTATGTCTCAGTGGAGGAAGGGCTGGAAAACGCAGGCTTTTCCATCACCACAAAGGGTTGGCTGGATGGCTACGACGCCATTTGGAATGCAGCCAACAAAGAATTCCGGGCCGGCATCAAGCGCACCATTGCCGTGCAGGGGATTTCTGCCATCATGCTGGGTATCGGGGCAATTATGACAGAGCCAACATATGCATTGCCTCTTGACGGTGAGGGCGACACTGCTTTGTATGTGCTGGGGCGCATCAGCGGAGAAGGCGCCGACCGTGCGCCGGAAAAAGGCAATCTGCTTCTTACTGATACCGAGGTGCGGGACATTTTGCAGCTTCAAAAGCAATATTCCCGCTTTATGCTGGTGCTGAATGTAGGGGGCGTGGTGGATTTGTCCCCAGTGGTGGAAGAGGTTTCCAACATCCTGCTGATCTCCCAGCCCGGCATTGCGGTAGGGGACGCCTTTGCCGATGTGCTGCTGGGCAAAGCCTATCCCTCCGGCAAGCTTGCCTCCACATGGGCGGCATGGCAGGACTACTGCCCCGTAGCTGAGTTTGGCGATCCCAACGACACCCGCTACAAAGAGGGCATCTATGTGGGCTATCGCTATTTTGACACAGTGGACAAAGTTCCTCTGTTCCCCTTTGGCCATGGCCTTGCCTATACGCAGTTTGCTTTTTCGGACATAAAAGCAGCAGTGGAGGAAAACAGGGTTCAGGTGACTGTTACTGTTATGAACACAGGCGTGCGAGCGGGCAAAGAGGTGGTACAGTTGTATGTATCTGTGCCCTGCAGCGCATTGCCCCAGCCCTATCAGACGCTGGCGGCCTTTGCTAAGACAAAGGAACTGGCCCCCGGCGAGAGTGAGACATTGACCCTCTGCTTTGCCATGGAGGAGCTGGCATCCTTTGACGAAGAAAGTTGCTGCGCCGTACTGGAAAAAGGGGACTATGTGCTGCATCTTGGTGTGGACAGTCGCAGCACATCCGTCTGCGCTGTAGTGCGGTTGGACGAGGACACCCTTGTACAGAAGCTCCATGATGCGGGCGGCAAGCCGGACTTTACCGACTGGCAGCCGGAACACCGGAAGGCCGTGCAGGTGCCCGAGGGCACACTCCGTCTAGAAATGAAGGCTTCTGCCATCCGGGAAATCATTCCCACAGTACCGACCATGGATGAAAAAGCGGCGGCACTGGCCACTTCCATGGCCGACAGCGATCTGGCGCTGCTGTGTACTGGCGCTTACAATGGGGCGGCGGGCAGCAACAGCGTTATCGGTAATGCGGGTGTGACCGTCATTGGCTCGGCGGGCGAGACAACGGGTATTTTTTCCGAGATCCCGGCCCTGATTATGGCAGATGGCCCGGCCGGTGTTCGCATTGCGCCGAAATACGGCGTGGATGAGAAAGGCCCCTATTCGCTTGACAACGGCGTCTTCAGTGAGGTGCTTGATTTGATTCCCGATGAGGTGATTGCTTCGCTGGGTTTCTCGCGGGAGATGCTGAACGGAAAGCGCAGCGGTACGGTGCATGAGCAGTATTGCACAGCCATCCCCATCGGTACAGCCCTGGCCCAGAGCTGGAATCCGGCGGTATGCGAAGCCTGCGCCGATCTGGTGGCACTGGAAATGAAGCGTTTCGGCATACACATCTGGCTTGCTCCTGCCATGAATATTCAACGCCTGCCACTGTGTGGACGCAACTTCGAATACTACTCAGAAGACCCGCTCATCAGCGGCAAGATGGCGGCAGCCATCACAAAAGGCATCCAAAAGCATTCAGGCCGGGCTGTTTCCATTAAGCATTTCTGCTGCAACAATCAGGAGACAAATCGAATGCACTCCAATACGCTCGTCAGCCAGCGGGCGTTGCGGGACATCTATCTGCGAGGCTTCCGCATCGCCATTGAGGACAGCGCCCCCGCCACCATTATGAGCAGTTACAACTTGCTGAACGGTGAACACACTTCTCAGCGTAGAGATCTACTAGAGACTATTTTGCGAGAAGAATGGGGGTATCGCGGCATTGTTATGTCGGATTGGGTTAGCGGCAATATCAGCAAGCCGGATGACAAATACCCCGGCGCGGTTGCAAGCGGCGCTGTGCAGGCGGGCAACGACATTATGATGCCCGGTACACCCGGTCATCAGGCAGATATTCTTGCCGCACTGAAAGGCGAAGCGGCTTACAAAGTCACTCGCGCCGATTTGGAACGCTGTGCCGCCCGAATGATCGCGCTTGCGTGGCGGCTGGGAAAATAAGGAGGCTTTGAAGATGGAAAAAGAGTTGATTGTTCTCAATGAAGCACGCCGTGTCACGCTGACTGCCTATGTTCAGGAGGCAGATGGAGAATTTCAGTTTGCAAAGCGCCCGGCAATTTTGATTATGCCGGGCGGCGGATACGCCATGTGTTCTGATCGGGAGGCTGACCCGGTAGCCATGGCCTATCTGAAAGCCGGGTATCAGGCGTTCGTTCTGCGGTATTCCACGGGCGCACACAAAGCGTGGCCCAACCCGCTGGATGACTACGAGCAGGCCATGACGCTGATCGAGGAAAACGCCGACAAGTGGCATCTGGACAAAACCCGCATTGCGGCGGTGGGCTTTTCCGCAGGCGGCCACCTGTGCGCCTGTGCCGCCACCATCGCCCAGCGCAAGCCCGCTGCGGCCATTCTGGTGTATCCGGCTATTCTGAAAGACATCTGCGACCTTTGCCAGCCGGGGATGCCCCAGCCCAACGAATATGTTGCTGCCGACACCTGTCCCTGCTTTTTAGTGGCTGCCAGGGATGATCGCACGGTGGACATCAAAAACAGCCTGATGATGCAGTTGGCACTGGCAGAACATGGAGTCGCCTTTGAAAGCCACACCTATTCCTACGGCGGCCACGGCTTTTCCACCGCCGAAGAATGGATCAACACTAACCGTGTCAGCCACCGAGTGTCGAATTGGGTACCAGACAGCATTGGCTGGCTGGAGGAAATTTTCGGTACATTGACGAGTAAGGGCTTTGTAGAGCCGGACATCAAAATCAGTATGAATGCCAACAATGCGCCGGTACTCTCAGTGGAGTGTACGCTGGGGCATATCCGCAAGCAGTCCGAGGCGGTACAGGAGATCTTGCATCCGCTGTTTGAGGGTATCAAAGCGGTTTCGGTAGCCCGTGGCTATACGGAGGACGGGCTGATGGCCGCTGTGAGCGGTAATACCGTGCGGGAACTGATGGAAATGGTGCAGGTGCCGGACGAAGTAATTTCGAAAATCGATAAGGTGCTGCATGAAATGGTCAATCAACTGTAAGGATAAAGGAGAAAATCGCATGGGCACGAGAACGAAAAAAACGCATGAAGGCTGGAGCACAAGCCGTAGCGAACGAAATTGGTACTATTTTGGGGATACAGCACGTTTGTTCTGTTCGTCTCTCGTTGGTTCTTATATGACCCTGTTTTTAATCTTCCAGGGAGTCAGCACCGCATCAGTGGCAGGGGCTATTTTGACCGTAAAAATCATTGATTCCGTAGACGATGTGCTGTTTGGCTTCATTGTTGACAAGATCCACATTACAGAATGGAGACTGTTTCGCCGTATTGCGGGCCAAGGCAAATATATGCCTTGGTATCGGCTGTTTTTCTGGACATTTCCAGCAGCTACTATTCTATTTTATATGATGCCGCAAGATGCTTCCGACGCGGTAAAAGTGGGATGGTTTTTTGTTACCTACCTGCTCTATGACTTTACCTGCACATTGACAGAGGTACCCATGCAGTCCATGGTCACTACATTGACGGACAACCCTTCCGAACGGAACAATATCCTGACAATTAAAGGTGTGATTTCGGTAGTAGCAGCCATCAGCATGTCGGTAATCGTTACCTTCTTGCTCAGTGAAAAGGTAGGCGTGCCTCTGAATGATATTGCAATTGTCGGATCGCTAATTTTTATGGTGTTCATGCTTCCAATGGTTTTTAAGGTCAAAGAACACAACACCAATTTGAAAAATGTGGAACATGAGGGCACGCAGGAAAGATATTCTTTCAAAGATATGTTGAACTGTGTGTTCACCAACAAGTACATTATGATTTATTTCCTCGCGGTAATCGTTTCCACAATTTTCTGCACTCGCACAGCCGTGGAAGGATTTTTGGGATTTTATATCTTCCACGATTCTATGGTGTTCACCTATGTAATGCTCATTGGCTTTGTCCCAGGCATCATCCTCAGTATGTTCTGTGGCAAAATAGCCGACAAATTTGGCAAACGCAATACTCTGGCTTTCATTTTTGCACTGATTGGTGTGGCGGGCGTCGTTACCTACTTCTTTTTGCGTGAAAACAAGATTATGTTCATTGTGGTGGGTGGTCTTTGCGCTATTCCCAATGCACTGATTGCCGTAGTGCGCAACTATATTGCGCCGGACACCATTGAATACACCCGATACAAAACTGGCAAGGACTGCGCAGGCATTTTCTATGCGTTGCAATCCTTCATTAACAAAGCTCTGAATGGCGTGGTAGGTTCCGTTGCCCTTTTTGTCCTCGCCATGTTTGGCTGGCAGGAGGTACAGGGCGAGAGCTTTGCTGATTTGGCAGCACAGGGGGTCACCCAGACACCCCAAGCGCTGGATGCCTTGTGGAACTTGGGCTACCTGATTCCCTCCGCTGGCTTCTTTATTGCAGCGCTGCTGTTGTATCTGTTCTACAACCTGAAGGACAAGGATGCCGAGCTGATGGCTCAGTGCAACGCGGGCAAGATCACCCGTGAAGAATGCGAGAGCAAACTGTCCAGAAAGTATTAAGGAGCAATCTATGAACCCGTTTGGGAGTTGTATCGTCCCGATGCGCCGGACGATTCCCCTTACGGTGGCACCATTGTGAACAGCTATTGCCACGCATGGAGCTGTGGTCCGGCTTAGTTTTTGTGCCGCTATTTTTTAAGGGGAAAACCGTAATGCGGCCAATTATCAATTCAGAGAGGTGGAATCATCATGGCATTTGCAGCAATCAAACGGGCGATTATGAACGCCAAATTTCGTAAGGTAAACAAGCACTACGCCACCGACTATATCTTCGGGGAACGCACTTACATTCCACGCAAGGGCAAAGACCCGGTGGAGGTGCTGCTCTATTATCCGCCCAAGATGGAGAATATGCCGGTCTTTGTGCAGATCCATGGCGGGGCATGGGTGGGGATGGACGCGGTGGATGATGATCGCTACTGCCTGCGGCTGTCCAAAGAGTTGGGGGCGCTGGTGGTGAATGTGAACTACAAGCGGCTGTACGAACACAGCTTCCCTTATGCTCATGAGGAAATCGTGGATACCGTGAAGTGGCTGAAAGAGAACGCCGGAATTTTGTGCATTGACCCGGAGAAAATCGTTCTCTCCGGTGGCAGCGCGGGCGGCCATCTCACGGCGGGAAGCTGCATCATGCTGGCCCAGCAAGGTATTTCGGTGGCGGGTCAGGTTATGGAGGTGCCGTTTCTCGACTTTACCGGCAAGATTCCGCTGGATCTCCCTGGTGGGGACAAGCTGTTCGACATGATGTTCGAACTGTATCCCTCCCAGATGCCGCTGGACAGTGAGGTCATCAGCCCGGCCACAAAAATCACCGATGAAACACTGGAAAAGCTGGCCATGGCGGTGGTAATCGTCTGTGGGCGCGACCCGCTGCATCTGGCGGGCGAAGCATACGCCGAGAAGCTATCCCGGTACGGCAAGCTGCTGGATTTGAAAATGTACGAAAAAGGCTACCACGGCTTCGGCACCGAAAAAACCGAGGAACGTGTGGAACAGGCCATCTTGCGGGAGGATTGCTTCCGTTACAAGGTGGAGAAAACAAAGCAGCTATATGACATGAGCGGAGGAAACGGCAATGTCTGAGCAGGAAAGAACCCCCATGTGGATCAGCCACCCCGGTGACGGGCGAGACACACGGCTGGTGCCGGTGTTTCGCCGGGTGTTCACCGTGCGGCCGGGGCTGGAAAAGGCGGTGCTGCGCCTTTCGGCTCATGGATTGTACGAAGCGGAACTCAACGGCGCGCCCGTGACCGAAAACAAATTCACGCCGGGCTTCACCAGCTACTACCACCGCATTCAGGTGCAGCGCTATGAGGTCACGAGCCTTTTGCACGAAGGTGAAAACCGCTGGCAGACCACCGTGGGCGACGGCTGGTGGCGGTGGAACAACAACTTTGGGCGGGTGCTGGCTTTGTGGGGCGAGCTTGCCCTGACCTACACCGATGGCACGGTGCAAACCATTGTCACCGACACAGACTTTGCAGTGGGCACAGGGGCCATCCTTTCCACCGACCTGCAAAGCGGCGAGGTGTACGATGCCCGCCGCATCCCCGGCGACTGGCAAGCCGCTGTTTTGTGCGAGGAATATACGCAAGGGGCGCTGATTGAAAATCAGAGCGTTCCCGTGCGGGAAAAAGAGCAATTTGAGGGGCGTCTGTTCCGGGACAGCGCCGGGGTGCTGGTGGCGGATTTCGGCCAGAACATTGCGGGCTATGTGCGCATGACGCTGCACAACACCCAGCCGGGCCAGCGCGTTCATTTGCAACACGGCGAAGCTCTGGACACAAGCGGCGCTTTCACCGTGGAGAATTGCAACGGCGGCAAATCGCCCTTTCAAGAAATCACCTACCTCTGCAAAGGCGGCGAAACGGAAATCTATACGCCCCATTTCGCCGTATTCGGCTTTCGCTATGTGAAAATCGAGGGCGTCGATGACGGGGTGTTCACTGCCGTGGCTGTCTATTCCGACAACCAGCCTGCGGGTACGTTTACCTGTTCCCATCCACTGATCAATCGGCTGGTGGAAAATGCTTTGTGGAGTCAGAAAGGCAATTTTCTGGAGGTGCCGGTAGACTGCCCCACCCGTGAGCGAAACGCATGGACAGGCGACGCACAGATTTATCTGCCCACCGCCACATGGTTTGCCGACGTGGAGCAATTCTTCCGCAAATGGCTGCGGGATCAGACCATTGAGCAGTACGCCAGCGGCAAAGTAGGAATTACATTCCCGTCCACGTCCAGCGTACACGACCCACGAGAGTTGGAGATTGTGCGCCAGCGTGACCCGGCCATGGCTCTGGCCGGGCCGGATGGCGAAGGCCATATCGGGGAGGACAGCGTGGGCTGGGGCGACAGCGCCGTGTGGCTGCCCTATCAGATGTACCTGCGCTATGGTGACAAATCGGTGCTGGAAGAACAGTACGATACCGCACGGCGCTGGGTGGAGTTTTCGTTGCACTGTATGCAGGAGATCAACCCCCGCTACAAGGATATGCCATGGAACAAAGACAAAAACGGCAAGTGGATCTACGACACCCGGTTCCATTACGGCGAGTGGAATGAGCCGCTCCCCCCATCGCCAGAGGTCATTGAGCTGTTCCGAAAGGGCGGCACACCGGCAGACTATGTAACCTACATGGCACAGTACGGCAAACCGGAGGTGGCTACCGCTTACACCAAGCGAAGCTGTGATAACCTTGTGCAGATGGCACAGGTGCTGGGAAAAGAGGACGATGCGGCCTATTACGCCCAATGCTCCCGGCATATCCAGGCGGCCTATGAAGCCTATCTTGTGGCAGAGGACGGCACCATCCAGCCTGGCCATCAGGCGGCGTATGTGCGGGCATTGGCTTTGGACATGGTGACAGGCGCTAAACGGCAGGCGGTGATCGCTAAGCTGCGGGAAGAAATCGAAAAAGCAGACTATCACCTGAACACCGGTTTTCTTAGCACGGTGTATCTGCTACCTGTCCTCTGCGACAATGGCATGGCAGACCTTGCTTTCCGGCTGCTGGAACAGACAGGCTGCCCCGGTTGGCTACACCCCGTTACGCTGGGGGCCACTACCATCCCGGAAAACTGGAATGGATTCGACCTTGTTCGGGATAGCCTGAACCATTACTCGTTGGGAGCGGTATGCCAGTTCTTGTTTGAGTATGTGGCGGGCATTCGGCCTGTGTGGAAAGCGCCGGGCTTCCGTGAATTTGAACTCAAGCCCACCTCCGGCGGCAGCTTGACCCACGCAAAGGCAAGATACCGCACTCGCTATGGCGTAATCGAATCCGCATGGCAGATCAAAGACGGTGTTTTCCACTACCAGTGTACCGTGCCTGAGGATACCACCGTACGGCTCATTCTGCCTAGCGGCAGAACGCAAACGCTGACACCGGGACAGTATGATTTTCAGGAGAAATTTGTATGAAACAGTATTACACCTTCGATGATCCTCAGCGCGCCATCCGATTTGACCGCTTCGATATGCCTACGCCGTGGATCAACTATCTGTCCAATGGGCAGATGCACGCTTTTGTCTCCCAAGCGGGTGGCGGTATGACATGGTGGCGGTCGCCTATTGCGTTCCGTCTGACCCGCTACCGCTTTTACAATCTCCCCATGGACACGCCGGGCTATTACCTTTACATCCGCACCGAGGACGGCACGGTGTGGTCCCCCACCTTTCGACCCTGCAACACGCCGGTGGATAGTCGACAGGCTATGCACCAGCCGGGCGTCAGCACCTTTACCGCCACCAAAAACGGCCTGACCGCCACGCTGCGGCTGTTTATGGCCATGGATGTAGATGCTCTTGTCTGGCAGGTGACGTTGACCAACGAGATGGGCGAGGCGGTAAACTGCGATTTGTTCGCCTATGTGGAACTCTCTCAATTTCTCGCAAAAGAGGAGAACACTCTGGGCTACTATCTGAAATGGAATGCCCGTGCCGTATATGACGAGCAGCTCCAAGCCATCACCTACGCCTACACCGCATGGATGCACCCCAAGGCAAACCTTGCGCCGCTGGTGTATTTCGGCGGGGACTGCGCGGCAGATTCCTACTGCTGCAACCGGGACACCTTCTGTGGGGCCTACCGGGACGAAAGCAACCCGGCAGAGCCGTTACAGGGCCGCCTTTCCAATACCAAACTTCAAGGGGGAGAGCCCTGCGGTGCGTTGCACAAGCATCAAACACTGGCAGCCCATGAAACAAAGAGTTTCTGTTTCTATTTGGGTGCTGTAAAAGGTGCGCTCTCCGATTATGAGGGAGCCATGAAAGAGGCCAGGGCAGCCCTTGCGCTTCTGCGCGCTGACGGCGGCGTGGATGCACAGTGGGAGAAGGCGCAGGCTTGGTGGCAGGAACATCTGTCAGTGTATCAGTGCCAGCTCCCGGATGCGGCGGCACAGCGTCAGGTGAACACATGGAATCCGCTGCAATGCGTTCACACCGCCCGGTATTCCCGCTCCATCAGCGCCGCCGCTTCCGGTGTGCGGGGCGTGGGTTTCCGTGACAGCGCCCAGGATCTGCTGGCACAAGCCTGCCGCAAGCCGGAATGGGCGTTGTCCATGCTGGAATATCTGGCCTCCCAACAGTTTGCAGATGGCCACCCGGTACATATCATGTGGCCGGAAGAAGGCGCCCCGGCGCAAGATATCACCCGATCGGACAACCACCTGTGGCTGGTCTATCTGGCTTACGCCATCGCCGCCGAAACAGGCGATGTGTCTTTTCTGGACAAAGAAGTTCCCTTTCTGGCAGAGGACAAGCTCTCGCACAGCGGTAGCGCAAGCCTGTGGGAGCATTTGGTGCGGGGCATCCACTTCACCGAGCAGCACATGGGCGAGCATGGCCTGCCCCTGATCTTGTTCAGCGACTGGAACGACCATCTTGGCCCCTTTGGCCGCAAGGGCAAAGGCGAGAGCATCATGGTGGCACAACAGCTTATTTATGCGCTGCGCCAGATGACGGAGCTGGCCGGGCTGCGGGGCGATGAACAGGCGGCCGCCGCCTTTGCGGCGCGTATCGACCAACAAAAGCAGGCTCTGGCGCAATATGCGTGGGATGGCCGCTGGTATCTGCGCGGGCTGGACGATGAGGGCCAGCCCATCGGTAGCCAGAAGGCAGACCACATGCGGGTGTGGCTAAACCCGCAAAGCTGGATGGTGCTGGCAGACGCCGCCGACAAGGCCCAGATGGAGACAGCCATGGACAACGCCGAACAGGAGCTTGCCACCGGCCTTGGTCTGTTGCTCAACGCGCCGGGTTTCCCAAGCTGGCCGGAAAAAGGCTCCGAGATGGTGAACGGTCTGCCCGCAGGCTATTCCGAAAACGGGGGCGTGTTCTGTCAGGCAAACTGCTGGGCCATCATTGCCGAGGCTTTGCTGGGCCGGGGCGACCGGGCGTGGGAACTGTACAAGCAGTTGATCCCTCACGAGATCGTCGAAAAAATCGGCGTTGGCCGCTACCGTGCCGAGCCTTACGCCTACTGCTCCACTTTGCTAGGCAAGGCCAACGAGCAATTTGGTTGGGGCGTGGTGTCGCAGGTGACGGGCACGGCGGCGTGGATGGATGTGGCCGTCACCCAATATCTGCTGGGGGTGCGGCCTACCTTGCATGGCCTGCTTATCGACCCATCTATTCCCGCCGCATGGGATGGATTTGCAGTGCAACGGAAATACCGCAGCTGTGCTCTGACTATTGTAGTGGAAAATTCCGGACATGTACAACACGGTGTCCAGGGGATGACTGTCAACGGTAAAATCATAGATGTAAGCAACGGCGCGTTTGTCACCGAGGAAATGCTGAAAGGGCTAACTGCAGCACAAATCCGAGTTACTATGGGGTGAAAGCAATAGCAATGTCGAATATCGTTTTAAAATATAATTGTACAATACTCAAACGAGTTGGCAACCACCAATTATAAGTCCAATAATCTATTCGTTTAAAGAAATTTGTAAAAGAATGCTGCATTCCACCGAATAATTACAAGGTGTATTTGTTGATACGGCTTTTCGGATCCCCTCCCTTCTGGAAAAACGGAAAGGAAGTATCAGTATCAACGGTATTATGAGAGTGAAGCACTGAAACTTTTAACATTTGGGTTTGTGCGATTGTATTTATGTTATTGTCATATAGGCGCTCCGAAAGTCGTCGGTAGACGCTTTTCAAAAATGTTATTTCGAAAACGAACAATTTCGAGATACGCGTATTTTGAGAAGTGACATTGCGTTACATCCTGTACTTTACGCAGCGAGTTGTCTATCCGTATGACTAAGGAAGTGTAACTCGCCTTTGAAGAAGTACACAAAATGAAGACCCGCTGGCAAGCGTCCGCAAATTTACTGAAACTGCATTCTATGGGCAGTAAATTATGCGGAGTGATATCACAAAAGAAATAAAAATGAAGCCCTGTCCCGATTGGCCAAAAAGCGCTAGGATGGTGGCTTCATTTTTTTTGAACTAAAATTGAGAACGTCATTACTCGTGTAGCTTTTGGTAAGCGGGAAAGGACAAGCTATACAGGATATTGAGTGACAAAACAACTAAAATGCGTTTGATTTTTTTGTGGAACCTTTTTTCTCAAACCTTACATTACCTGGTATATTTGACGTTTACGATAAGGTTGCAGCAAAGGAGAAAGGGGGAGCCTGCGTTGGGGCCGAACGAGCGACGCAGAAAAATCATCGAAATCATAAGCCACAGGCGTTATGATACGATGAGAAATCTGGCCTGCGAGTTTGGCGTTTCCTGGCAAACAATATTCAGGGATATGCAGGTTCTTGCAGAAGAGTATCCGCTCATTATCACACGGGGAAATGGCGGTGGAGTTGCCTTTCCCAAGGGATATTATGTGAGCCAGAGATACTTAACGCCAAAGCAGGAAGAAGCAATTCGACGAAACCTCGATGTGGTATACCCAGAGGATCGTACTACTTTTGAAAGCGTTCTTGACGACTTTAGTTGCAAAAGGAACCTTGACAAAACTAATACATAGCCATGCGGGAGCACTGTGCTCTCTCTGGGAAAGCGACAGCGGGAAAAGCGCCAAGATGGCAATGACGAATTCTTTGTTTGACCATGGGCAGACAGAGGTGAAGACAAGGCCGTAGCGATCTATTTTGCTCGAAAAGAGGTGTTGGTCGCCTCACACGCCATGACCCTAGAGCAGAGCAGGTGCACCGTTTTTACGTTCGCCCACACGTCAGATGGGCTGGTTTACCTTGGGTTGTAATCAGCAAGACCCTTGGAAGGCTGTGAAGGGGCTTTGCGACCGAAAGCCCGCCTGCATGGCTCCCATGCGCTGGGGGATGAAACAAATGCGGCGCAAATATCTTCAAACCTATATTCAGAATTGCTGTCGTTGACGGCGAATCCGTGCAGCGCAGTGGACAAGCTACGCTGCATTACTTTGTCGTTAACGGCTGACTCGGAAGGAGCATAGCCATGCTGATCAACACAACGGAGCAGGCACATGCGGAAGTTGAAAGAATCTTTCGGGTTATTCTGCCAGAAAGTGGTCTGACTGTGCGCAAGGAACAGATTCTTCTTTGCCATGACATGTTGGATGGTCTGCTTCACAACACAATTTCTCTCTGCGATGCGGGCGTTGGCATTGGCAAAACATACGCATATCTGGTCGCTTGCATCCTGACTCGGAAGTATTCCCTCTGTCTGAATCGGCCAATCGTGATCTCCACCTCCAGCGTTGCGCTGCAAGATGCGATTATTGGAGAATACCTTCCGTTTTTATCAAATGTGCTATTGTCCGGTGGAATTATGGACGAACCGTTGACTGCACATCTGCGCAAAGGAAAAGAGCGGTTCGTTTGTGACGAGCGGTTTGCTCAACGCCTTCGTGCTGTTGCAGGAAAGAAGAAAAATGCGGAGCAATTTGCTGCGCTCAATTCGCTAATGCTTCACTACGATTTGGATATCGTAACAGGCCTTAGTGAATTTGACAGACGACAGGTCTGTGTGCCGAAAGCATGTCCGAAAGCTTGTGCCAGAAAGGATACCTGCCGCTACCATATTTATTTGAGACAGGCACAAACGGGCACAGGTATGATCCAGATTTGTAATCACAACTACCTGTTGGCAGACGCAGAACACCGGCAGCAGGGGTTTCATCCGCTGCTCAAAGAGTATGGTATCCTTGTGGTGGATGAAGCACATAAACTGTGGGATGCTGCTTGCCAGATGTATGGAGAAAACCTCTCGCCCCAGGACCTCTTGGAATTCTGTACCCTTCTGGAAAAAGAAAAATACAGCCAGACGGCGAACGCCCTTCGGGAAAAGAGCGAGCACCTTGCGGCTGCATTTCGATACACGGACAGGGGGCGGGAGGAAGATCGGAGATTGCCTTTTATTTTTACATCAGCCCGACGAGAAGCATTAAAAGAATGCGCGCTGCTTTTCCACCAGACAAAGGAAGTGCTGGCAGTGAGTGTACCCCGCTGGATGGTCCACCGGCTGGAAAAGGCGGAAAGAACGGTTCAGCTTTTTCTGAACCAGGACAGCGGATACATTTTCTACCTGAAATATGACCGGGAGGGCACTCCATGCCTGTGTGCTGTCAGCAAGGATGTCCCCAAGCGGCTTCGACGTGCCCTGTGGGAACAGCATATTCCGGCGGTTCTGACATCCGGGACACTGAAAGCGGGGAACAGCTTTCGGCCGGTCATGGAGAAAACGGGGTTAGATGTGCTGCAAAGGGTGGAGACATATTCCGCGCCATCGCCCTTTGACTATAAAAGAAACTGCCTGCTCTATTTCCCTGAAAAAAGTGGAAACCCCAGCAGGGATTCTGAAAGCAACCGGGTTGCAGAACAAATCCTTCAGCTAGTAAAGGCCACCTGTGGACATACGCTGGTGCTGTTTACCTCTTACTCTTTCATGGGAGCGGTTTACAATCTCGTAAAAGGGCAGCTACGTGTTCCCCTGATGGAGGTTTGGCGTAATTCTCAGGATACCATCCGCCGCTTTAAAAGAGAACAAAACGCTGTACTGTTCGCAGCGGGAAGCTGTTGGGAAGGAATTGACTTTCCCGGCGACATGGTTTCTTCACTGATCATCCCGCGCCTGCCGTTTCCAGTGCCCGACCCGATCCGGGAAGCGCAGCGGCCAAACTATATGACATTGCAGGATTATATCCAAGCTGTCATTGTGCCGGAAATGCAGGTGAAGCTTCGACAGGGGTTCGGGCGGGCAATCCGCACGGAGACAGATACCTGTGTCGTGTCGATCCTGGATCACAGAGCCGCGCCGGGCGGGAAATATCATCGGGAGGTCACAGAGGCTTTGCCGTCGGTGCCTGTTACAAGACAAATCGAAGACGTAGAACGATTCATCCGGGCCAGAAAAGGCCCGGATTATTTTTTTGTGCAAAGGAGGGAGGCAGTGTGCCTGAAAACAGAGAAGTGCGCACGGTGTGGCTCTACAGTCGTAGCGGAAGCCAGAGCCTGAGTGTACTGACTGCACAAATGAGAGAGTTGCTGGAAGAAGCAGAGCGAAAGGGATATATCGTCGCTGGAACGTCGCAGGATCAACACAACGGCAATGGTGTTCATCGTGCAGGTCTGAAACTCATGATGGGTGCGGTTCACAGCAGACATGCCCATATCGTCATGGTGTGGGATCTTTCTCGCCTCAGCAGGGATAACAGCACGCTCATCCGGATACTGAACTTTTTGCAGGATCATGGCGCTGTGCTGGTAACGGCCGGTACGGATCTGCGCTATGAACTCAGCATCCGAGGGGTGGAATTACCTCTGCGCAAAAGGGCGGCGCAAAAGGGGAGAGATGTACCATGGTGAAACAGCCGAAGGCGAAAGGGGACAAGGAAAAAGCGGTTGTGCTGGAGCGACAGTATGGGCTGTATTCTGTAAAGATATGCTTTGCAGAACAAAGTTCAGGTACGACACAAAACCTGTTGGACGTGATTATGCAGGCCTACCGACATCGCATGGAAAGGGCGCAGAATTTGCAATCCGGTTATTAAGTGTCAAGTTTGTTTGGATAAACGATGATCGGCTTGCCTTTGCGCGTTGCGAAAGAGAGCGTGGTGGCAGCCCCGCCCCAACTATGCTGAACATACGCCACCACAATATCGGAATGTTCAACGAGCCAGCGGTTTCGTCTGGAGATAGCGTAGCGTGGTGGAACATCTTCCAAAGGCGGATACAGAGAATTGTCGTAGAGTCGAAGGTCTACATCAGTGGAAAGATAAGCGAGGACCAGCGTGGATTCAATGTCGGGGAACTCGGCTTTCAGCTCATGAATAATTTGGGCAGCCATAAGGTCAAAAGCCCCGTAACCACCCAAGAGAAAGATGTTCGCGCCCTGTCCAATAAGATCGCAAACAACTTCTCGCAACCAGCTTTTTACCTGAACAGGGTGTTCAAGTGTCCGATGTCCGCAGAATGTTACGGTTATACAGCATCACCTCCATATAGTGATTATATTCACTATATAGAGCCGCGGCAAGCCCCCTATAATATTGGCAATGGGGTGATGCGATGCCGATTTCCTTTCGACCAATGCGGCAGCTTATGGAACAAAAGAAGATCTCCTTTTATCGCTTGGCAAATGAAGGGATCGACGCTCAGACACTACAGCGTATTCGGCATGATAAGCCGGTAACAACGGAAACGCTGGGGAAGTTGTGCGAGATCATGGATTGCCAGCCGGGAGACCTGATTGAGTATCTCCGTACGGACAAGCACGAACCCAAAGTGCAAGACTGCCAGGGATAATATATAATATGTATAGAAGAAGGCTGCCCGACGTTCAGACGGGCGGCCTTCTTTTTGCGTCACAGGAGTGTAATGTGCTGCAATTTTACCAGTTTGAACAGCGGTGTTTCTCCGTTTTGGTGATAGCTTTCCTTTACTGTATAGGGTAGTGTTGTAGTGAGGGGAGGCTATACCTCCTCGGTAGAACCTTGAAAAAAGAATAGGGCCGGTCCGAATTGCAGGCATGACCTACAAGGAGGACAGGGCAGTGAAGTATACCAATCAATTCGGAGAATCCGTCCAAATCTCAGCAAGCGATGAGATTTGGCTCAATGATGAGTTTTTTGCAAGGGAGATGGCCAAGCTGCCGCCTGATGCGCCGCGCGCGGGACTCGCCTACCGTGTGTCGACCAAAGGGCAGGTGGATCATGACGATATCCCCATGCAGAAAATCGAGTGCCGGAAATTCTGCGCGCAGCATGGCTGGCGCGTGGTGCTGGAAAAGGCCGAGAAGGGCGTTTCGGGATCAAAAGTATCCGCAACCAAACGAGACGCCATTCAGGAGTTGAAAGCAGAAGCGGAAAAAGGGAACATTGACATCCTGCTGGTATTCCTCTTCGACCGCCTTGGCCGCATTGAAAGTGAAACACCATATGTAGTGGAATGGTTTGTGAAGCACGGTGTGGAGGTCTGGAGTACCCGCGAGGGACAGCAAAAGATCGACAGCCATACCGACAAGCTTATCAACTATATCCGCTTCTGGCAGGCGGCGGGGGAGTCGGAAAAGATTGCAGAACGGGTGGCGACACGCATTCAGCAGCTCAATTCCAGCGGCCATTACAGCGGAGGTACGGTGGCCTATGGCTATCGGGCGGTGCATAAGGGCCGAGTGAACAAAAAAGGGCAGCCTGTAAAGGACCTCGAAGTTGATCCGGCAGAGGCGCCCATTGTGCAGGAGTTGTTTGAACTGGCAGCCTTTGAAGGAAAAAGCGCCTACGCAATGGCAGAGATGCTGAATAACCGAGGGCTGCGTACCCATAGTGGAGCGAAATTTACCCCGGTCCATGTACTGCGGATCTTGCGCCATGAAGGATATCTCGGGTACATCGTCACCCGCAGCGTCAAATCACAGCATCTGCCGGAACTGGAGATCATAAGCCCGGAGTTGTTCCAAAAAGCCAACGAGATGGTGGATTTGAGATGTACCGCAAACGCCGAGGCGCGCAAGGTGGCTCACAAGTCGGATAACAATACCTTGCTGGCCGGGCTCGTCTACTGCGCACACTGCGGAGCCAAGATGTCCGGATTCATGCATCACGACCGCTATAAGCTGAGGGATGGCACGGTAAAAGAATCCCTGAAGCCCAAGTACAACTGCTATCAGAGGGCGCAGAAACTTCGGGATTGCGACGGTCAGGCGCTGTACTTGGCAGATCGTGTGGACGGGATCGTGCTGGAAGTAGTGCGGGAACTCTTCTCTTCCATCCGCTGTGCGCCGCGGGATAAGCTGCTGGAGCAGAAGATTCGGCAGGAATATCAGGACAAGCGCAAGCAGAAGGCGGCAATGGAAAAGCGACTGCAGGACTGCGAACATGCGCTGGAGCGATACGAAGCAGAAGTGCTGCGGTGCCTTGATGGTGAGAGCGGATTCTCACAGGAAATGCTGGCTCGCCTGATTGCCAAGGCGGAAGCGGAACTGCGGGCTGCGCGGCAGAAGTACGCAAAAGTGCTGCAGGAAGCGGAAGACGACCGCGAACTTGCGCAAAAGATCAAGGAGTGCTACCGACAGTTCTGCGGCTGGGCCGAGGAATTTGAACTGGCGCCCCTTGCCCGCAAGCGGATGATTCTGAGCGAACTGCTGGAAAAGGTGGAGGTGGGCAAAGGCTATCAGGTGACCGTCCATGTGAAGCTGACCTACAAGCAGTTCCTGGAACTGTGCCAGACAGAAGAAACCAGCGAAAATTCTCTAAGAAACGCCACAGACGGAAATGTGGCTTAATTCCAAGCAAAAACAGCTGAATAGCTGCCCTGAGCTAAGTGTGGTCGTAACAGGTGGTAGAGCAGCTGACTCTTAATCAGCGGGCCCAGGGTTCGAGTCCCTGAAAGTGCACCATTATCAGCAAACTCGAACTTGCTCTTGTATGAGAGCGAGTTCGGGTTTATTTTTTGTCTGGGCATAATTTTAAAGTAGAGCAAACAGGCCGCACAGGAGAGACATCTCCCGCGCGGCCTGTTTGCTCTCTATGGAATTTGAACGCATTCCGCAAACTGTTCGAAAGATATCTCCCCTACCTGGTATTTGACCATTGTCTTCTGCGCGGGTCATGCCATTTGTTGTAGGCCTCGCGCATTTTGGCGTTTCCCTGTGCGTAGGCGCAGTGCATCTGGTATTTGTTCCGCAGCTGCTGGTAGAGCTGCCGCATCTTATCCGCTTTCAGGTGGAAGATACGGAGGACCGTCTGCATCCAGTCTTGGATGGATACGCGCTCTTACTGGGAGGCGGTAAGAATCATGCTGCGGCGTGTCAACGATTCTTTCAGAAGTTCTGAGGAAGCGCCGCCGGGAGTAATCGGTGACGCGGCAGAACCAGACGCAGCAGCGGAGCTGGGAAGATGCAGTTGTGAGCAGATGGAATGAGCAGGCGCCGGGGACAGCCCGGCGGAAAGAAGACCAGATGGGTTAAAGGAAAAAAGGTACATGGCGGAACGGGAAAGTAACAGGCGAAAAGAAAATACGGCACGGCAGGGTGTGCCGGTGGAGGATTTGAAGCAGTTTGCAAGGTTCTTACTTCCGAAAATTCAGGTGTTTTACGAAACGGAAGAAGGACAACGGGCGTTTCAGGAATGGAAAAAAGAAACAATGATTAAAACATCATACTGCATAGAGTAAATAGAAAAACGGCCGGGAGAGAGATTTCCCGGTCGTTCTATATGAATTCTGACTGAAAATAAAAATATTTGAATTAACCTGTCCCCAAATGGGGTAGTCGCTGGTTATAATGGGTGTAAGGGAAAGGCGGTGGCACTCGTTTGAAATTCGATAAAACGGCTCAACAACGTTTCACAGACTTATATAAGCGTTATTATAAGTTGATGTATCATGTCGCATTTGAGGTGCTACATAATCGAGTCACAACGGAAGATGTAGTGCATACATCCTGCGTGCGTGTTCTGGAGCATTTTTCGCAAGTGGCCGCAATTGACAGCCCCCAAACAAGAAACTTTGTTGCGATCATTACCAAACGCATTGCCCTTACAGAATGTTCGCGAATGAAACGTGAAGTGCCGGCAGACGTGCCGACAGAGTTGGAAAATTTTGATGATCCGCATGAAACGCCCGTTGTCGCTGTGGAACGGCGTGATGCGCAAACAGCGTTGCTGATGGAAATACGGCGATTAGGCGCTGAGGATCAAGATATTTTGATGTTAAAATACGACAACAAATTTACAGTCGTGCAGATTGCACAGGCGCTGAACATGGATGCACAAGTCGTAAAAAAACGGCTGCAGCGCATTCGGGCGCGCCTAAAATCTGCGCTTGAAGAGAAAGGGTATGACACAATATGAACGATGTTGTTTTTGAAAATCTACTTTGTGATGCTGCGGCTCAATTGAGGGAAGAACGTTTAGAAAAAATTAAACTACCACATAAAAATCGGCACATACTACGTGCTTTTGCGGTATGCGTATGTGCAGCAATATTGTCTTTAGCTGTTGTTTATGCTGTTCCATCGATGCGTGCTCAACTATTTTCACTGCTTCAAATCGAAGAAGAATCTGATTGGATACTTCGCTTCGAAAGTCAAACACAAACAGAGCCAATTACAACGCTGCCGGAATTTACGCCGAATTGGCTACCAGAAGACACCGTCCGTACAAAATTCAATTCGAGTGAAGGGCCGCTCTATGACACATACTCATATCGTCAATCCCAATATGGGGTGACTGTAAATTCTTTGGATATCGCAATATTCCCTGCACAGGATATCCAATTGTATCTCCCAAAAGAGGATTTCCCCTTGGAAATGGACGAAACAACGACAAGCATTCGCACATATTATTACCTTGACTTTGACAAAGGGAATGTTGATTCCAAGAGGATGAACAAAGTAATCTTTGAAGAAAATGGAATAGCCGTGATGATGGATAGTTCTTTCGAAGTGAAAGTTCTTCTGCAAATTGCTGATTCATTATGGAAATAAAAAAATTTTTGGAATTTTTGTCCCCTTTTGCCATATTGCTGGTTATTATAGTTGAGCGAAGGTTATCTTTGTTAAAAAATGAAGGAAGTGTTGTCATGAAACGGTTAGCTGCTCGCCTATTATCTCTGATGGGTGTATTTGTGCTGTGTTTGGGCGTAATGGGGAGTGCCATTGCGGCCAGTCCCGTCATCCTACAGGATACTACAGTGGGAACGCAGACGAGAACACTTTGCAATCATGCGTACCGTTACCTAGAAAGAACTGAGACACAATATGTCTATTCTGGAGCATTGAACAGAACATATAAATATATCATTGAATATTATCGCTGCGCAGATTGTGGATATACATATCCTGTAACCATTGATTGCGGATGGGTTTCTGGAGAAGTAGTAGGATGGTAAATCGCATGCAATCTCTGTTTTGAACAACTTAAAATGAAACAGCTTGGGGAAGTCAGACATCAGCGCGCGAGATGTCTGTACAATAGAAAAGTGTCAAACCATGAAGAAGGAGCTTAAGAATTATGAAGAAAAAGCTGTTCGCATTTGCATTTTGTATTATTATGGTAGTTGCAATAGCCGTGCCCGCATTTGCAGCGGAACCTCCGCAATGGAGTGAAGGTGACACCACTGTGATTGACCTTACCTACGAAGAGTTTATCAAAAAAACTGCAGAATTGAATGGAATTAGTGAGGAAGAAGCCGTACAGCTTTTTGAAGGAATTCGTAAAAATTCCCAAAGTGATGGTATAGCGCCTTATGCTGATCTGGTCGATCATTATCAGGTGGTTTCAAAAACCTTTACTTATTCAAAAAATAGTACTTATAGTGCAACGTCCGAAGCAACATTGTGGCTTAGAGGAAAAGGCTCCTATTTTCAAATTCAAGGCGTAGTAGGAAGTGCCACAAGGATACAGACCGGAACATCCACCGCTTCTTGGGTGCAGTTGTACAATAACTACAACGCTTCATTCCCTTCTCTTTCTGTCGATTTTGTTGGAAGTGGATATTTTACTGAATCCAGAACGCATTCCGGAGGCGGCTCAGTAAATATTAACGGGTTTAATTTGACCGGCTCAACTGCATATACAGACACTTACTCCAGTGATACAATGAGCCTGATTTGGACATATAAGCTGTACGCTTAAGGAATAAAGGATGATTAATAAAAACATTATCTTTTGCTTGGAATATTTTTTATTGATATTTTTAGTAGGATGTACGGCGTTCAAAAATGTACCGGGTGAAGAATACCAATATGAGCAGCTTTCAGAAACGCCTGGAATTGACGCATACCAAGCAATTGAAACAATTTGTTCTCCTGAAGATGCTGCACTTATGGAAGAAGACTTTTACGAAGAAGCTAAACTATGGAGGTATACAGCCCAAAAGGAAGTGTTCGTCTGTAGAGGAAAAGAAAAAATAGAAGCGAATATAGTGTTGAAGCTTTGTGAGTACAAAGGATATTCGGCAATTTATGCGGTTATTGATTACGGTTTTGAAAATTCGGATGTTTGGGAGCAAACAAGTGAGGCATGGCTCAATATAAAAAACAGCCAAACGCCAGAAGCTTTGCCAGAGGCAACGCTCGGCGTGACCGTTACAGGAAAGGGGCTTCCCAATCCGATTTTGACCGTATGCTCCTTTTACCCTGACATATTTGATTTACAGTATCAAAAAGGAATATCCTTCGCTGAAGAAAAGTTTTCTTTCAAGTAACAAATCAGTTGCCATTCAAGTGCCGTTGCCGCACGAAATTGTAAAACTTCGTTCGGTGACGGCACTATTTTAGCTCAATATTTTATCGCAGGCACCTCCTGATTATAACTTTAAAATAGGTATATAAGGACGCAGTGATTCCGGCTATCATTACACCGGAGGTTTTTGACCGAGTACAAAAACGCTGTGAACAGAACCAAAAAGCTCCGGCGCATACGAGAACGAATGTCAATTATATGCTGACAACAAAACTGTTTTGCAGAAACTGTGGCTCTATAATGGCAGGTGAAAGCGGAAAAGTCATATAGGCACATGGCACGATTATTATAAATGTGGGAACCGTAAACGCAATGGCCGCGCGGGATGCGATTTAAAATCAGTGCGAAAGGAACCTTTGGAACGTTTTGTAGTAAAGGCTGCGATAGAAAAGGCTCTCAATAAGGACACGATTGAACGTTTGACGCAAAAGCGTTTAGCTTATCAAAGCAGAGAAAATACACGTTTGCCGGTACTGCCGGCCGCGCTGAAAGATGTTAATAAACCAATCGAAAATATCGTATCTGCAATCGAACAGGGAATCATTATACCAGCTACCAAACAGCGGTTGGACGATTTAGAGGAGCAACGTAAGGCGCTGGAGACAAACATCCTGCAGGAGCAGATTGCAAAGCCGCTTCTTACAAGGGAGCAGATTCTGTTCCGGTTTGAGCGGTTCCGGCAGGGCGACCCGAGTGTCTCGGCATATCAGCGAAACATCATAGATTGTTTTGTAAACTCGGTATATATTTTTGATGACCGATTCGTTGTCAATTTCAATTACAGAGACGGGGATAAACTGGTATCTCTGCAAAGTTCGTCCTTAGCTGAATATGGTTTACCATTTGAGCCATCCTTTTCGGATGGCTCTTTTTTTGACGGAAAGCGTCAATATCGCTTTTTTCACGCCGTATAGTCAGGATTTTACGCAGAATGCTCCCGGAATTGATTGTTCGGCTTGTTTTTTATGCTTGGATACACTACAATGGATAAAAAGGATGGGCCATTTTTCACAAACCGGCCCCGGCAAGGAGGCATGTATATGCCGTTTTCTGAAGAAAATGTGCTGGATTTTGTAAAATGGCTCGAAAAGTCGTATTTTGTAGAACGGGCTCTGGGAAGGATTGAAAAGCTTCTGGCACCGGAATTTATGATGGTGGGAACCGGACGGCGGGAGGTCTGCTATGACATGCCGCAGATGAGGTTCCTGCTGCAGCAGGAGCAAAGTGGATTTCATGATACGTTTCTGGTGCTAAGTGCCCATTACAGCGTCCGAACGCTCACACCGGAGGTGTTTTCCGTGTGCGGTGAGCTTGTCGTGCGCGAAAACAATGAATCCTGTGAAATGCTGGATCTTCCTGTCCGCGTTACGATCATTTTGCGCGCGGAGCAGGGATGTCTGCTGCTTTCGCAGCTGCATTTGTCGCTGCCCAGTCCCGACCAGGATGACGCGGAATTTTTTCCGCGGCTGTTGGTGGGGGAGAACATCTCCACACTGCGCAGGCTTGCAGACGAGCGCTCCGCAGAACTGCGGGAGCGCAACCGTGACCTCGATGCCCTGATGAACAATATCCCCGGCGGCGTCATGTGCTGCGACGCCACGGACGAACTGAACCTTCTGCAGTTCAGCGACGGACTTCTGTCAATGTTGGGTTATACACGCGAGGAGCTGGGGACTGTTTTCCATAACCGATTCTCCGAGATGATTTACGAGCCGGATATTGCACCTACATGGGCGGCTGTGCATGCGCAGCTGGAAAAAGGCAATACGAAGCTCATTGAGTACCGGATGGCCCGCAAGGATGGTGGTTTGATTTGGGTGCAGGACAGAGGCCAGCTCATGCGCCGGGAGGATGGGCGAGAGGTATTCTACTGCATTCTGTTGGATATTACTGAAACAAAAAAGGCGCAGGAGGATCTGCGCCTTTCGCTGGAACGCCACCAAATCATTATGGATCAGACCAACGACATTATTTTTGAGTGGCAGGTCAAACAGGATACACTTACTTTCTCGCCCAACTGGGAAAAGAAATTCGGCTATGAGCCGGTGCGGGAAAATGTTCATGCGCGCCTGCTGGACAACCCGCATCTGCATCCTGATGATGTACCACTGCTGCGGCGCAAGATGTCGGATATTCTGGAAAGAGAACCCTATCAGGAGGCGGAACTTCGCATTCAGAAGCGGGACGGGGGTTATTTGTGGTGCCGTGTGCGTGCGACGCTGCAGAAAGACCGCGCGGGTGAACCGGCCAAAGCGGTGGGCGTGATTTTGGACATCGACGCGGAAAAGCGGGAGGCCCAGCGCATGCGGGAGCGTGCAGAGCGCGACACCTTGACGGGGCTGTATAACAAAGGGACCATGGAAGCCAAGGCAGACCATGCGCTGGGTGCACTGATGCCTGGGGAAAACGCCGTGCTTTTGATGATCGACATTGACAATTTCAAGCAGGTAAATGATTTTTACGGGCATCTGAGCGGTGACGTGATGTTGACGGAGGCCGCACGTATGCTGCAGGATATGTTCCGCGCAAGCGATATTCTGGGACGCATCGGCGGGGACGAATTCACCGTACTGCTGCGTGGTTCCGGGGCGCAGGCCATAGCGGGCCGCAAGGCGCAGGAGGTGTTGGACGCTTTTGCGCGGCTCCTGCCGGCACAGGGCGGCGGGCCAGTTTTTTCCTGCAGTGTTGGCATCGCTCAAGCGCCGCAGGATGGTACCGATTATCTCACGCTTTATAAGAAGGCAGACGTGGCGTTGTACCGAGCCAAAATGCAGGGGAAAAATACCTATGCGTTTTATACCCAGTTGCCGTTGGAAGGGCTGGGAGCGCCTACACAGAGCACCGTGGGACAGACGATTGATTCCGAGCTGGGCACAGGCGTGATGCGCAGCTCGCTGGCGGAGTATGTATTTCACATTCTCTACCAGTCCGACGATGTGGAGAAAGCGATTCCCAGCGTGCTGGAGATCGTAGGGCGGCATGTAGGTGTGAGCCGCGTTTATATTTTTGAAGATTCCGAGGACGGAACATACTGCGATAACACCTTTGAATGGTGCAACGACGGCATTGTGCCGCAGATAGACCAGCTTCAGCATATGCTGGATGGCGAACTGGCGGATTATTATAAGAATTTTAACGAGGACGGTATTTTTTACTGCCGCGACATCCATGCACTGCCCCCGAATCAGGTGCAGGTTCTGGAGGCGCAAGGTATCAAGTCCATGCTGCAGTGTGTGATCCGCGACGACGGCAAGCCCAGGGGCTACATCGGCTTTGATGAATGCCGGGAAAGCCGATTCTGGACGCAGGAGCAGACGGACCTGCTGTGCATTGTAGCGGAAACCGTGAGCGTATACCTGCTGAAGGCGCGGGCACGCACAAGGCTCACCCATGCGCTGCAGGGCGCGCAGGCGATTTTGGACTCGCAGGACGCATGGCTGTATGTCATCCGAAAAGGAACGTATGAGCTGCTTTACGCCAATAAAAAAACAATGCAGGATGTACCCGGCGCAATGCCCGGCGAGCCTTGTTACCGTGTGTTTTACCGGGCGGACAAGCCGTGCGTGCATTGCCCGCTGGTAAAGCTGGCCCCCGAAGGCCCGGACCGCGTCACCGCGAGGCTGTACAGCGAGGTTCTGGACATGGAAGTAACGGCTGTGGGCATGGAAATCCCCTGGGCGGGCGGAGAGGATGCCTATCTGATGGCCTGTGAAAAAGTAAAAACTCAGAAGAAAAAGTGAACTGAAAAACAGAAAAGGCGCCCGGCTGCGGAAAAATAAGCGGCCGGGAATTTTTGCCGGTATTTTTTCACCTGAAAAGTAAAAAAACACTTGCATTTTTTGCTGGGATGGTGTATATTAAATAAGCAGTTTTCGTTCCTCTTTAGCTCAGCCGGTAGAGCATGCGGCTGTTAACCGCAGGGTCGTTGGTTCGAGTCCAACAAGGGGAGCCAAAAGCGCCTAACTGAGAATTCAGTTGGGCGCTTTTTTTTCGAAAAGTGGAGCGAATGTTCATCGGCATTCCAAACGGCAGCCTTTTCTGCGGTATTGGCAGTAAGGCAAAAGGCGAAAGATTTCGCTGACAGAAAAAGCGGGCAAAAAACTGCCAAAAAAGCCAAAAAACACATAGCCGGGAAAAATTGGAAAGAGTATGATCGATACAGAAGAAAAAACAGGAAAGAGGCATTGACATTTCAGCAAAAGCATGTAGAATTTAGATACACAAAAGAATCAGACTGGTCATGGTTGCACGAAAGTGCATGAAAAGGGAATCCGGTGAAAATCCGGGACAGCTCACTCTACTGTAAGGGCTACGAAACGCGGCAAAGTCACTGGGAAATCGGGAAGACACGCGGAATAGGCATGAAGCTCTAAGTCAGGAGACCTGCCATGAACAGAAACAATCTGTCGGTGGGGATAAGATTGGTGTGTTTCGTATTGTCGGATACGATTCATATAAAAGGCGGCCCACATTCGTGGGCCGCCTTTGTTTGTTTGGAAAAACAAACGGAAATATACGAAAAAGGAGGGATGGAATGAAAAAGATCGTAATGCTCAACTGCTTGAGGGCAAACTCCGTCTGCACAGGAGCGGCATGTCTTCAGGCTTTCAACGCCAAAACAAAAACCTTTGCGCGCTATGGGGACGAGCCGCTGGAGCTGGTTGCGTTTTTTCGCTGCAACGGGTGCGATGCACCACAGGACGACGCAGGAATGGAGGAAAAGATCGAGCGGCTTTTACAGCTTCGGCCTGACGCTGCCCATATGGGCGTATGTACCCAGCGCAAAGCAGACGGCACACGCTGTCCCACGATTCAGAAAGTAGCGGACCGGCTTGCTGCAGAGGGTGTCGTTCTGGTGGACGGTACACATTGACGAGCGCGGCGGGGGACTCCACCGTCTGTGCAGAACAGAAGAAAGGAATGAAATAAGCATGAAAAAAATACTGGCAATCGTACTATCCCTGACTTTGGCACTCAGCCTGGCTGCCTGTACGGGGAGCGGGGCGTCCTCGTCTGCCCCGGCTCCCTCCGCAGCGCCGTCGGCCAGTGCCGTCCGGCCTGTAAGCACGGCGTCTGCGAACAGCGAATATTATTATCCCGTGACATTGGAGGTGTACAACAATGCGCGCGAACTTGTGCCGTATACATTTGAGCAATGTCCTGAGCGGACGCTGGTCTATGGAAAAAACAATGTGGAGATAATGCTGGCGCTGGAGCTGGAAGACAAGATTCTGATGACGGCAGACTGCAGCAGCGTTCTGCCGGAGTATGAGGAAGCTTTCGCGGAGTTGGACCGTGTGAAAAACCATCAGGATGTTGGATATTTTGTGAAGGAATACGCCCTCAGTTTGGAGCCGGATATGGTCATCGGATGGTATTCCCTGTTCAACATTGAAGATCGCATGGGTGACGTTGGCTTTTGGCACGAACGCGGCATCGGCACTTATACCAGCATCAACAGCGTGTTGAAGGATGACCAGTCTCTTCAAAATGAATATGCGGATATCCGCAACATTGCAGCGATCTACAACAAGCAGGAAAAGGCAGAGGAGATCATTGCCGAGATAGAGGCGGATGTCGCCAAAGGAAAGCAGGCGGCTGCCGGCAGCGAGCCGCAGAGGATTTTGATCGCGGAAAAGTATGAGGGCGAATATGACATCTACCATGCAAAAAGCTGTGCGGGCGACATTGCCGCGCAGCTGGGGGCAGAGCCCTTGGGCGAAAAAGGCTGGACAGATGAACAGATCGTTGAAGCCAACCCGGAGGCGATCTTCTCCGTACATGTGAGCTCTGTGACAGACGAGGAGGCCGTGAACCTGTTTCTGGACAATCCCGCACTGGCCAGCGTGGATGCCGTCAAGAACGGGCGTGTATATCCTGTGGAATACGGCCTGGCCTATACGCCCGGTGTCCGCACGGGCCTGACGGTGAAGATGTTCCTGAAAGACCTGTACGGAATCGGGGAATGAAAGCGCCAGGCCGAGCTGCGGAAACAGACGCACCCGGTACCAGCGTCCGGGTGCGTCTGCTTTAAGAAAGCCGGGGAGGAATCGAATCACAAAGGAATTGAAGGCATGAAACAGAAAATGAATTTGAAGAGCGGCATGTTCAACGGGCTGCCGGCTTATGCCTGCGCGCTTCTGCTGCTGGCCGCAGGCTTGGTCCTTTCCGTGCTGTACGCGGTCACAGTCGGCTCCGCGGAGCTATCGGTGGGGGAGGTTTACCGGGTGATCCTGTACGAGCTGTTCCGCTGGGGAGACCCGGAGCAGCTCGGCAGCGGAGCGGTACACGATATTGTATGGCTGATCCGCCTGCCGCGCGTTGTATTGGCTGTTTTGGTCGGAATGGGTCTGTCCGTGGTGGGGGCAGTGATGCAGGCCATCGTCAAAAATCCGCTGGCGGATCCGTATGTGCTGGGTATTTCCTCCGGCGCATCGCTGGGCGCTACACTTACGCTCCTGCTGGGCGCAGGACTTTTCGGTGCGGCCGGAGTGGGACTCGGGGCGTTCATCGGTGCGCTGACGGCCGCATTTTCCGTAATCACCATTGCCGGCATCGGGGGGCGCATCACTTCGGTAAAGCTGATTTTGGCCGGCGTTGCACTGAGCTCGCTCTGCTCTGCTTTTTCGAACCTGATTGTGTACGTCGCGGATGACCCGAGCCGGTTTATGACGGTGCAGTTCTGGCTGATGGGAAGCCTGGCCGGCGCACAGTGGAGCGGTAATTTTCGTATTCTGTGCGTCGTGCTGCCCTGCACGCTTTTCTTTATTTCCCAGGCGCGGATACTGAACCTGATGCTCATGGGGGATGACACGGCGGTCACGCTGGGGACGGACCTGCAGCCGTACCGGCGGGTATATCTGGTCATCGCTTCGCTGATGGTGGGATTTGTCGTGCACGTGTCGGGCGTGATCGGGTTTGTGGGGCTGATCATCCCGCATACGGTCCGCGGGATATTCGGCGTGGACCATAAAAAGCTGCTGCCGCTTTCCGCGCTGACAGGCAGCGTGTTCCTTGTGTGGGCGGATGTGGCGGCGCGCACGATTCTGCCGCGCACGGAGGTTCCCATCGGAATTTTGATCTCTGTTGTGGGCGCACCCTTTTTTATTTTTCTTATGGTTCGGAAAAATTACAGCTTTGGAGGAAGAGCATGAGCTTTATCACGGCCGAAGGCGTTTCATTTTCATGGGGACAGGCAAGAATCCTGCAAGAGGTTTCCCTGTGTGCGGGAAAGGGAAAATTTGTCGGCGTCATCGGCCCCAACGGAAGCGGCAAAAGCACGCTTCTGAAATGCATCTACCGGGTGCTGCACCAGGACGCAGGCTGCATTTTTCTGGATGGAAAGGAAAATACAAAAATGGGCTATAAGGAAACGGCGCGTTTCCTGGGCGTTGTGGCGCAGCACAACATCTATGATTTCGATTTTTCCGTCCGGGATATCGTGTTGATGGGCCGATCCCCGCACAAAAAAACAATGGAGCAGGACAACGCGGAGGACCGCCGCATCGCCCGGGAGGCACTGGCGCGGGTGGGATTGAGCGGCTTCGAGGAGAGGACGTTTGCGGAATTGTCCGGCGGCGAGCAGCAGCGGGTGATCCTTGCGCGGGCATTGGCGCAGCAGACCCGGGCGTTGATCCTGGACGAGCCGACCAACCATCTTGACGTCAAATACCAGCTGCAGCTTTTGAATACGGTAAAGTCACTTGACCTGACGGTGGTGGCGGCTTTTCACGATCTCAATCTGGCGGGGCTGTACTGTGATGAGATATACGTTTTGAAGGATGGACGGGTGCGGGCCGCAGGCGCTCCATGGGAGGTGCTTACAGCGCCGCTGATCGAGGAGGTCTACGGCGTACATGCGGATATCCTTCCTGGAAAAGACGGCAACCCCCGTATAATTTATTACGCAGGCTGACAGTGTGCCGCGTCCGGCCGTTGGAGAAACCGGAAAACGGGCTTCCCGTGCTCTGGGCATTTTGCCGCGGCGCGGCAAAAAAAGGCGCGCACCGCAAAGAAAGCAAAAATAAAACGTCAAATATTGAAGCGGATATCAATTTTTGCAGATGGAAAATTTGAGGACGGCGGTGTAAAATACAACAAATGGACGGCCTGGCTGGTGCAAAGCGGCCGCGTTGCTTCAAGATGCAGCGGCGCGGGACGCTCGAAGCGGGCGGACACCGTTGACAGGGGGAGTTGTGTTTGGCGCGTTCTCACGATATGACGAGCGGTTCCATCTGGCGCAGCCTGCTGGGATTCTCCATACCGATCATGATCTCGAATCTGGTGCAGTCTACCTACAACGCGGTGGACATGCTGTTTGTCGGCCGGTTTACCGGCACGGAAAGCCTGGCTGCGGTTTCTGTGTGCGGGCCGATCCTGAACGTGATGATCATTACTCTGTCGGGCATGTCGGCGGGGGTGCTGGTGGTCATCAGCGGCCTGCTGGGTGCGGGCGATATAAAGCAGGCGCAGGATGCAGCCCACACCAGCGTGGCGCTGTATGCGTTGATGGCTGCTGTTATGACCGTACTGGGGCTTTTGTTTGTGCCGCAGATATTGCGGCTTGTGCAGACTCCGGCCGCCGCGATGCCGGAGGCAAAGCGGTATCTGTATACGGTGTTTGCGGGAACCGTGTTCACCTTTGGATATAACCTGATCGGCGCGCTGCAGCGCGGGCTGGGCAATGCAACGGCATCCATGTCTTTCGTGATCATTTCCTCGGCGGCGAATATTGCGCTGGACGCGGTGTTCATTGTATGGCTGGGCATGGGCGCCTTCGGCGCGGCGCTGGGCACCGTGCTTTCTCAGGTGGCGGCATTCGTCATCGGCACCGTACAGTTCGCAAGGGGCGGAGCGGCGCTGCGCCTTTCGGCAAGGGCAGTGCGCTTCCATAAAAAGCATTTGAAAAATATCCTGCTGTTCGGCGTGCCCACGGCGCTCAACGAGGTCATGGTCAACCTGGCCATGCTCACCGTCAGCGGCGTGGCCAACAGCTTCGGGCTGGCCTCCAGCGCCGCCTATGGAGTGGGCTCGCGGATCAACAGCCTTGCCATTTTTACGGACGGAGCCATGAACCAGACCATGTCGGCTTACGCCTCCCAGAACATAGGGGCCGGCCGGCAGAAGCGGGCGCTGGAGGGGTTGTGGAAAGCAATCATCCTTTCGGCAGGAGCCGCTCTGGGGACATCGCTCCTGGTGCTTGGGTTTGCCTCCGAGTTTTCCGCCTGTTTTGATTCCGACCCTGCAGTCATTGAGCAGTCCGCAGCATTTTTGCGCGTTACGGTGTGGTCTTACCCGCTGTTTGCCACGGTCGGCCCGCTTATCGGGTTCATCCGCGGCACGGGAAATGTGGAGGCGAGCCTTTTGGTGGGGGTCGTCGCGCAGTTGTGCTGCCGCGTTCCGGCGTCGTTCCTGTTCTCCCGGTGGATGGGGTTCCCGGGCGTCGGGGTGGCTGTTCTGGTGGGGCCGCTGGTCAGCGTTTCCATTTATCTTTGGTATATCCTCACGCGCCGCTGGCACAGAGGGCTGGCGCGTGTTGCAAGGCTGTGAGGCGCGTGGAACGCCGCAGCGGAAAAAATGAAAGCCCGGGCCCAGACAGACCGACGAAAAAGGCAAAGAAGCAAAAGAAGCGTCCGGGGAAAAAGCTGGCGGTGGCAAAGCCATGCATCTTTGCGCA
>ERZ791881.462-NODE-462-length-37927-cov-4.703792_pt1 | contig 37927 bp, 19 predicted proteins | sample MGYA00510161_ERZ791881 | MGnify/ENA primary metagenome ERZ791881 (study PRJEB30046, sample SAMN00792073) | human gut metagenome | study: EMG produced TPA metagenomics assembly of the A metagenome-wide association study of gut microbiota in type 2...
TTCCTGGATGTGGATGACAGCATCAATGTCAACATTCATATCCAGTCCATTGACCAGAGTGCAGCGATCAAGATGATCAAGAGTAAGATTTCCGACCTGGATAAGATGAAGATTGAGGAACAGAAAAAAGCAGTAAGGTCCGGGTATGATATGGATGTTCTGCCGTCTGATTTGGTCACTTATGGGGAGGAAGCGAAAAATCTTCTGGAAGATTTACAGTCCAGGAACGAGCGAATGTTTCTTGTAACCGTTCTGGTGATGAATACAGCAAAGAAACGTCAGAAACTGGATAACAACATCTTTCAGGTGCAGGGCATTGCACAGAAATACAACTGTTCCTTAAAACAGCTGGACTACCAGCAGGAAGCAGCACTGATGTCCTGTATCCCACTGGGAGTCAACCGAATCGAGATTCAAAGAGGGCTTACCACTTCGGCAACAGCGATCTTTGTGCCATTTACGACACAGGAACTGTTCCAGGAGGGGGAAGCTCTTTATTATGGTCTGAATGCTCTTTCCAACAACATGATCATGGTGGACAGAAAGCGGTTAAAGAACCCGAACGGACTGATTCTTGGTACTCCCGGATCTGGTAAATCCTTCTCGGCAAAGAGGGAGATTACGAACTGTTTCCTGATTACAGAGGACGATATCATTATCTGTGATCCGGAGGCTGAGTATTATCCGCTGGTGCAGGCATTGCATGGACAGGTAATCCGGATTTCACCGGTATCTGACCAGTATATCAATCCTATGGATTTGAACCTGAACTATTCAGAAGAAGACAATCCGCTGTCACTGAAAGCAGATTTTATTCTGTCTCTGTGTGAGCTGATTGTTGGAGGAAAGAATGGACTGGAACCGGTTGAGAAAACCATCATCGACCGTTGTGTGCGTCTGGTCTATCAGGATTATCTGGCTGATCCGGAGCCGGAAAAGATGCCGATTCTGGAAGACCTGTATGAGCTTTTAAGAAAACAGGAGGAGCCGGAAGCACAGCGTCTGGCAACGGCACTGGAAATCTATGTTACAGGTTCCCTGAATGTGTTTAACCATCGCACCAACGTGGATATCAACAACCGGATTGTCTGCTTCGATATCAAAGAGCTTGGAAAGCAGTTAAAGAAAATCGGGATGCTGATTGTACAGGATCAGGTCTGGAACAGGGTAACGATTAACCGGTCTGCCCATAAATCGACCAGATACTATGTGGATGAGTTCCATCTGCTGTTGAAGGAAGAACAGACAGCTGCTTACAGTGTAGAAATCTGGAAGCGATTCCGTAAATGGGGAGGTATTCCGACGGGAATCACCCAGAATATCAAGGATTTGCTGGCATCCAGAGAAATCGAAAACATTTTTGAAAACTCCGATTTCGTTTATATGCTCAACCAGGCATCCGGTGACCGGCAGATTCTTGCAAAACAGCTGAACATTTCACCAACTCAGCTGTCCTATGTAACCAACAGTAATGAGGGCGAAGGACTTCTGTTCTATGGAAATGTAATTATTCCGTTTGTAGATAGATTTCCGAAAAATTCCCTCTACAAAATCATGACAACCCGCCCGGAGGAAACTGTGGAGGCAGGGTAATACAGGAGAAAAATAAGATGTTACGAGCAATTTCATACTTTTTGACATTCAGTGGCGGTGCTGTTTTTGGCATCGCCAGTCTTTGTTTATTACAGGCAGGAAAAGGACACCCGGTAAAGGAGGAGTAGCATTTGGCAGAACAGAGAATGAAAGTCAGGGATAAGAAAGTCCAGAAGATGACGAAAGATGGTCTTGTGGAAGAAAACCTGACAGAGAAATCTTCTGTTCGTGTCAGCAGCCGAGCCAGTGATGTACAGATGGGGAAAAAGGGGAAAGACGATCTCAACTATGTAGATAAATCCCCTGTTAAGACAGATAAAAGAGGAAAAAATATCCGCCCCTCTGTACAGAACTCCAGGGATGCACCGGCTACGACACGGGCAGAACAGCAAACGGCACCAGAGAGCCGAAAACAGAGGAACCAGAAGATGGTTCGCCGGGAATATGGAAAAGATCTCAGAGAGAGGGAAAATTCAAAAGCAGAATCTGGCAAACTGAAAGAAAAACAGGTGGAACTTTCCCAGAGCAGAGGTGACAGCCGTAGAAAGCAGAATGGTGGCAGTAAGAAACCAAAGCAGAAACAGCGGCTTCAATTTGCTTATGAGGAAACAGGTGCTTCCGTAAAAGGGGAGAAAGAAACCGAAAAGTTAAACCAGATGGATGCGGATGGAGTGAACTTCCGAGGGCAGAAGCAAAAGGAGAGAGCCAGAAAGCTGACTTATGAAGAAGCCGCAAAGAGAGCAGAACTAAAGAAGCATTCAAAAAAAGAGAAGGTTTATCAGGAACACGCAGGAGAAAACGTTGGGAAGAAAAAATCTCGGCTGAAGTTTGAGACAGAAGAAGCTGGCAGTGGAAAGAAGTCAGATGTTGCGAAGAAAGCTGCCAGTGCGGCTTCTGTAATATTGCACCGGGAAATCCGTAAAAATGAGGATGACAATGCTGCCGTGGAGGGTACGCATAAGCTGGAAGAGGGAGCCGAAGGAGCTTATCGTCTGAAACAGAAGAGTGCCCGGTGGAGGAAACAGCGGACTGCCAGAAAGCAAAGCCGCCTGGAACGGCAGGCTGCTCAAAAGCAGGAGCAAAAGAACCTGAAAAAATGGATTCAGAAGCAGCGAATCAAACGGGATTATGCAAAAGCAAAACGCAGTGAACAGGCTGCGGGGACAGCGGCAAAAGGAACGATTGACTATATCAAGAAGATTGGCGGTAAAGTGACCAACTTCTTTAAGGAAAACCGGAAAGTGTATGTAAGTGTAGCACTTTTGATCGGACTGATGATGCTGATCATGACCAATGTAACCTCTTGTTCTTCTCTGTTTCTCCAGAACCTGATTACCTATACCGGAACCAGTTATCTTTCATCAGATGAAGCTATCCGGGAAGCAGAGTTATATTACACACAGCTGGAAGCAAACCTGCAGGAGCGGATTAACAACATGGAATCCGAAGAACCGGGGCATGAAGAATACCGGTACAATATCGGTCCGATTGAGCATAATCCGTTCGTGCTGATCAGCTATTTATCTGCAAAATATGAAGAATTTACTTTTGAGCAGGTAAAACCGGAACTGGATGCGTTGTTTGCATTGCAATATCATCTGGAAACGGAGGCAGTCAACGAAACAGTAACAGAGACAACAACTGTAAGAGTCGGCGAGTCTCTGGGACAGGTGGTGACAAGTGGATATTGTAACTGCCCGATCTGTTGTGGAGTATGGAGTGGAGGACCAACTGCAAGTGGAGTCTATCCGACAGCCAACCATACCCTTGCGGTGGATGCTTCCGATCCTTTTGTTCCTATGGGAACGAAAGTGGTTATGAATGGTGTCGAGTATACCGTAGAGGATACCGGAGCATTTGCAAGGTACGGTGTCCAGTTTGATGTTTACTATGACAATCATGCGGCGGCATCCGCCCATGGGCATCAGACCTGGGAATGCTATCTGGCAGACGATAATGGAAGCCAGGAAGTGGAAGTGACCAGAACCAGGAAAGTAGATGTGTTAAATGTGACACTAAACAGTGGCAATCTGATGTCGATCTGTCAGGACAGGCTTGGATTCTTCCAGAAGGAATTGTTCAGTGCCTATAACGATACGAAAGGCAACTTACAGATGTTTGCGACACCGGTGGAGTTTAACTGGTATTCCAGCGTGACAAGCTACTATGGTTACCGGATTCATCCAATTTCCGGAGCAAACCAGCTTCATAATGGAATGGATATCGGAGCACCGGAAGGAAGCAAAGTGATGGCAGGACTGACCGGAACGGTTGTGACGTCTGCTTATAATGACAGTTATGGAAATTATGTGGTGATCAAAGACAGCAAAGGTTATGAGCTTCGTTATGCTCATTTAAACAGCCGGAGCGTATCTGCCGGATCTGCAGTTACCAAAGGAGATGAGATCGGTCTGGTGGGAAGCACTGGAAAATCCACTGGCAGTCATCTTCATATCGAACTGCTGAAAAACGGGGAACGGTTAAACCCGATCTTTTACCTGGAAACAGGGGAAGGCTCCATTTTTGGCGGGAATGAATACACCAGTGAAGCGGCACAGCGGTTACTGGAAGAAGCAGCAAAATATCTGGGAACACCATATGTCTGGGGTGGTTATTCGCCGAGTGGTTTTGATTGCTCCGGATTCGTCAGCTACTGTCTGACAAATTCAGGAGTGAGAAATACCGGAAGACTGACGGCACAGGGATTATATGATATCTGTACGCCGGTTTCCCAGTCAGATGCACAGCCGGGAGATTTGATCTTCTTTACCGGCACTTACGATGCAGGAGTTCCGGTTACGCATATCGGAATCTATGTAGGCAATGGTCAGATGATCCATTGTGGACATCCGGTACAGTATACGTCCATCAATTCCCCATACTGGCAGAGCCATTTTTATGGATTTGGACGGTGGTAAAAGGCAGGGCGGCGTATCAAACACGCCGTCCGGAAAGGAGAACAGATGAAAAGTCTTGAAAAAGCAACGGCAGATTATGAAAGAGCCAAAGAGAAGATGGAAGCCTCCAAAGCCAGATATGAAGCAGACTTAAAGCGTTTCAAAGCTGCGGAGGTAGCAAAAACGGAAGCGGAAAACCTGGAGATTGTTCGGATTATCCGGGCCATGGATATGAGTATTTCGGAATTGGAAGCTTTCAAAAAGAGAATGAAAACAGAATTGCCCGGAAGGGTGGAAATACAGAAGGAGGAAATAGAGCCTGATGATGAATTTAGAGAAAATGAAACAGAAGAAGAGGTCTAAGGGCAGTTTAAAAAAGGGACTGCTTGCAGCGACCACCATTTTTTGTCTAACTTCTCCGTTGCTGCAGATGCAGAGTGTATTTGCGGCGGAGAACACCACACCGGTGATCTCGATTGAAAAACCGGATGGCTGGAAACAGGGAGAGACAACGGTATCGATCAGCGTAGATGCCAGCCACATGCCGGAAGGATTTTCCGTGGCTAAGATCGAGGCAAAGGCTGGCAAGGATGGAAGCTGGCAGGATGTAACCGGAAATGGAAGTATCTCGATTGATGGAAACAAAACGGTTTATGTCCGGGTAACGGATGGAGATGGAAATGTTTACGAGCAGAACCGTTCCATCAAGACACAGAAAAACCGACACTTTCCGCTTCCCTGACGGACGGTGTTCTGACCATTCAGGGAAATGATACGGTATCCGGGATTGCATCGGTAACCGTCAATGGAACTACTTATACCGATTTAAAGGACGGAATGCTGAGAGTCCAGCTGACACAGAAGGATTTCACGACAAAGCAGATTGAAATTACGGTGACAGATGGAGCCGGAAATACTTCTGAAAAGTATGTGCTGCAGAACCCTTACTATGAATGGGCGGTCAAGCAGGCAGAAAAACAGAAAGCTGCCAGTGACAATAATGGCGGGATGACAACAACCACAAGTGCAGAAACTGGAACAGCAGAAGCCACCACAGCACCGCTTCCCCAGGACGTACAGGCAAGCCAGCCGACAGATGCCAAAGGAACGGTTGATGAGCGTACCGTAACAGGCATTGAGGAACAGCTGGCACAGGAAGGTGAGACGGCAGATACCGTTACGAAGACGGGAACGGAAGACACCAAAGAGTTTTACACCATTTCAACAAAGAGTGGGAAAATCTTTTATCTGATTGTCGATAATTCCAAAGCACAGGATAATGTGTATTTCCTTACGGAAGTCAGTGAAAAGGATCTGATGAACTTCACCCTTTCCGATTCCGTAACACTTCCGGAAGTAGATACCGTTTATGCAGAACCGGAGAAGCAGACGGAAGAGGAAACAACTGCAGAGCCAACGGATACACCGGAAAAAGAAGAGGAAGAGGTACAGATGCCGGAGGAAAAAGGTTCTACAGGCACGTATCTCTTGATCGGACTTGCAGTTGCCGGTGTAGCAGGAGCTGGCTGGTATTTTAAGATTTATAAGCCGAAGCATGAATATGATGATGACGATGAGCTGGAAGAGGATGAAGACGAGTCCGAGGATTCTGAGTCAGATAAAAGAGAGATCGACGATGCAGATGAACAGCAGGAGGAACCGGAAATCTTGCGAGATGATGATTTTGACGATGCTGTTCTGGAAGATGAAGAAGAGGAGCAGGAGTAAATGAAGTTAGTGATAGCAGAGAAGCCATCGGTTGCGATGGCTCTGGCTCAGGTATTAGGAGCCAGAAACAGAAAAGATGGATACGTGGAGGGGAACGGATATATTGTTTCCTGGTGCGTAGGACATCTGGTAGGTCTGTGTGATGCAGCGGAGTACGATGAAAAGTACCGAAAATGGAGATATGAGGATCTGCCGATTGTGCCGGAAAACTGGAAGCATAAAGTTTTGGCGGGCACAAAGAAACAGTTCGGAGTTTTAAAGAAACTGATGAACGATTCCAATATTGAGGAAGTCATCTGTGCAACAGATGCCGGGCGTGAAGGAGAACTGATCTTCCGTCTGGTGTATGAGCAGGCAGGATGTAAAAAGCCAATGAAGCGGCTGTGGATTTCCTCCATGGAAGAACAGGCAATTAAAGAAGGATTTGCGTCTCTGAAAGACGGTTCGTGTTATGACAGTCTCTATCAGTCAGCACTTTGCAGGGCAAAGGCAGACTGGCTGGTGGGGATCAATGCGAGCCGTCTTTTTTCTGTTCTGTATAACCAAAATCTGAAAGTGGGAAGAGTGCAGACACCAACCCTTGCCATGATTGTAGAACGGAATCAGAAGATTCAGGAGTTTACGAAAGAAAAATACTACGTTGCCCATATCCGGTTTGACGAGATGGACGCAGTTACCGGGCACTTCCAGAAAAGGGAAGATGCAGAAAAAGTAGTTGCTGACTGTGCGGAGCGGATGTGTGAAGTAGAAAAGGATGAAGAAAAAGAAAAGACCGTTCGGTCGCCAAAGCTTTATGATCTGACTACCCTGCAGAGGGAAGCAAACCGGATGTTTGGCTATACCGCACAGCAGACGTTGGATGCAGTGCAGGAAATGTATGAACAGAAACTGGTAACGTATCCCAGAACGGACAGTCAGTATCTGACCGATGAAATGGGTGAGAGCACAGAAGCACTGATTCAGATGCTGACAGGAAAACTTCCTTTTGCAAAAGAAATGAAGATACAGCCGGATGTAAAGAAGGTCTTAAATTCCAAAAAGGTGTCCGATCACCATGCGATCATTCCCACGATGGAAGTGAAAAAGGCAGATCTTGAGTCTTTGAAAGAACGAAACCGCAAGATTTTGTATTTGATCAGTGCCAGAGTTCTGATGGCTACGGCAGATTCTTATATCTATGAGAGCCATAAATGCCAGATTACCTGCAATTATCATACCTTTTATCTGTCTGCAAGAAAAGTAAAGCAGGAAGGATTCCGGACAATCGAAAAACAGTTGAAACAGTTCTTTGGAGTCAAAGCAGAGAAAGAAGAAGCGGAGCTGGATATCTGGGAAGGGAAGCATTACGGTCCATGTGACGCTTTTGTCACAGAGCATGATACACAGCCACCCAAACAGTACACAGAAGATACCTTGCTTTCTGCTATGGAGCGGGCAGGGAATGAGGAACTGACGGAAGATACGGAAAAGAAAGGACTTGGAACACCGGCTACCAGAGCGGCGATCATTGAAAAACTGATCCAGTCCGGCTTTGTGAAGCGGGAGAAGAAAAATCTGGTCCCTACCAATGATGGAAATGTACTGATCACGGTTCTTCCGGATGAGATTAAGTCTCCCAAAATGACAGCAGAATGGGAAATGGCTTTGAACCATATCGCACAGAATACGGAGACTGCCGACGAGTTCTTAAAAGGAATCACCGATCTGATGCAGGAGCTGGTTGCAAGATACCAGGCTATTTCCGAAGAGAAGAAATCAGAATTTCAGGGGAAAGCAAAAGGAGAAGCAGTTGGCAAGTGTCCCAGATGTGGGGCAGAAGTCAGGGAGGGAAAAACGAATTTTTACTGTTCTGACCGTAACTGTGCTTTTACCTTATGGAAGAATGATAAATTCCTTGCAAGCCAGGGAAAGAAGATGGACCGGGCGACGGCAAAGAAGTTTCTGTCGAAAGGAAAAATCCATTATAAGGATCTGGTATCAAGGAAAACAGGAAGAACCTATGAAGCAACTGTGGAAATGGTTGATCCCGGAGAGGGAAATGTAAAATTTAATCTGTATTTTCCACAACGATAAGCGTATGACAGGCAGCCATAAGGCTGTCTGTTTTGATACAAGTAAAATGAAAGAGAGGACCTGAGCATGAGGAAAACAGGAAATTTGAGAAGAATCGTATCTGGTTTACTGGCAGGAATGACGATTTTAAGTACAGTATTGTCCCCGATAACCGCCTATGCAGCGGAGGTGAAACCAGATGACAAGCCGCCTCTTTATGAAGAGGTAAAAGACCTTCTGGACGAAGATGAAGTGGTTACTGCAAAGGATTATGAAGTAGATCTGGGCAGTGTGTTTGATGTGGAATCTGATTATACCGGACTGGATATCAAGGATGATAATAAGGTCAAGGTCACCTTCGAGGAAGCAAAAAATGAGAAGCAGGAAGACTTTACCACAGACCATGCAGACACTTACAAAGCAGTCTATTATGTAGAACCGGTCAATCCGGAGCATCCGAAGTATCAGATCAGCCGAAAACTGATCGTGCGTGAGAATGCCGTAGCTACACAGGCTGAAACTAACGAAGAAAATGCAGTTTCAGACTCTGAAAACACTGGAACTGATCAGCAGACGGAAGACGCAGAGGATGCAGAATCTGACTCGGAGACAGAGCAGGCAACAGAAACACTGGAAGAAGCACAGACAGTGGAAGCAGAAGAATCTGTGGAAAGTGAATCTAAACAGAAATCTCTCTATGAAATGTCTTACGAAGAAATTCTGGAAGCGGGTGCAGCACTGGTGGAAAAAGCCATGCAGTCTGGGGAAGATGAGACATCTTTTACCGGAGAAGATCTGGAACTGTACGAAGTTTACCAGAACGCCCTGATGGCAGGAAGCAGCGATGGTGTAGCGACCTTTGCAGATGCTGGAAGCCTGGTTGTTAAAAATGCGAAAAATGAGACTGGTATGTGGGATATTCCACTGTTAGCCTATATTTCTTCCACAACGACAGGTGGACCGGTACACAACTATGTGAAGTATATCGCCAATGATTCTGCAAATGGCTGGCGTTTGGCATACTGTCTGCAGGTCAGCAAACACTTTATTGATTCCACCCAGTATATTGGGGCAGAATGGAAACAGAACGGCATGTATGCAGAGATTTCCTATGCCATTGCCAATGGATGTAAGAAATACGGACAGAAAAACAATGCGGCGTATTCTACCGGTAACTGGATCAAGGACTATTATGTAACACAGACTGTTATCTACTGTATTTTAAGTGATTATGGTTATGATGGTCATCCGTTAAGTTCCCTGAGTGCAGTCAGCGGTTATCAGGATGTTTATAACTGTGTACAGGCAATGTATAAGGATGTGAAGAAAAACGGAAACAAAGCCGGTGATGGCTATGGAGATAATCCGGCGTATACCATTACCGCACCGAGTTCCACAGCTATGAAACTGAATGGAGATGGCACTTATTACCAGACAGGCTGGTATTCCGTAAAATCTTCCGGCGAACTGGTATCCCGTTCCTTATCATTATCCGGAGCACCGGAAGGAACCGAGATCGTTTATAAAGACAACAGCAACACCAGCGATTTTTATCTGCGTATCCCAGTAGCAAAAGCCTATGCGATTGGAGATAAAACGGTTTCTTTCAAGGTGAAAGCAACAGCGAAATTCTCCCGACCGATGGTTTATACCTATCAGTCAAAGATTGCAGATGCTCAGAACGTCACATTCCTGGAGAAAAAGACTACCAATTCACCAAAAACCAGCGAGGCAGAAGCTTCTCTGAAACTGGATAAAGCAAAGGTATCGGTTGTGAAAGTGGACTCCAAAAAGGGAGACGCAAAACTGGCAGGAGCGGTATTTGGTCTTTATAAAGATCAGGCTTGCACACAGCTGATCACGGAAATGCCGGCAACGGATAAAAACGGAGCATCTACGGTTGAGATTGTGAAGACGCAGGAAACCATTTATCTGAAAGAAATCACTGCACCGTATGGATACCGGATCAATACAACTGCTTACAATGTGAAACTGGTGGCAAATCAGACAACTACTGCGACGGTACCGGATGAAGAACAGCTGGCAGAACTTACCGTCTATAAAGAAGGCCAGGTACTTACGGGAGCAGATGTGAATGAGAACGGTACTACGTTCCACTACGAGAACCGCAGACAGAAAAATGCGGTTTACAATGTTTATGCAGGAGCAGATATCGTAACGGCTTATGGTACGAAAGTGTACAGCAAAGGCGATCTGGTCAAAGAGAACCTGACAACTGGTGAGAATGGTTCTGTTACGCTGAAGAACCTGCATCTTGGCACCTATGTGGTAAAAGAAGCAAAAGCACCGGCGAACTTTTACAACGGTGGGGAAGAAAAGACCGTTACACTGACCTATGCCGGACAGAATAAAGAAGTTGTTTTTGCATATGTAACTTTTAACAATGACAGACAGAAAGCAGAAGTAACGGTAGTCAAACAGGACAAAGATACAAAGAAACCGTTAAAAGGTGGCATTTTTGCTCTTTATGCAGCGGACGACATTGCTAATGCAGATGGAACCGTTGTAGTAAAAAAAGGTACTCTGATTCAGAAAGTGACCACAGGAGCCGATGGTACTGCAAAATTCACAGCGGACCTTCCAATCGGTCACTCTTATTCTGTAAAAGAAGATCAGGCACCGGCAGGTTATGTCAGAAATACAGCTGACATTTACAGCTTCAAATTCACTTACACTAACGATAAAGAAGCGAAAGTATCGTTTGCCCATACGTTCAGCAATGACCGTGTGACTGCAAAGATCAATCTTTATAAAGTAGACAAAGAGACAGGAAAGGCAGTTCCACAGGGCGATGCTGTTTTGAACGGAGCGGTGTATGGGTTATATGCCCGTGAAGACATCGGGCATCCGGATGGGGCAACTGGTGTCATCTACAAAGCTGGCGAGCAGGTTGCGTCCCTTACAACAGATGAAAAAGGACAGGCATCTGTTGATAGTCTGTACCTTGGAAAATACTATGTAAAAGAGATCACACCGCCGACCGGATATCTGGCAGATACCGAGGAGCATGATCTGGAATGTAACTACGAGGGAGACATGACTGCCGAAGTGAAACGGGAATGTACTTCTGGTGAACAGGTAATCAAACAGCCATTCCAGATTATCAAAGCAGCCAACAATGGAAAGACAGATGCAGACCTTCTGGCAGGGGCAGGATTTACCGCTTATCTGGAATCATCCCTGACAAAGAAAGCAGATGGAAGCTATGATTTTGAAAAAGCAACACCGGTAATCATTGGTGAGAATGGGGCAACAGAGATTTTTACAGACGAGAGAGGATATGCGTGCAGTATTCCATTACCATTTGGAAGCTACATTGTCCGTGAGACAACAACTCCTCATAACTATCATCCGGTAGATGATTTCAGAGTAACCATTACAGAAAATCACCCGAATGAGCCACAGGTGTGGAGAGTGCTTCTGGACAAGGAGTTCAAAGCAAAACTGAAAATCGTGAAAAAGGACGATGAGACAAAGAAATCTGTTCTGTCTGCAGGAACTGAGTTTAAAGTGTATGATCTGGATAATCAGAAATATGTGGAACAGGTCACAACTTATCCAGTGACCACAACGCATAAATCTTATTTCACCGACAGTCAGGGTTATCTGATTCTGCCTAAGAATCTGAAAATCGGTCATTACCGGATTGAAGAAGTCCATGCACCGGAAGGGTACACCATCAACAAGAATTATGTGGAGATCGCTGTAGATGCCAATACTGCATACCAGATGGATGCGGAAAGCGGTGATGCAATCATTACCGTGGATTATGAGAATCATCCGGTAAAAGGAAAACTGACCATCTATAAAAAAGGTGAGATGCTGACCGGCTATAAGAAAGATTTCATTTATGAAGAGAAATATCTGAAAGGTGCAGAATTCAATGTCTATGCTGCAGAAGATATTTTTACACCGGATTATCAGAAAGATGAAAATGGAAACAGACAGCTCATCTATGCGAAAGATGCACTGGTGACAACTGTAACCACAGGAGAGGATGGAAAAGCAGTTGCAGACAATCTGCCGCTTGGTTCTTACTATGTGGTAGAAAAATCAGCACCGGAAGGTTTTGTGCTGAATCCGGACAGATCGGAAGTAAGATTTGTATATGCAGATCAGGATACACCGGTGATTGAGCAGGAAGTGACAGTTGGAGATGAAAGACAGAAAGTAGCCATTAAAGTGGAAAAACAGGATGCTGAGAATGGTGCGGTTCTGGAAGGGGCTGTATTTGGCATTTACAACAAGGAGGACATCAAAGCAGATGGTAAAGTGCTTGTGAAAGCAGATACCCTGTTACAGGAAATGACATCCGGACAGGATGGAATTGCTGCCTGCACACTGGATCTGCCGCTTGGACAGTACTATGTGAAAGAGTTAAAAGCACCTGCAGGATTCGTTTCTTCCGATGAAGTTCTGGAATTTGATGCTTCTTATCAGGGACAGGACGTAAAAGTCGTGAAACTGAAAGCAGTGAAAAAGAACCAGCCAACAACGGTAGAAGTTACGAAATCTGATCTGACCACAGGTGTGGAACTGGATGGAGCAAAACTGACAGTTCTGGACAAGGACGGAAACGTTGTAGATGAATGGACTTCGGTAAAAGATGAGCCACATGTGATCAAGCGTCTGACGGTAGGGGAAGAATATATCCTTCGGGAAGAGATCGCTCCGTATGGTTACCTGAAAGCAACTGATGTGAAATTTAAGATTGAGGATACCGCAGAGATTCAGAAGGTTGAAATGAAAGATGAAGTGCCGACCGGACTTCTGATCATCAATAAAAACGGTGAATTTCTGGATAAAGTAACCCTTCTTGACAATGTAAAAGGTACCGTAGAGCACCTGTTTGAATATGTAACCGGAAACCTTCAGGATGTTACGTTTGATGTATTTGCTGCAGAGGATATCAAAGCTGCAGATGGTGCCAGCAAAGATTACTTTAAGGCAGACGAAAAAGTAGGAACGATTACAACGGATTCCAATGGTATTGCACAGCTTGGAGATCTTCCGGCAGGAAAATACTATGTGAAAGAAGTCAAAACTGCCCACGGTTATGTTCTGGACGGCGAACCGAGATATGTGGATCTGTCCTATCGTGGTCAGGATACACCGGTCATCACTTATGACGAAAAATGGCAGAATGCCCGTCAGAAAGTGAAAGTAACGGTTCTGAAAAAAGAAAAAGATGTGGATCGTGTTCTTGCAGGCGGTGTCTTCGGTCTTTATACCAAAGAAGATATCAAAAATGCCAAAGGGGATGTATTGCTTGAGAAGGATACCCTGATTGAGCAGAAAGCCACGGATGAAAAAGGACAGATTACTTTTACCGCTGACCTTCCGGTAGATGGAAAATACTATGTAAAAGAGATCAGTGCCCCGGACGGATTCGTGACAACAGAAGAAATCCAGGAATTTATGTTTGCGTATGCCGGGGAAGAGACAGCAGAAGTAAGCTATGACTTTACTTTTGAGAATCAGCCGACAACAGTGGAACTGACAAAATCAGACCTGACAACTGGAAAAGAGCTTCCAGGAGCACACCTGAAAGTGACGGACGAAAAAGGAAATACCGTGGATGAGTGGACATCAACCACAGAGCCGCATGTGATCAAGGAACTTGTTGTTGGTAAGAAGTACACAATGACGGAGACAAAGCCGGCTGACGGATATGTCACTGCTGAAAGCATTGCATTTACCGTTGAGAATACGGCAGAAATCCAGAAGCATGAGATGCAGGACGATGTAACAAAAGTGCAGATCAGTAAAACAGATATCACTGGTGAAAAAGAAATCCCAGGTGCGAAACTGACGATTCTGGATAAAGATGATCAGGTCGTTGAAAGCTGGACTTCCGCAGAAGAAGCTCATTATATTGAGAAACTTCCGATCGGAAAATACACGCTGCGAGAGGAACAGGCACCGAAAGGATTTATCCTGACTTCGGATGTAACGTTTGAAGTGAAAGATACCGCAGAAATCCAGAAAGTTGCCATGAAGGATGATACTGCAAAGGGAAAAGTGATTCTCAATAAGACAGATAAAACTTCTGGAGAACCGCTGAAAGGGGTAGAATTTGAACTTCGTGACAGTAAGGGAAAGGTTCTGGAAACCTTAAAAACAGATGCTGCCGGTCATGCAGAAAGCAAACTGTATGAGATTGCAACCTTCAAAAATGGCAAATATGATGCGGCTATCAAGTATTATCTGGTAGAAACCAAAACACTGGATGGATACACACTGGATCAGACAAAGCATGAAGTCACATTCGCTTATGCAGATGACAGCACTCCGGTAGTGGAGGTAACCTTTAACCTGACCAATGAAAAACCGGAAGTTCCGGAAACACCTGCAACACCAGATACTCCACAGTCCCACGAGGAAACGAAGGTATCTGATGCACCGAAAACTGGTGACACCACAAATCTCTGGCTGCCGATTCTGCTGTTACTCATGTCAGCGGGCGGTATGACAGGACTTTATATCGCAAAAAAGAAAAACAGAAAATAACAATGTGTTCAAAGGGGGCCCTGAATCAGGGCTCCCTTTTCCAATAGCAAAAATCAGAGCAGAAAGGAATTAAAAATTATGATGAAAACAATGGAAAAGAGACAGGTAGCGAGAAAAAACCAGGAGAGAATGTTCAAAAGAATGATGGCGTATCAGAAAAAAGCAGAGCAGATGGTTAGCAAGAAAAGAATGAACCAGCACATGATTCGAAAGGGGTAAGCGTGTATGATGAACAGAAAAGAATTTTATGAATATATCAAAGATAATGTTAAGAGTTATCTTCCTAAGACTTATGAAAACGCAGAAATCAAACTGCAGGAGATAGCAAAGAATAATGGAGTTAAGCTGACAGGAATTACAATTCCGGAGGGATTTCAAAAGGCTGTACCATCTATTTATCTTGATTCTATGTATCAGGACTATCTGAATGGAAAGCCTCTGGACTCCTGTGTGGGTGATGTGGCAGACATGAGAATCGAGCTGCAGGATATGGCAGCCTATGTAAACCTTGGTCTTCCGGATATCCGAAACTATGGGGAAATGAAAGATAAACTGCAGGTTAGAATTTGCGATCCGGAATGGAATGAAGACAGACTTGCAGATAAAGTAGTTACAGAACATGGCGACTTTGCAGCATATTATACTATCAATCTGGAAGAAGATAGGCATGGAACTTCCAGTATTCCTGTCACAGTTGATTTGATGAAATCCTGGGGCGTAACAGTGGAACAGATCCATGCAGATGCGATGACTGCAGACAGAAAACGTGGAGCAGTCTTAATGGATATGAATGAAATTGTCAATTCAATGATTTTTGGAGGGGAAGCCCCAGAGAATCTTCTGAATGGTAAGTTAGATATGGAAATGATAGAAAATCCAATGTTTTGCTTAACCAATCATTCAAAAATGAATGGAGCTTCTCTGTTACTGCAGGATGATATCAGAAAGCAGATCGGAGAGTGCCTGGGATGTGATTATTTTGTTCTCCCATCATCAATCCACGAAGTTCTGATTCTTCCGGATAATGGTTTTTTTGAGGTACCGGCGTTAAATGAGATGGTAAAGGAAGTCAATGAGACACAGGTAGAACCGCAGGAGCGGCTTTCTGATAAAGTGCAGTTCTGTGATGGAAAGTCAGCAGTCATGGAAAATGCAGCACGCAGGGAAGCACGCCTGGAAAAGGCTAAAGAAGCAGAAAAAGCAGTAGCAAAAGTACCGGAAAAGGGTGGTATTCATGGCAAACTGGAAAAAGCAAAAAATGAGATGAAAGCAAAAGAGACAAGCAAAATCCCAAAGGATAAATCCAGAGATCTTGCGACAGTTTTGTAAGAGTAGCTGAAAAGAAAGAATGAAGCAACTGCGAGGGATTGTGATATGCAATCCCTCAAAATATTATATGGAGGTAATTATGTCTGAGTGGAGTTTTTTTGGAAGTGAAAAAAGAGATGAAATGGAGAAAGATTTAAGACCGGAGTATCTGGCAGATGATTTACAAAGATATCAGAAGGTATTTGGTAAAGAATTTGGAGTGAAAGAACTTTTGCAACTCGAAGATATTCGTGTAAAAGCAATGATTGTTGAAGCACTCACCAATATGCCGGAACTGCTTATGGATCAGGTCGGTGTAGCAAATAACAGTAGTAACTTTCATTCTGCATCACGAGCATTGGAGCGTATTGCAGATATAGTAGAGGAACGAATGGATTAGGAAAAGGAGTAGTAGATGGCAAATAAATTATATGCAATGGAGCAGCTGACGGAGGAAGTGGCAAAAGATGTTGCTGCCAATCCGCAGGAGTGGATGCGGTTTCTCGATACTGCATCCAGGTTGTACCGGTACACCTTTCCGGAACAGCTTCTTATCTATGCACAGCGTCCAGAGGCAACTGCAGTGGCAGCTATGGAAATCTGGAACCAGAAGATGTACCGCTGGATTAAAAAAGGCTCGAAAGGTATTGCCCTGATTGATAACACATCCGGACCAAAAACAAAGCTGCGATATGTTTTTGATGTAGGGGACACCTACAAGGTAAAGAACCTCGGTAAAGATCCGCAGTTATGGAATCTGCCGATGGAAGGGGAAGAACTTGTTGCCGGTTATCTGCAGGAGCAGTTCAATCTGGAAGAAACAGAGGGTGGACTTGCAGAAGTTTTACGACAGGCGGCAGTTGAAAGCGTACAGGACTGGCTTCCGGATGCATTTGATGAGCTGTATTTGGATGTGGGAGGAACTTTTCTGGAAGAACTGGATGTGCAAAACCAGCGAGTAGAATTCCGGGAGCTGATGATTAACAGTACCTGGTATCTTTTACTGAACCGATGCGGTATGGATGTGCAGGAATATCTGGAAGTAGACGATTTCCGGTATATCACAGATTTTAATCAGCTGAAAGTTATGGGACATCTGGGCAGTTCGGTGAATGAGCTTGCAAAGCCGGTACTGATGCAGATTGGAAGATATGTGATGACAAATCTGGAAAAAGATCTGAAAACACTTGCAAAAGAAAAGGAAGTCCCTTATAATGAATTTAACACGTTAATTCGTGAAAGCAAAACAAAAGACACAGAAGATAGAGAAGAAAATAAGGAGGAACAGGAGCATGAGAGAGATCACTTACAGTCAGAACGGAGAGTATCAGATCCCGGATATCAGCCTGGAGGAGACAGCAGGGACAATCGGGAAATACGGACTGATGAGGAAAGAGTACCTGCGGAACCACAAAACCGCCAGATTCAACATTTTGACTTTGCAGAACAAACTGGACAGTCATCTGATGGAGATCGACCAGCAGGCGAAGCAGAAGGTAGACAATCTGATGAGCGAACTTCTGGAGAAAGATCCGGCACCAGACAAAATGGCAGACGGGATGGCATGGACCAGACACATGAACCAGATCAAAGCACAGGCGGAGGAACTGGTGATTCAGGAGATTATTTACAATTAAGTCTGTTCCCGACGGAAGAGGAACAGTTAGGAGAAATCAGGAAAGCGGCAGCTGCACTTACACAGCCAGCCGCTTTTTTGATTTCAGATGAAGTGGTAAATGACATTCTCCGTACTGGAAGTGGAGGCAGTAATACACTTTTTCACATTACTGCAAAATTGATTGAAGGATTAGATAACGAAGAAATGCGAAAATTTCTGATCAGTGAGTATGGTACAGGTGGAAAAGGTTTTAACATCCATGGACAGAAAATCAGTATCTGGTATGACAGCGATGGTATTCGTATCCGCCGTGGAGATTCTGCCAGACGTAATTTTGACCGTATGGTTACATGGGAGGAAGCAGCTGACCGTATCCGGGATATGTATGAGGATGGAAACTATGTTTCCAACAGCATTTCCAACAATGCCATCGAAAAAGAACGGGAAGAAACAAGCCTTCAATTAGCATTGCATTTTCGTGATACCAATAAAAATCCAGACGAACGGTTGTCTTATCAGGAGTGGCAGGAAACAATCCAGGATTGCTGGCTTGAACCGGAAGCCGTTCAGGAAATCTATGAGCGGTTTGAATATCTGCAGAAAGACATGGATGAAAATCCAGGAGAATATCATCGTTGGGAAATTCAAAACAATCCAAAGTATTTTAGCCGTTTCCGTGACTTACAGCGGGATATGTCCTGGCGGGATCAGAAACAGCAGGTAGAACGTCTGGAACTTTCTTTTATTACTCAGGATGAGATTGACGCAGTATTAAGAAAAGGCGGTATTACAGCCGGCGGTCGCAACCGTATCTATGAGTATTTCATGGAACATCATGATACAAAAGAAGCTGCAGATTTCCTGAAAAATGAATATGGAACAGGTGGTTCATCCCCTGGAATTATTGGAGCCTATCAGTCGGATGCGTCTCACGATGCAAAAGGTTTGCGATTGAGTAAAGGGAAAATCGGAAAGCCGGATGTGACGGTTTTATTGAAATGGAACAAAGTTGCAGAGCGTGTTCGTCAGTTGGTGCGTAGTGATGATTACCTGTCACCGGAAGAAATGGAAAAGTATGAGGAAAGACAGGAGGCACAACGTCTGGCTGATCTGGAAGAAGCACAGCAGGCACTTACTGCAGAAAGCAATTTGGAAATTCCACAGGAAGAACCGATCCATGAAATGCAGGAACAGGAAGATACCACAGAACCATTAGAGGAAACAGTATCCAATGAACCGGAAGTAGAAACGGAGCTTCCAATACAGCAGGTAGAAGAAATGGTTCCGGCAGGCAATTTTCATATCACGGACGATGAACTTGGACAGGGCACACCAAAAGAGAAGTTCCGTGCCAATATCATGGCAATTCAGCTCTTGAAAAAATGTGAAACGGAAAATCGGAGTGCTACACCGGAGGAACAGGAAATCCTGTCCCGTTATGTCGGATGGGGTGGACTTGCTGATGCCTTTGACGAGACGAAAACTGCATGGGAAACGGAATATCTGGAATTGAAAACTGTCCTGACACAGGAAGAATACGCAGCGGCAAGGGCATCGACCTTAAATGCTCATTACACGCAGCCGATTGTCATCCAGAGTATGTATCAGGTACTGGAAAATCTCGGATTCCAGAAAGGTAATATTCTGGAGCCATCTATGGGAGTTGGAAACTTCTTTGGAATGTTACCGGAAAACCTGAGCCAGTCAAAGTTATATGGTGTGGAGCTGGATGATATCAGTGGAAGAATTGCAAAACTTCTCTATCCGGATGCCAATATTCAGATCAAAGGTTATGAGAAAACCGATTATCCCAATGACTTCTTTGATGTTGCAATCGGAAACGTACCGTTTGGAGCATACAAAGTAAATGACCGGCAGTACGACCGGTATAATTTTATGATTCACGATTACTTTCTGGCAAAGAGCATTGATCAGCTGCGTCCAGGTGGAGTTGCGGCATTGATCACCACGAAGGGAACGATGGATAAGGCGTCACCGGAAGTCCGGAAATATCTGGCAGAACGTGCAGATCTGCTTGGTGCTATCCGTTTACCAAATACTGCGTTTAAGGCAAATGCAGGCACAGAGGTCAGTGCAGATATCTTATTTTTCCAGAAACGAGACAGTATCCATAAAGAGATGCCGGAGTGGGTAAATCTGGGGAGCGATACCAACGGAATTACAGTAAACCAGTATTTTGTCGATCATCCGGAAATGGTACTCGGTGAGATGCAGGAAGTATCCGGTCCGTTTGGCATGGAAACAACCTGTATGCCACTGCAAGGAGCTGACCTGGAACTGCAACTTGCAGAAGCAGTAAGGCATATTCAGGGAAGTATGGCACCGGCTGTGGATGTGGAAGCAGAACTGGAAGAGGTTCCAGAGAGTATTCCAGCCGATCCGGATGTACGAAATTACAGTTATACGGTGGTAGATGATCAGGTCTATTACCGGGTGAATTCTCTGATGAACCAGATCAAAATGCCTGCGACAACGGCAGAACGTGTCAAAGGCATGGTAGAAATCCGTGATACTGTCCGGGAATTGATTGCCATGCAGATGGAGGAGAACGTCACGGACGAAGAAATCCATGCACAGCAGGAAAAACTGAATCAGGTGTATGATGCGTACACAGAAAAATATGGAGTTATTGGAAGCAATGCCAACAAACGGGCATTTTCGGACGACTCTTCTTATTGCCTGTTATGTTCCCTGGAAGATCTGAATGAAGATGGAACATTGAAGCGGAAAGCAGACATGTTTACCAAAAGAACCATCAAAAAAGCAGTAGCAGTGACCAGTGTCGAGACAGCAACCGAAGCACTTGCCATATCGTTAAATGAAAAAGCAAGAGTAGACCTGTCTTATATGGCAGAGTTGACCGGAAAAACGGAAGAAAAGACTACCGAAGAACTGCGAGGTGTTATCTTTCAAAATCCGCTGACGGATCAGTGGGAGAGCGGAGACGAGTATTTATCCGGAAATGTCAGGGAAAAACTGAATACTGCGAGAACGTTTGCAGAAAACCATCCGGAGTTTACGGCAAATGTCCGAGCACTGGAAGCCGTGCAGCCGAAAGATCTGGAAGCCTCTGAGATTGAGGTTCGGATTGGTGCAACGTGGATTGAACCTTCTGATTATCAGGATTTTATGCGGGAGCTTCTTCATACGCCATGGTACCTGCTTCAAAAAACAGTGCAGGTGAAATATTCGGAAGTCAATGGAGAATGGAGAATCACCGGAAAAAATGCGGACAGCACAGGCAATTCACTGGCATATGCGACGTATGGAACAGCCAGAGCCAACGCTTACCGGATTCTGGAAGATACGCTGAACTTAAAGGATATCCGCATCTATGATAAAAGTGTCAATGAAAACGGGGATGAAATCCGGGTACTGAATAAGAAAGAAACCATGCTGGCATCACAGAAACAGGATGCCATGAAAGCAGCCTTTAAGGACTGGATTTTCAAAGACCAGAAGAGACGGGAAAGACTGGTGAAAGTTTACAATGAGCGGTTCAACAGCATTCGCCCTCGTGAGTACGATGGAAGTCATCTGACTTTCCCAGGCATGAATCCGGAAATTGAACTCAGACCTCATCAGAAAAATGCAGTTGCCCATCAGCTTTATGGAGATAATGTATTGCTTGCCCATGTGGTAGGAGCTGGAAAGACTTACGAGATGGTAGCGGCAGCCATGGAAAGTAAGCGTCTGGGGTTATCCCAGAAGAATCTGTTTGTGGTGCCAAATCACCTGACAGAGCAGTGGGGAGCAGAATTTCTACAGTTATATCCGGGAGCCAATATTCTGGTAGCAACGAAAAAAGACTTTGAACCGGCAAACCGTAAAAAGTTCTGTGCAAGGATTGCTATGGGAAATTACGATGCCATTATCATCGGTCATTCCCAGTTTGAGCGGATTCCAATCTCAGATGAACGGCAGGCAGCGATGCTGAGAAGTCAGCTGGATGATCTGGAAAATGCCATTCAGAGTGCCAGATATGAACAGGATGGCGGGCGGTACACGATAAAACAGATTGAGAAGACCAGAAAAACCTTGCAAGTTCGCTTGGAAAAGTTAAATAAGAAAGAGAAGAAAGACAGTGTAGTTACGTTTGAAGAACTTGGCGTGGATCACCTATATGTGGATGAAGCTCACAGCTATAAGAATGCGTTTCTTTATACAAAAATGAGAAATGTAGCTGGCATTGCCCAGAACGAAGCACAGAAATCAGCAGATATGTTCAATAAATGTCAGTATCTGGATGAAATTACCGGTGGAAAGGGGATTACTTTCGCAACAGGTACTCCGGTCAGCAACAGCATGACGGAGCTTTACGTTATGCAGCGATATCTGCAGAACAGCAAACTGCAGAATATGGGACTGGGACTGTTTGACTCCTGGGCATCCACCTTCGGGGAAGTTGTTACCAGTATCGAGCTTGCACCGGAGGGGACAGGCTATCGGATGAAGTCTCGATTTGCCAGATTTTATAATATTCCGGAGTTGATGAATATGTTTAAAGAGATCGCTGACATTAAAACGTTCGACCAGCTGAATCTCCCTGTTCCGGAAGCAGAATATGAAACGGTGGTTCTGAAACCAACGGAACAGCAGAAAGAGATTGTGGCAAGCCTTGGAGAACGAGCAGAAGTTGTCCGGAATGGTGGAGTGGATGCGTCTGTAGACAATATGCTGAAAATCACAAACGATGGAAGAAAACTTGCACTGGATCAGCGGCTGGTGAATGAATTACTGCCAGATGATCCGGGAAGTAAAGTATCTGTCTGTGCAGAAAAGAGCTATGAAATTTGGGAAAATACCATGACACAGAAGTCTGCACAGCTTATTTTCTGTGATCTGAGTACACCAAAAGGAGACGGCAGCTTTAATGTTTATGATGACTTGAAACAGAAGCTGATCGAGAAAGGAGTGCCGGAGAAAGAAATCGCCTTTATTCATGATGCGAATACGGAAGCAAAGAAAACGGAGCTGTTTGGGAAAGTAAAATCCGGGCAGGTTCGTTTTTTGATTGGTTCCACAGCTAAGATGGGTGCCGGTACCAATGTGCAGGACCGTCTGATCGCTCTGCATCATCTGGATATTGGCTGGAAACCGTCAGATCTGGAGCAGAGGGAAGGTCGTATTATCCGGCAGGGCAACCATAACAAAAAAGTACAGATCTTCCGGTATGTAACAGAATCCACATTCGACAGTTATATGTGGCAGCTGATCGAGAACAAGCAGAAATTCATATCACAGATTATGACAAGCAAGGCTCCGGTACGAAGCTGTGAGGATGTGGATGAAGCGGCTCTTTCCTACGCAGAGGTAAAAGCTCTTGCAACTGGTAATCCGGCGGTGAAGGAGAAAATGGAATTAGATGTAGATGTGGCAAAACTGAAACTGTTAAAAGCCAACTATATGAATAACCAGTACCGGCTGGAGGATGATATTGCCCGGAAATTTCCACAGCAGATCGCAACACTGACAGAAATTATTGATGGTTATAAAACTGACATTGCCCATTATCAGGAACACAAGATTCCGGATGCAGACCATTTCTCTATGGAAATCAGCGGTAAGGTATTTACTGACAAGAAAGAAGCAGGAACAGCACTTCTGGCATCCTGCAAGGAGATACAGTCCTTGGATACCGCTATGGATGTTGGAACTTATCAGGGATTCAATATGCGGATTCGGTTTGACAGCTGGAGCAAAGCATTTTACCTGTCAATGAAACATGAGTCAGTATCGAAGATTCAGCTTGGAGCAGATACACTGGGCAATATTACCCGTATCAATAACTTGTTGGAAAGTTATCCGGAAAAAATGGCAGAAGCCGAGCAGAGACTGGAGACGGTACAGGAACAGCTGAAAAGTGCAAAAGAAGAGGTTGGCAAGCCGTTTCCAAAAGAAGCCGAACTGAACCAGATGATGGAACGGTTGTCTAAGCTGAATGCTTTATTAAATATGGATGAGCGGGAAGATTCAGGCAAAGAAATAAAAGCAGCTGAACCAGAAGAGAAGCGTGTACGAGGTTCGATCCATGAAAAACTACAGGTTTACAAAGAAGCAAAACGAGACGAAAGTGAAAAAAGCCAGGGAAGCAGAAAGCATGACATTGGATTGGAATAAAAAATAACCAGAAATGGCATAATCTGGGAGAATAGAAAACTCCTATGGTTATGCCATTTTTCAATATGGCAGGAGGAAGCAATATGGCAATGAACAGAACAATGGGAACAGAAGCACAGAAAATGCAGGATTACGCAAGAGAACAGATCGAACGAGCGGAGCGGAGGGGGATTACCTTTCCGGGGGATGTGAAAGAAGATATTTTCCGATATGCAGACCTGATCGGAGAGGAAGACAAGGTAAGAAGCCTGGTAAGAAATCTTGCAAGAGCAACGGAAGCGTCACAGGAAGAACGGGTGAATGATATCCTGTATGGTGCAGAGATGGAAATCCGGGATTTACCGGATGAGACGATTGGAAGACTGGAACTGTTGGATTATGGCTATACGGCAGATGATATGGTTCCATTAAGAAAAGAGGCGGCATTGGAATACCATCGGACAGGTTCTAAGATTTATTGTCTGGAAAGAGATGGCAGCAAAGGAGAATATGCAAGCCGGGAAATGATTCAGGCACACGATGGTTTATTTGGTATGGAAGTACAGGAATGGCAGAGAAGAAACGATTATGACAGAGATTATGACTATGATTATACAGAAGATTTTGGAAATTCACTGCAGGAACCAATGCGTGTGGTTGATCGGGACGAAGCATTAAGATTTTATGATGCAGGAGCAAATATTTATTTGATTACAACCTTTTCACGTCCGGTACCCGCCATAGAACGAATGGAGATTGAACGAGGACCGGAGCATTACCAACTGCCATCCACGGAATGGGAGCGTTTTCATAACCTGGAATGGGAAATGAAGAAATATCCGCAGATTCAGTCATTAAGAGAAGCAGATCTTCTTCTGGGAACAGGACGAACTTTCGGTATTTATCAGATCCGTGATGGTTCTGCAGGAGAAGCCTACGCATTTATGAATATGAATTTCATTGAAAGCCATGGATTACAGATACGGAAAGAAGATTACGAACTGGTTTATACGGCAGAACGGACAGAAAATATGTCTCTGGATGATATTTTTGAACAATTTAACATCAACAGACCGGCAGATTTTCGGGGACATTCTCTGTCGGTCAGTGATGTGGTTGTTCTGAATGATAACGGTCATGTGACAGCTCATTTTGTAGACAGTATCATTTTTCAGGAAATCAATTCATTTCTTGATTTAGAAGAAGTTTCTTTAGATGAGCTGGCATATGAAGTAGATGAACGGTATTTTGCAATCCAGACGACGGAAGAAGGGTATGATTATTCCTTTTACGATGAAAACTTCCGTCTGATCGATGGTGGTGTTTATGAAAATTCAGATCAGTCCATTGAAGAAGTTGCGGATATCCTCTTGAATGAAGAGGGATGGACAGGAGACAGAATCCGAGGAGACTATGACGAGCTCATGGAAAAAGTGGAGGAAGTAGAAGCTGCTGTGATGGCAGAAATTCAGAACAGCCAGGGAGAGTATAAGCCGCTTGCAAAGGTAGAAGAGTTGGAAGAAGCCAATTATAACATGATTGATAATGTACTCAATAATATGCCGCCTAAGAAAGAACCTTATCTGGAATATTATGCTGCGGAATGTGATGAAATTCATGATATGGGAGCTTATGAGAAAAGCACAGATGTGAAAGAAATCGCAGCAATCTACGAGAAGTACAGAGAAGATCCGGAAAACGCTTATAAAGGCAGTGGAATGGGGATTATCTATCGTGATCCGGAGGATAGCTTGTTTGATGAAACAGAACTGTTAATTGTAATGGGAACAACGATACACGGTGACTTCCTGGATAATGTGCGTTTTTTAAAAGATCAGCCGGTGGTGCGTGAAGGTTTGGAGAAGATTCATGAAGCATTGCCCGATTATAAATACATCCCGATTCAGGATGTGCGTGAGGCAATGTATCCGGAAAAAATGACAACAGAAGAACTGGCTGCAGCACTGGATGAGATTGCAGAAGACTTCAATCCGTATGACTACCGGGATCATGTAGAGCCAGGACAGGACACCATACAGGAAGTTATACTGGATTTGCAAAGTGGAAATATTGGCTCTTATATCGCTTATTTGAAAGATATCGTGGAGGAAGAATGTGAGCAGTCTGTACGTGCAGGGGTACTGATAGAACGGTTAAAGTCCTATGAACCAGACTTATCCTCAAATATTGAGCCTATGGTGTATGTGAATTATTGTGAAAAGTGGGAGCTGATGGAATCACGCTGTCAAAAATTCGCAGATTTGGATTCCAGAACTGCACAACAGGATAAGGAGTGGTACGCAGACCGTAATCCGAGAACTAATGAGCCTACTATGACAGCCCAGATGTTTTTTACCGTATATTATGCGGAAAAAGGTGATAAGATGCTACGACAGTTTAAAGGTAAAATTGATATTGGAACAGGAAATGGCGGTATTCTAAGCCAGTTAAAACTACAGAATGAGTTGCGGCTTACGGATGATAGCTGGATCAGATATCAGAAAAATAAGGGAAATGAAGAGTTCCAGAAGTATATGGAAGATCTGACTGATATGCAGGATCATGTGTTGCCATATCTGCAGAGCTTTTGCAGTCTGGAAGAAAAAGGTGTGCAAGAGCGAAGAGAACAGCAGGTTGCTGAAATTAAAGAAAACAGAGAGACTTCGAAGCGGCCGGTAGTACAGACAAAAGCTGAAACAAATAAAACAATAGGAACTGTTTCTCGAAACACAAAGCAGGAAGTAAGAAAAGCATCTGTCATTGAAAAAGGGAAAAAGTTATCAATCCATGAGCGTCTGGAAATCAATAAGAAGAAAATTCAAGAAAAACAGGGAAAAGATGAGCTGGAGAGAGGAGCTGATCGGGGTGTAAGATAGAAATAGGAAAAGGGGATCTGAAAACATTCTTTTTTTAGCCAGTAGTATTCCATGCTGAACGGAAAAAGAACTACCATATTTTTCATATAGCAGCGATTGAAGCACAAGGATTTTGAAATTTAGATATTTTTCTAAATAGTTGTTGACAGTTCTGTTTCGTCAGAATATATTATATTTAGAAATATTTCTAAATACTTTTGAAAGAAGTGATGCTATGGCTTTTGCAGATACTTTTAAGGCATTGTCTGATCCTGCACGCCGAGAAATCTTACAGTTATTAAAGAATGGCCGAATGTCCGCCGGAGAAATTGGTAGTCATTTTCATATGACTGGTGCTACTGTTTCCTATCATCTAAAGATTTTGAAAAAGGCTGATCTGATATGGGAAACAAAAGAAAAGAATTTTATTTACTATGATTTGAATACTTCCGTTGTAGAAGAATTGCTTCTATGGTTAAAAGACTTGAAAGGAGATAAATCTAATGATGAAAAAATATAAATGGTCTTTGTTATTTGGCAGCCTTCTTTCTTTAAGCCCAATCTTGATCGGATTGCTTTTGTGGAATCAGCTTCCGACAAAGCTCCCTACCCATTTTTCCACTGGAAATACTCCAGATGGCTGGAGCAGCAAGGCAATTACCGTTTTCGGACTTCCGCTTTTTATGTTTGTAATGATGTGGTTTTGCTTTCTTTTCACCCATGTTGATCCAAAACGCCAGAACATCAGTCCGAAGCTGATCCGGGCACTTGTGTGGTTCATGGCTACACTTTCCCCGATTGTTGTGTGCTCTAGCTATGCTATTGCTCTTGGAATAAATGTGAATATTACTCTGCTCACTTATCTGATCATTGGACTCATGTTTTTGGTAATTGGCAATTATCTGGCAAAAACAAAACAGAACTATAGTGCTGGCATCCGGATTCCATGGACACTGTACAGTGAAGAAAACTGGAACCGCACACACCGTGTCAGCTCCAGACTGTTTATCTTTTGTGGTCTGGCTATGATTGTCAATGGATTTCTGGACTCTAATATACTGTTATTTTTCATCATAGCAGTGCTGATCGTTATCCCATATGCATATTCTTTCTTCTTATTTAAAAAAGGAATATGATAGACACTTACCATAACAAGAATGTTGTTTTAACTATCGCTCGGTAGATAAGATATATAAAGAGTTCATGCTGTATGCCATAGGAAGAAATATAAATAACTATCATCGTTTTATATACGAAAAGCTGAGAAAATTTGAGGAAAAAACTTCCTAGAAAAACGAGACCTTAAAAATCAAAACAGAGTTTTTATGACCCCAAATAGACATTGTTTGTCAAAATAAAAATATCCTGAACAAGTTACAGCACCGGAAAGCCTTGTAACCATCAGGATATTTTTATTTTGTGCTGTCAGTTCTAAAAAACGTTATTTACTGCCCGTTTTAGTTATGAAATATAAAAAATAGAGGAGAGAAGACTAAAAAAATGGAGAAAATGATCGCCCCTCTGTGATATCTTGTCCGTCTGGTTTTATTCTGTCCTAAGATTAAGGAATGTTGTATCAATATACAAATTCAGTATTGTCAGAAAAAGATATTGTTGAAGGAGTACGCTCTTATTCGTTTCGGCTCCAGTATTATTATGATCACTATGTTGTGCATGAATCGGCACCGGATTTTCTTCACAAATTAAGTGCAGAGTATCTTCGGGAATATCTGACAAAATATAATCGCTTTGGATATAGATTCCGGACACGCCCGAACCAGGCTGGACAACAGTGTTTTGAAGTTCAGATTGTACGATTATCAGACAGTGATGGATTCAAAGCAGTTATGGGATATCGCTACATAGATGATATTATTGCAGAACAGGAAAAGCAGAAGATTCAGCTGGAAAAAGCATTGGCAGATGCCACGCTTAACAGTGAAATTGTCGATTCCATTAGTAAAATATACTGGCTCATTTATCGAATGGACTTGCTCAGCGGAATATATGAGGAAGTTTCTGCCGGTCATGAGATGCATAAACTTACTGGCAAACGTGGAAGTACAGAAGAAGTATTCAAGGAAATATGTGGGACAATCGTATCAGAACAGCATCGGAAAATAATGGAAAGATTTCTGGATACATCCACTTTAGCGGATCGATTGCAGAAGACCGAAAGCATTGCAATGGAATATTGTTCTTCCAGTGGTTCCTGGCATCTGGCAAGATTTATCGTAAAAAAACGTAATGAAGAAGGAAAGGTTATCAACGTTTTATATGTAGTGCGGCAAATAGACCAACAAAAACAGCAGGAGCTTGAATACAAGCAGAAATTATTAGATGCTGCAGAAGAAGCCCGACGTGCTAATATAGCGAAAACGGATTTTCTTCGTAGAATGAGTCATGATATACGAACACCGATTAACGGTATTCAGGGAATGCTTGCGATTGCAGACCATTATCCGGAAGATATGGAAAAACAGAAAGAATGTCGTGATAAAGTAAAAGAAGCAGCTGGTTTTCTGATAGATCTGGTCAACAGCATTTTAGATATGAATAAACTGGAATCAGGAACAACAACACTTGAACATACCTCTTTTGATTTGATTACAGTTCTGCAGGAAGTAAATGGTGTTGCCAGAATGAATGCGGAATTAAGAGGACTCACGATTTCTGTGGATCATAGAAAGATTAAGCACCGCAAGTTACTTGGAAGTCCACTTCATCTGAAACAGATTTTGCAGAATATAGATGGAAATGCAATTAAGTACAACCGGGTAGGAGGAGCTGTCTTGTTTTCAACAGAGGAAGTTTCGTGTGAGAATGGAAAGGCAACGTATAAATTCAGATGTTCTGATACAGGGCGTGGCATGAGTAAGGATTTTATTGCTCACGTATTTGAACCATTTGCTCAAGAAGATTCCAGTGCTAGAACGAGCTATATGGGTACGGGACTCGGAATGGCGATTGCTAAGCAGCTTACAGAAATGATGGGTGGCAATATTGCTGTAGAAAGTGAGTTAGATGTCGGAACAACATTTACAGTTACAATTCCATTTGAGCTCGATTCAAATTATAAGGAAGCATATGCCCTGGAAAATGTAGATTTTTCAAAAACTCTTTCTGGATTGAAAGTGCTTCTGGTAGAAGATAATGAACTGAATATGGAGATAGCAAAATTTATTCTTGAAAATGCCGGGTTAGAAGTTATTTCGGCAAAAGATGGAAAAGAAGCGGTAGATATTTTTAAAGAATCCAGGGAACATTACTTTGATCTGATTTTGATGGATATTATGATGCCTGTGATGGATGGACTGACTGCGGCAAAAACAATCAGAGCAATGAAACGGCAAGAAGCGAAAACGATTCCTATTTTTGCAATGACTGCTAATGCATTTCTGGATGATAAGAGGCAGAGTAAAGAAGCCGGAATGAATGAACACTTATCGAAGCCATTGGACGAAAAGAAATTGCTGAATACGATTTGGAAATATACAATCGGGAAAAATTCCAATAGCAGGGAATAATGTGTATGATTGTTGAGTAGGGTAAAAGTTGCTTAAAGGGAGAGGGATATCCTACTTCTCATTTGTCCGTGGAGTATCTCAAGGTTTAGACAAACTTTGGGATGCTCCCTTCGGGCATAAGAAAAGCAGTCAATCATATAGACTAACTGCTTGTAAATGTTGCAAAATATAATCATAAATCTGTATTTCAGTGCTGTTATATTAAGGTTGTACATATAATACCAATGACGCCTATAGCAAAGAATACCAGTCCCACACCTGCTGATTTTTTTCGTTTTTCTAATTCTTTTGCATCATTTTCACTCATATTTATAATAGGATATTTTCTTCTTCTAATTAAATACATAAGTAAACCGCTTGAATTATTTCCATTCATTGTAAAAACTCCCCAAAATTTAGGGTGTTTTAATCCTCTGGCTGTTGCGTCTATCACAGTCATCTGATAAATTTGAAATACGACACAAAACGCTCCTACAAGTGCAACTGCACCACAAATTACCGCTAAAACTATGCTTAAGTTCATAAAATAGTCCTCCTTATAATTTTCTGATTATTTGGTAAAGTAATGCTGATGAAGTGATAACCATAAGACAAAATACTCCAACTAAGAAATAACGGTTATCTGGGATAAACATATTTAATGTTATCAGCAATGCTACGACAATGATATTTACAATAATTGCCCAGATCATTTTTTGATTGCTTTTTACAACGTTCGTGCTTTCTTCTAAATGTTCAATCATTTTTTCATCACCCTTTAGCAAATCGTCAAGACTTATAGAATATAGATTGCTCAACTCAATTACACTAATAATGTCTGGGTAAGATTTTTCGTTTTCCCAATTTGAAATGGTCTGCCTTGATACATTGATTTTTTCTGCAACATTTTCTTGTGTCAATCCAGACTGTACTCGTGCTTTTTTTAGTTTTTTCCCTATTTCCATATTCCGATTGCTCCTTTCGGTGACATTGTCATATATAAACTTACAAATGTCTATCCAATATCTTCGACAAAGCCCCTTTTTTCTTGTCAAAATTGTTTTACATAGCTTAAATACGGTTCTATTGGCTAATTATACTGTAGTTTACAAATAAAAACTATAATAATTTATCTCTTTGGCTGTCCTTGTGGCAATAATACGATATTGTCTGACTTTACATACCAATCCTCATCAGCACCACGATAATTTGCATTTGCCACTATATTCACAATAGAGGTGGTAATTTCCACTTCGGCGGTATAATCATAATCCTTTAACGGAATAGTCGCTGATAAAATTTGTTTGAATTTGAGGTAATTCTACCATTAAGGGGTGTACTTTTTGGGGCAAAATAGATACTATTATCCTGAAAGGGGGGAAGTATTTATGGACCTTGTGAAAATCGGAAGCTATATTGCAGAAAAAAGAAAAAAACTTGGTATGACTCAAAAACAGCTTGCAGAGAAACTGGGTAAGAGTGATAAGTCAGTTTCCAAATGGGAACGAGGAATCTGTTTACCAGATGTGTCTGTGTATTTAGAATTATGTGAAATATTAGGTATCAGTCTAAATGAATTTCTGGCTGGTGAAGATATTGAGGTAACTAATGTAGAAAAAAAATCGGAAGATACATTGATACAGATAACCAAAGATAGCAGTTATAAGCAACGTTATTTAAAGAAAATTATTGCTGTACTTCTTATTGCGGTGGGAGTATGTGTTATTGTTTTTGGAATCATGGTATGTAATAAATTGCGGCAACCACAAAATTATATAGAAGCAGTAGCACCAGATAGTGTAGAAATGAAAACAGCTGAATTGTTATCTGGAATTGATGGAACTATGATGTTTCGATACAATTCAAAAGATACATTTCAAGCATTATACGTTTACTTGTCAGAATATCATTCTGGAAAACGAGTTTCTCATAAACGAGTTTTGGAACTTTCCTATGAGGACGTGAAATCTGCAAAAAATGGATTGATTGTCATCACTCCGGATTTTGATAATTTTACTGCAAAGCTTATTGCAGCAGATGAATATTCAAAATATATGACAGAAACGCCAATCTTGGAAGGTGTTGCAAACAGAGAATATTATGGAAGATCTGCGACCTCTATAGAGAACAAAAGCACGATAGAGTACGGAACAGAGCAAGGATTGGCAGCACTGATCTATGGCGAACAAGGAGTGAGTTCGTTGCCGATACAGGATATTAAAGGTGAATACATAGATACAGAGAATGAGTATATGTATTATTATTCGGCTGAGTTTGTAAAATAAGAATAGCAAAAGTGCGAAGAGGATATCACAAATCATTGTTTTGATGATTCGGTGGTATCCTCTTTGTGGATTTCAGAATTTGTTTCTCAGCTTTCGGTATTCTCTCGGTGAATATCCTTTCAGCTTGTGAAAAAGCCGGCTGAAATACAGCTGGTTATCATATCCGACGATTTTAGCAATTTCATTGATGGAATAGGTTGTTGTTTCAAGTAACATCTGAGCATTGTTGATCCGGATTCCTACGATGAATTGCATTGGTGTGGAACCGGTGTATTTTTTGAAATTCCGGATAAACCAGCTGACACTCATGCCTCGTGAGGCTGCGTAATCCTCTATGTTGATGTCCTGATTATAATTTTCGCTGAAATAGGTAACTGCAGTGTTCATTTCCTGATCCAGGTATTTGTTTTTCAGAATATGTTCCCGTGTCAGTTCTCGGTGGAAAGTGATTAGTAGATGACGAAGCAGAAGAACAAGCATTTCCTCATAGTTGTCCTGACAGCGTTGAAGCTCTATGATAATACGCTTGAAAACCCGTTCATATTCCATAGATGTGCCGACTTGGAAAACCCGTTCTTTATCCGGGAATCCATACTGACGTAAGATATTTTTAACATTGCTGCCTGTAAAATGAATCCAGTATACTTCTGTCTTATCTTCCCCATAATATTCATATTTCTGAAGTTCTTTCGGCCTGTACAGTACAATATTACCGGCGGGAACAATCGTTTCGTTATCTACATTGTCAAAATGAAAATGCCCACAACCAGCGGTGATATAGATGATCTGATAATCCAGGCGTCCCCTTGGACGGTAGGTTGGTAATTTTGGATGGCTGGAAAGGCGATAAGTGCCACAGCTTCCTACAATCAGTGGGCGACTTTTGTCTTTGAAATCCATATGGGAGTGGTTCAGATAACCAGTATTCATATACATAGGGCAGCACCTCTTTTCCTGCTTTTTACCATTGTATCATTTAGTGCATATTTTGTCTAATCCAATTCATAGACATATTTTGCGGATTAGGATAAGCTATGTATAGCAAAACAAAGAAACGTAAACAAAAAAGTAAAGAACAAGACTTGCTGTGGGAGAACAACGTATAAAAAAATGTATATGTATTGAAGGAGAGTTATTTATGATTGTACCACGTTATTATGAGGATTTAAGTGTATTGCATGAAAACACAATGCCAGCCAGAGCCTATTATATTCCGGCATCCAAACGAATGGATAACCTGGTGGAACACAGGGAAGAATCAGACCGTATGCAGTTATTAAACGGAACTTGGAAATTTCAGTATTATAACAGCATCTATGATATTCAGGAATCTTTTTTTGAGAAGGATTATGATACAGAAAACTTTGACGAGATTCAGGTTCCGAGTGTATGGCAGATGGCAGGATATGACACACACCAGTATACAAACATCCGGTATCCGTTCCCATTCGATCCACCGTATGTACCGCAGGATATTCCATGTGGAGCATATGCACATACCTTTATTTATCACAAAGATGAAAATGCACCAAAAGCCTTCTTGAATTTTGAAGGCGTAGACAGTTGTTTTTATGTATGGATCAATGGCTCTTATGTAGGATACAGCCAGGTTTCCCATATGACCAGTGAGTTTGATATTACCGACCTTCTTCAGGATGGAGAGAATACCATAGCAGTATTGGTAATGAAGTGGTGTGACGGTTCTTACTTGGAAGATCAGGACAAATTCCGTATGAGTGGAATTTTCCGGGATGTGTATATTTTGAAACGCCCAGAGCAGGCAATCAGCGATTATCATATAAAAACAAAGATTGAGGATATGCTTGCAAAGGTAGAACTTGATGTGAAATTCTACTCTCCGGCAAATGTAAAAATTTCGATTGAAGATAAAAATGGAGCAGTTGTTGCAGTAGGAAGTATTACCGAAGAAGGAACAGCGGTGTTAGAGATTGCAAGTCCGGAACTTTGGAACACAGAAAACCCATACCTGTACAAACTGATCCTTGAAACAGAAAATGAAGTAATTGTAGATCATATCGCACTCAGAAAAATAGAGATCAAAGATCAGGTTATTTACTTAAATGGACAGAAGATTAAATTCCGTGGTGTCAATCGACATGATTCTGATCCGGTTACTGGATTTACAATTAGTGTGGAACAGATTACAACAGATCTTACGCTAATGAAGCAGCACAATTTTAACGCTATCCGTTCCAGCCATTATCCGAATGCACCATTTTTCTATGAAATGTGTGACAAGTATGGATTTATGGTGATAGATGAAGCAGATATAGAGGCTCATGGACCATTTATGCTCTACAGAAAAGAAGACACGGATTATAATCGATTCAAGCGGTGGAATGAAAAGATTGCCGATGATCCGGCATGGGAAGCAGCTATTGTTGACCGTGTGAAACTCATGGTAGAACGTGATAAAAACCGTTTTTGTATTGTTATGTGGTCAATGGGAAATGAAAGTGCTTATGGTTGCAACTTTGAGAAAGCACTGGCATGGACAAAGAAATTCGATCCAGACCGTATCACTCAGTATGAAAGTGCAAGATACCGTAATTATGATGAGACATATGATTACAGCAATCTGGATGTGTACAGCCGTATGTACCCGGCACTTTCCGAGATTCAGGAATATCTGGATAAGGACGGAAGTAAGCCATTTCTTTTGGTAGAGTATTGCCACAGCATGGGAAATGGTCCTGGGGATTTTGAAGATTACTTCCAGATGATACAGGATAACGATAAAATGTGCGGCGGCTTTGTCTGGGAATGGTGTGACCATGCGATTGCTCATGGCACTGCTGAGAACGGAAAGACAATCTATGCCTACGGAGGAGATCATGGAGAAGATATCCATGATGGCAATTTCTGTATGGATGGATTGGTATATCCAGACAGGACTGTACACACAGGACTTTTGGAATACAAGAATGTTTACCGCCCGGCACGGGTTGTTTCCTATGATAGAGAAAGCGGAGAACTGGTGCTTCACAATTATATGGATTTTGATGATCTGGAGGATTATGTAAAAATCAGCTATGAACTGACACAGGATGGACTCGTGATCAGTAAAGGAAAACTTGCAGAAGTTTCTGTGGCACCACATAGTGAGGGAAAAACAAGCCTGAATATCAAGGTTCCGGAGAATGGAAAATGTTATTTGAAACTCATTTACCAGCTGAAAAAAGAAATGCCATTGTTGGAGAAAGACCACATTCTGGGATTTGATGAAATCGAGGTAAGTCAGAAAGCCGCAAAATGCCAGCTGGCAGAGAAATGGATAGAAAAAACAGCAACGAACTCTGAATTACAGGTGAATGAAAATGATACACAGATTCACATTAAAGGTCGTGAATTTGCTTATACCATAGATCGACGTACAGCACTCTTTACAGAAATGAAATTTGCAGGACGGGAATATCTGAACCATTCGATGGAGTTGAATATCTGGAGAGCTCCAACAGATAACGATATGTACATCAAGTCTGAATGGAAGAAAGCTCACTATGATCAGGCTTACACAAGAGCCTATACGACAGAGGTTGTGCAGGGAAAACATGGTGTGAAGATTACAAGCCATGCTTCCGTTGTTGCAGAGACGGTACAGAAGATTCTTGATGTGACGATTACATGGAAAATAGATGCCGCAGGAAAGATTGATGCAGATATAGCAGTAACAAAAGATGGAGAGTTCCCAGATCTTCCGAGATTTGGTGTGAGAATGTTCCTGGATAAGAAACTTGCAGATGTCAGATACTTTGGAATGGGACCGCAGGAGAGCTATCGTGACAAGCATCAGGCAGCGAGTCACGGTCTGTACCGGGCAAATGTAGGGGATTTGCATGAGGACTATATCCGTCCGCAGGAAAATGGAAGCCATTATGATTGTGAATATGTAGAGCTTAACAATAGCCGATATGGAATTGTAGCATCCGCAGAAAAGGCATTTTCCTTTAATGCTTCTTATTATACACAGGAAGAACTTGAGAAGAAAACGCATAATTATGAATTGACAGAATCAGACAGCGTAGTATTTTGTGTTGACTATGCATTAAATGGAATAGGTTCTAACAGTTGTGGTCCGGTTGTCTTGGATCAGTATCGATTTAATGATGTATTATTCCGGTTCCAGTTTACTCTGGTTCCGTATGTAAAGGGATAATAAAGTTTTAGGTAACCCGTTAACAAGGAAGGAGAGTCTGATTGTTTTGTAAAGTCCGGATATACAGAACAATCAGACAAAAACAAAGCGAAAAAATTTAGAATTAGGCATCATACTGTTAGGCATCTTGAGATTCTAAGTGCGATGAATATGAGGAGCAAAAGAATTCTATGGAAGAAAAAAAGTATTTAAAATGGTATAACAAAATAGGATATGGTTCGGGTGATATCGCAGGTAATGTAGTTTATGCGTTCCTGACATCTTTTATGATGGTCTATCTAACAGACTCAGTAGGACTTGCTGCTGGTGTCGTAGGTACCCTGATTGCCGTATCAAAATTATTTGATGGTTTTACAGATATATTCTTTGGATCAATGATCGACAAAACACACAGCAAAATGGGAAAAGCAAAGCCTTGGATGTTGTATGGCTATATTGGATGTGCCATTACATTAGTCTGCTGTTTTGCAGTACCAGTCAGCTGGGGAACAACTGCTAAATATGCATGGTTCTTTATCTCTTATACACTGTTAAATGGTGTATTTTATACCGCAAACAACATTGCATACTCAGCACTTACATCACTCATTACTAAGAATAGTAAAGAACGTGTGCAGATGGGATCTTACCGTTTCATCTTTGCATTTTCAACAAGCCTTCTGATTCAGGCAATTACAGTTGGATTTGTAGATAAGTGCGGGGGAGACGCAGCTGCATGGAGAACGGTAGCAATTATTTATGCAATAATTGGTCTTATCGTAAATACAATTTCTGCTCTTTCTGTTAAGGAGCTTCCTGAAGAGGAACTTAATGAAGGAGAAGTAAAAAATGAAGATGAGAAGTACGGAATGGTACAGGCATTTAAGCTTCTTATCAAAAACAAATATTATATGATGATCTGTGGAACTTACATTTTACAGCAGTTATACAGTGCTATGATCGGAGCAGGTATTTATTATATGACATGGGTACTGAAGAATAAGAATCTGTTCGGACAGTTTGCGTGGGCAGTTAATATTCCACTGATCATTGCCTTGATCTTTACACCAACCTTAGTTGGCAAGTGGAAAGGTATGTATAAGCTGAATTTAAGAGGTTATATCTTAGCAGTTATCGGTAGAGCACTTGTTGTTGTTGCCGGATATATGGGTAGCGTTCCGCTTATGATGGCATTTACAGCTCTTGCAGCATTAGGACAGGGACCATGGCAGGGAGATATGAATGCAGTTATCGCATCCTGCTCTGAATACACTTATC
>ERZ791881.470-NODE-470-length-37619-cov-3.775982_pt1 | contig 37619 bp, 32 predicted proteins | sample MGYA00510161_ERZ791881 | MGnify/ENA primary metagenome ERZ791881 (study PRJEB30046, sample SAMN00792073) | human gut metagenome | study: EMG produced TPA metagenomics assembly of the A metagenome-wide association study of gut microbiota in type 2...
ATTGGCTGGTACAGAACGTGGTATCACTGAACCGACTCCGACATTCTCTGCTTGTTTCGGTGCTGCTTTCTTGTCACTGCACCCGACAAAATATGGCGAAGAATTGGTTAAGAAAATGGAAATGACCGGTGCTAAGGCTTATTTGGTCAACACAGGTTGGAACGGTACTGGCAAACGTATCTCTATCAAGGATACAAGAGGTATCATCGATGCTATCCTGGACGGTTCTATCGACAAAGCTCCGACAAAGGTTATCCCGTACTTCGATTTCGTTGTACCGACAGAATTGCCGGGTGTTGATCCGAATATCCTGGATCCGCGCGATACTTATGCTGACGCTGCACAGTGGGACGAAAAAGCAAAAGATCTGGCTGGCCGTTTCATTAAGAACTTCGCTAAGTTCACTGGCAACGAAGCTGGTAAGAAGCTGGTTGCTGCTGGTCCGAAATTGTAATAACATACATAATGACTCTATAAAAGCGCAGGACTTCGGTTCTGCGCTTTTTTTATATATATACATTAATTTTATCATAAATGTTAGGATATTTTAAAATCTATTCCTACCTTTACCCCAAATTATCTGTTAATGTGGGATGTGAGGTATAACATGATTAGACGTTTATTACTGGTCGTTGGGATTATCGTTTCTTTGTCATCGTGTGGCGGAGATATTGCTTACCGGATAGAAGGAAAACTAACCAATCTGGAGGATCAGACCTTATATGCCGTTTTCGAAAATGAAGATATAAAGGTTGTAGATACCGTAACTTGCGGGAAGCCGGGGGAATTTTTGATCGAAAAGAAACAGGGAGATTTCCGGGAAGTGACGATTTTCTTTGCTGATAAAATGCATTGGGTTACGGCTTATCTGGAAAAGGGAGAGAAGGTGACGATCACCGGAGACGCTGATTATCCCGCCATGTTACGTGTCAAAGGAGGGCGGATCAATGACCGTCTTTCCGCGATAAGAAAAGAAATGGCTCCTTTATTGAAGGAGCAGGCCGACTTGATCCGTCAACTGAATAAGAAGAACAGGGAAAACCTCAACAGCTCGATCGAGGAAGCGGATATGGCTTCGCGCCTGGCGAATGTAAACCATCTGTTGAGCGAGGAAGCTGCTGCCGCCATCAAGAAATATCCGGATGAAGAAGCTTCCGTCGTATTGATACAGCATTATTTTAACCATCCTGACGATACCCGGCAAATGGACGAATTGCTGGCTGTGCTGAATCCGAAACTGAACGACTTTTATCTGGTGCGGAAGTTGCAGGAATACAGCACGAGGGCAAAAAGGACTGCTTTAGGCGCCGAAGCACCCGGTTTCAATGTGAAGAATATTTACGGGACTCCTGTCAGTCTGGATTCTTTTCCGAAGAAATATTTACTGCTTGCGTTTACGGCTCCCTGGTGTGATATGTGCCAGACGGAAGACCTCTATCTGGATGAAGTGGCAATGAAATATCCGAAAGAAAAGGTGGATATGTTGCTGGTCAGTCTGGATGACGATCAAGCCGAAGTGCGGAAAGTCCTTGCAAAGGATAGCATCGGCTGGAACTTGGTTACCGATTCCGCCGGACAGGCAGCCATGTTGGTTGATCTGTATAACGTAAGCGCCTTGCCCCGCTGTTTCCTGATCGATGAAGAAGGGAAGATCATCTTGAAAACGGACAATGGGGTCGAGATAAAGCAAACGTTGGAAAAGCTGATGGAGTAGGAATTTATGATTTATGCAATGTTGCTATCCATAAATCATAAATCCGGCCTCATAAATCCAGACCCATAAATTTAAATCATAAATCTTTAACTATGTTAGTCAAATCTTACGCTGCCGCCGTGCAAGGCATATCGGCAACGGTCGTTACGATCGAAGTAAATTGCACGAAAGGTATCCAATTCTTTTTGGTAGGGTTGCCCGATGTGGCTGTCCGTGAAAGCCATGAACGCATTATCTCTGCTCTTCAGGTGAGTGGCTACAAGTTTCCCCGTAACCGCATTGTGATCAATATGGCGCCTGCCGATATCCGGAAGGAAGGTTCGTCGTATGATTTGCCGCTTGCGATCGGCATCTTGGCAGCAGCCGAAGAGCTGGATGCTTCCCGGCTAGGCCACTACATGATGATGGGAGAGCTTTCATTGGACGGCAGCTTGAAGTCGGTAAAGGGAATTCTGCCGATTGCGATCAAGGCGCGTGAAGAGGGATTCAAAGGTTTTATCGTTCCCAAGCAGAATGCCCGTGAGGCCGCTGTCGTCAATGACCTGGATGTGTATGGCGTTTCGACCATCAAAGAAGTGATCGAGTTCATTGCAGGAAGACGGGATTTGGAGCCGACGGTTGTCAATACCCGTGAGGAATTTTATGCCCGGCAACTTCAGTTTGAAGCGGATTTCTCGGATGTACGCGGACAGGAAAATGTGAAGCGTGCGCTGGAAGTAGCCGCCGCCGGAAGCCACAACCTGATAATATTATGATATATTTTACACATCAAATATTATCAATATAACCATAAAGTAGTTACACTTTTATATAAAATAGAATATAAGTGAATATAAGTAATTATAGCATGATTATAACATATTGAACAACAGTGTATTATGACAAATCAGAATATTCACTTCTGAATATTAGTGAATAATTACTAGGTTATCCCGAAAATTATGGCCATATTTATAGCCAATAATAATATACACATATTTTATGATGGAAAGTTTGGCTATTGAAGATAAAATTATTCGTAATAAAGCTTTTAAGGCTTTGGTACGTTCAAAAAAGGAATGGTTAATCAAATACGGAAAAAGTCTGAGTGGGAAGACTGTTAAAGATACTTATGATTATCATTTAATGTGGGAATCTATTGATGGTAGATGTAAAGTTGGAGTAGGTAAATTTGGAAAAGAATATTATGTTAACACCATTAGTTGGAAAAATGGAACAAAAGGGAATAATCCCAATGACATGCGACCTTTTGTGTGCATTGATGGAGAAATGCGTGAATTTGACTCTAGCTTTGACCATATTTTTCATTTCTTTCAAGATGTTAGTAAGATTAATGATAAAGCTTTAGAAGTATTAGGATGCTTAATGTATAGAAATGCTTTTCTTATAGACCATAAAGAAATTAATGGAATACTAACTTATTGCCCACCACAAGAGGCTATTAACTATCTTAATACGGTTATACCTATATATGATGGGATAAGCATTGAAGCATATTTACATTATATGGAAGCAATTGCTTGGAATGAAGATGTAAAGTATGATACTTTAGGTTATGATGTACATTCGGGTATTGGCAGACAAAATAATATGTTAACCTATGCTCATATAATATCTATTTTTATGGGTGTTGGTTCTATTGCGAAATTATGTTCTCAGTTTTCAAGACCGCCAATTGGAGTCTCTGCAATCCCTCAAAGTGTTGCAAAAGAGGCTTTCCCTTGGCTTAAAATTAGATAAAGTATGGCAAAATCAGTATTAAGAGGTAGGGACATGAATGTTGAAAGGGAAATCGCTAAATTTCTTGATAAACATTTATACTCTCAAAATATATTTACACAAAGTAATAGAACAGACGATATTGATAGTCAATTACATGGGTCTGATATTATAATATCAATTCCCACAAAGGGGCTTAATAATGTTATTGTAGATGAAAAGGCTCAAACTCAGTATATTAATAAGCCACTACCAACTTTTTCTTTAGAATTATCCTTTATTGCGTCAGATGGCAAGATTATTGAAGGCTGGCTTACAGATAAAGAAAAGGCAACTGAATATTATTTATTTCAGTGGATACATAAATCAGATTCTGATTGGAATATAAAGTCAGAAGATATAAAAAAGATAGAATATGCCTTAGTTAGTAGAGGTAGTATACTTGATTATTTAGCATCGCATGGCTATTCTGTAGAAGAACTAAAAAAGAAGGATGCTGAGATAAGAGCTAAAAATCAGAAAGGTCAACATGATAAATCAGAAGGAAAGGATTTTTGGTTTTTTCATAGTACCAATCTTGCAGAATCACCGATTAACATTGTGTTAAGAAAAAAAGTGCTCTTAGAACTAGCAACTATAAGTGGAATTATTGAGGTATAAGAAACTGGCATTGGGGATAATCCCCAATGCCTTATTTTTCCTTGAGTCTATTATATAATTCTATTCCAACTTTTGTAATAATTCCACAAACTAAGGCATTTCCCATAAAGAAAGCTCTTTTGGTGTCATTTTCACCTATTGTATGATTATCAGGAAACATATTAAGTCTTTCCAACTCAAGAGGAATTAAACGTCTCAATCTACCATTAATAGGGTCTTTTATAACGTGTTTAAATCTTGAAGGGGTTTTTCCTCCTTCCGAAGTAATTATAGTTCTCGAAGGCTTATCTAGGGCATCAGGAAACGTCATACCTCCCTCATTATAATAGAAAATTCTTCCATCCCTTGTTTTTCGCTCTTCATGTTTTGCTCCTTTCAAGTATTCCCATTTGGGCAAGTCTTCTTTATTAATATAAAAATCATCTGTTAAATATTTTCTATCTTCACCTTTAGCTATTATATCTCCTAAGACTGTCGAATTGCCAATATAATTAGGAATTGTTTTGTAAGTATAATATTCTCCCTCAATCATTAATCCACAATTTTCAAAAGGTTTTGCCTTATTGCTCTTGTTAAACTCGGAACTTAAATCAGCCAAATCTTTATCCTTATTGAGTTTTAGAGGTGTTGGATATAATGGAAATGTACAATCATAATCTTTAACAGGAAAAGCTGTTGCAAAAATACCATCGTGAAAAATCCATTCTGTAGGGTCTTGAATACTATTAGCTATTACTGTATTCTTTTTGTATGCAAGAATATATGTTCTTCTTCTTCTTTGTGGCATTCCATAATCAGCTGCATTTATAATTCTCCACTCTACGATATATCCCAAATCGGATAGAGATTGAAGAATTATTGCAAAATCCCGTCCTCTTTGTTTCGCAGGTGAAAGAATTAGCCTATCAACATTTTCAAGAAATAAGATATTGGGGCTATTATTTCCTTTCTCTTTAATAATCCTGTGTATTTCCCACCATAATACACCTTTTTTACCTTCAAGTCCTGCAGCTTGGCTTAATGTACGTGCTACGGAATAATCTTGGCAAGGGAAACCACCAACAAGCATATCATGGTCTGGAATATCTTTGGTTAGCACTTTTGCTATATCTTCATTAACATGACCTTCTTCTCCAAAACGTGCTACATAAGTTCGTGAAGCATGTTGAATTTTTGTGGAAGGCTCAAATTGATTACTCCATATTGTTTTAAAAAATTTTGAATTTGCTCTATCAAGCCCTATTCTAAATCCTCCGACGCCAGCAAATAGCTCTATAACATTTATCTTTTCCATTAATTATTAAGTATTTCTATTATATTGTAAAGCTCTCCCTCAACAGCTTCAAGATAAGATACAACGTGTTTATCTTTTCCAAATCCTTTATATTGTTGCCAAGGGTCTTCATTAATATAAGCATCCATATTCTCATATGCCTTTGGATGCTTTTCATAATATTCATCAAGTAATGTAGATGCTTCATCCATCATTTTAAGAGCCATTTCCCTAGTGATTTCAGAATGACTACATTCACCCATTTTCCATTTAAAATATGACGCAAAGACGGAAGAATGTGGTATTTTTCCGTCATTGTAATCCTTAATCATACGATTATGGAATATATTTTGTTTTTTAAATGGGTCTATCTCTTTTATCTTCATATTTTTTTCATTTTGCAAATATACGTCTTTTTATCAAAACTCTAATAAGTCATAACAGTGCAATATTTCTTCTTTTCTTAATCCAAGGTAGCGTTTTGTTATTGCTATATTTGAGTGATTAAACAGTTCTGAAAGCATAATTAAAGCCATTTCTCCATTTGTATCAGCCATTTCATATACATGCCTTCCAAATGTCTTTCTGAGGGAATGAGAACTAAAGTTTTTGACTGACTTTAAGCCGTATTTAGCCTTAATTCCTTTTAATAAGACATTTATACGCTGGATACTATAAACGCTATTCTTGCGGCTTACAAAACACCTCTCCGACCTATTTGTTATGTTGAGAGCATCATAACACTTTTGTACATGCTTCTGAAAGTTAGAATTGATTCTAATCTCTCTATGCTTCTTTGTTTTCTTCTCAATCAACTCAAAAGACTTATCAGATAATAACATTTCCCAAGTAAGCTGCAAAATGTCAGAAATACGCAATCCAAAGAAGATGCCACACCCAATAAGCAATGACATACGATATTCACCATCATTGAATAATCTATGCACCAAGTTAACCGCCTTATCCCATTCTATATAATCTGCTACAGTTGTACTATTCTTAACGCTCATAATTTTCAGTTTTAAGTATATTAATATGTAAGTGAGTATATTACAGCCTCTCATTTTTAAAGGCTGCTGATTATCAAGCTATAACCACTTTTCTAAATTAGTGAATATTCAGCCTCAACACGTTCACTATAATTATCAACCGTCTCAACATAGTTATCAATAACTGTAATAAGTTGGTCTATATAGATACCTTCTATAGTTTCAATAATTTTGTTCCTTTTAATAAATGAAATTTCAAACAAATCAGTTCCTTCATTATATATGACTTTTACAGTTCCTTTAAACTTAAAACCTTGAACATTGAAGTAAAGACCATTAGTTATAGTCCGTGGGGAATTAAATCCCCAAGACCATACAATCATTAATTGACTTTTTAAGATTCTTATTATATACATTGCGATTTCCATATTACGCAGCTATATTATAACTTGATGGAAGGATAACAGCCATCAATTCTGCTTTTATATCATTATATTCTTTAGTCTGTGTATCAGTTGGAGAACTCATTGGTGAGCTTAATCCCATGTAATTATAGGTTGCAATCCATAATTCTCTCATTGCTATTCTTATTGTAGCATCACTTATTGAAGCAACTAATTCAACAAAGTAGCGCATTGTACTATAAGCTTTATTTCTCATCTCTGATGATTGATAATCCGAAAGATACCAATACCAATCTTGACCATTCATAACCTCTAATGCCTTATATATTATTTCCATAGTTTTCATACTTCATTATTTCTTTTTGATTACGCTACAAAGATATTGCATATATTGAATATATGCAATATTACACTGTTAAAAAGAATAAAAAATATGACATTTATTGATTATATGCAATAAAAAAGGAGGAATATCTCCTCCTTAGTCAATAATACCAATTATCATTTCTTCCTTGAAACCTCTCCATGCCATTTTCTGCAAATCAAGGTATGCGAACATACCACAATATCGCTTAGGAATACCTGTACCGTTAATGTTAGCTTTGACAGAATCAGATTGAAGTGTACCGACTGCATATCTAATTGAGCCATCCAACTTTTGATAGCAGAAACGAACTATTTCACCGTTCATCATTCTGCCTTTTAAAGTCTCAATTAATAATCCTTTAATGACTGAAGTATTAAATTCAATATCACTATTTATACACTTAGTTGCTATTCTTGCAACGTTAACCTCTTTAATCTTTATAGCTTTCATATTACAATGTGTTTTTATACACAACAAATATATTGCATATATTGAATATATGCAATATATTGTGGTTAAAAATTGTTATATTTATGACATTTATTGATTAGATGCAATATTATCCATAACTTTGAAAACAAAAAACATTATGGAAGAATCAAAAGTTAAAAAGGAAAGGACAGTAATCCATCTTCACATTCTTAAAAGTGATATTCATGAGTATTTCGGTAGCGTGGCAAGTGTGTTTGAGTATCACACAGCTGAAGAACTTGGTATAAGTTACGCTTCTCTTCGTAATTTTGTGATATCAATAGATAAGCCATATTCTAATAGTAAATGCGTTATTCGCAAGGGAATACTTAAACAGAAATCAGGTGGAAGAGGTATAAAATCATGAGAATCTATTAGCTGCCGCTTGTTTAGCTTCACACATATACTTTTGGATATAATTATAAGGTATATTACCCAATTCGTTTTGTATTGGTAGCCAATCAACAAGACATCCTAAAACTGTGCTATACTCATCTTCTCCACATGATTTGAGATAATCAATAATCTTATTATATCTCAGTTTAAAATTTAACACGCTTGAAGTGTTAGGAAATAAATATTTCAATTTGGAAGGACATATAATAGAACACTCAGTTTCATTATCGATGAGGCTCATTGTACTATAAGTATTGTTATTATTAGTAATATTGTTTTTATTATTAATAATAATGTTATTATTAGTTGTGGTACAATCTTGTACTATCTCACATTGATTTAAGTAGTACGGAATTGTACTATTACTATTTTCACTTTGGTACGATATTGTACTATCAATCTTCTTAGAATCGTATGAATCTATGTTTTTATTTTTCTTTCCTCTCTTTTTTGTCTTTATCATTTCATCATTAAGAGTCTCTTGAATTGTCTTAGCTGATAGTGCATTTATTGATTCCCAATTTATGCGGTAATGATTTGAAGTTCTTCCTCCTTTGGAAGTCTTTATTTCAATTAAATTATTTTCTTGTAAAGTTTGAAGAATAAGCCTTACATCTTGCATATTTTTAGCTCTAAAGCATTTTGCTAATTCTCCGACACTTTTATAGAAAAAACCATCTTTTAATTGGTTCTTATTTTTCCAATAGCTTTCTTGTTGTATAAGTAATGAGATTGCTTTATAACAATCTGAATCTAATAGATACATTAGATTTACAGGTATTTTACAATATTTGTAGTCCATCTTATTCATTTTCTCGTTTTGGTACTGTTTTCCAATAATTTTTCAATCCCTGACTTATATTTTCCTTATGAGATGTACTTTTGCTTCTGCCTTTAAGAGCTTGGCTAATTTTCAGCTTAGTTATATCTTCTAATTCTCTGTATAATCTCTTTTTTGTGTCCATCTTATTACTCTGTATATTAATAAATATCATAGCATTATTAAGTTTGGTAGAAATATGAAAAAATATATAAAAAATTTTTTCACATTGCCAACCGTATCTGCCTTTATCAGACCTACTATTATAAGATGTAATAAGAGAGAAGTTACAGTGGTTAATAAATTGATATATAGTAATATAAATTAAAAACAGAAGACAAAATACCATCTTAAATCAAATACTATATCTCGGGTTATTTTTGCAAATGTACTTCAAACGAAAATATCAATGGAATTACAATTGTTAATAATTATAAACACAAAATTACAATAATTATACATCTAATATATATCCAACCTATTATATTCCAAATCTTCTATATCTAAATAGATTGAATTTTGCTTTAATTCCGATATCGTTTGTCTTGTGAGTTTAAGTATTAACTCATCTCTATTGTCAATATTTAGCTCAAATACATTACTTATTGGTATCATAGTTTCTTCATTGATTTGTATATATTTACCATTAATGGCAATATCGTTTCTTAATATAGTTCTAAGCTTTATACGATGATTATCATGTTTGTCAACAAATACATAATAGGTAATATAATCCTTCACTTCTTTAGAGTTGATATTATCGTCAAAGACCATTCTATATCCCAATAACGTCAGAACGTCAACTTTAACTACCATATAAGCCTGTGAGTTATATAATACTTTTACCTCTTTAATTAAATCATGAATATACTTATATAATAACTCTTTACTTTCTGCAATTTCTTGTATTTTTGATATTATATCACTGTCCCAATTTCTTCCCTCAATAGATTTTAATTGATTAATATTTTGTTCTCGTTTTGCTATTTGTTTTTTTATCTCAGCTTCATTCTTATTTATTTCGTTAATACTTTTCTCATATTCGGCAAGTACATTTTCTTTTTGATAACCTTTATAATTAACCTTAAATATTATTGTTGCTTTATCCCTTTCTTCTTCGTATTTATCATATTCCAAGTTTAAGTTTTGAATTTCATTATCTAATGTTTCAAGCTTTTTTTCTATGTCTGTTTCTTGCATTCGTGAAACGATTTCTCTTATATTATTTTTTAAAAGAGACCAAACAATACTGTCTAAAAGCGGCATTGAATACGCTCCTTTAAAACTACAATTTACAATATTATTCCTTTTCGTACACCGATAACTATGTGCAATATAAGAACCTCTTGTTCTGTAATTAGCAGTGAGGAATCTACCACAATCATGGCATCTAATTAATTTTGATAATAGTGTAATATGTTTATTGCTTTTATCCACATTAGTATTATTCTCTAATTTCTTCCTCTGAACAGCTTCAAACAGCTCATCTGACATTATTCGTGGATATTTTAACTCAGAGCTGCATTTTATGTATTTGGGAGCTTTTGTATCTCCATAATTCCAATATTCTGAGTTTTTCCTGCTATTATTAGTAATTTTAAATCCTTTGTATGCTTCTTCTGACAATAACTTGGTTACATTACGTTTGTTATGTAGATATTTACTATAATTCTTTGCGATACAATATAGCGTTAAATCCTTGATTCCAATATTATCAGATATATATTTATTATATACATCAAGGATTTCAGCAGCCTCAACTTCGTTAATGATATATGTATTTTTCTTTCTTGTAGTGTCATAAGACCTTGTATATCCAAATAATGTTTTACCACTAATACTATAACCTTCTCGTCCAAGTCTTTCTTTTTCTCGTTTAAATCTTAACTGTTTTTGTCTCATTTCCTCTGATGCCATAGCGGAGAATACAGAGAAAGTAATTGCAGAATTTATACTTACATTCCCATTTGAATCAAATAAAGCGAAATTAATATCTTTAACGTATAGTTGGATATTATTTGATAGCAGGTACTCTTTGATGTAATGTAGAACACTTTCTTTTCTGCTGAGCCTACTCAATTCAGTACATATAATAGTACGACAATCACTATTATTATTTATTATCTGTTCAACTTCTTTAAAACCTTCTTTTCTCTCAATAGTCTTAAAACCTGATTCTGTATTAGATATGTGTATAAAGTTATTAAATCCAAGTTTTTGAGCATATAGTTCTAAATCTTGTTTCTGAGCCTCAAAGTCTTGCTTATAAGTACTTACTCTTGATATTAAAATACAACTTTTACTTTCTGTCATATAGTCCTTTATTTTTTGATACAAAAATAGGACTATTTTTTGATACTGTAAAATATATCATAATCTTATCCTGATCGGTCCGCCGGGGAGTGGCAAATCGATGCTCGCCAAACGTCTCCCTTCCATCTTGCCACCTTTTACCTTGCAGGAGTCGCTCGAGACCACCAAGATACATTCGGTCGCCGGCAAGATCGGGCTGGACACTTCCCTGATGACGCAACGTCCGTTCCGTTCGCCCCATCACACGATTTCGAATGTGGCGATGGTCGGTGGAGGCGCTTTCCCGCAGCCGGGAGAGATCAGCCTGGCACATAACGGAATCTTGTTCTTGGATGAATTGCCCGAATTCAACCGGAGCGTGCTCGAGGTCATGCGCCAACCATTGGAAGACCGGACGATAACGGTCTCTCGTGCCCGCTTATCTGTTGATTATCCGGCCAACTTCATGTTGGTCGCTTCCATGAATCCTTGTCCTTGCGGATATTATAATCACCCCGATCGCCCTTGTCTCTGTTCTCCGGGTGCTGTCCAGAAATACATGAATCGTGTTTCCGGCCCTTTGCTCGACCGGATCGATATACAGGTAGAAGTCGTGCCGGTCCCTTTCGAGAAGATATCCGACGGACGCCCTTCCGAATGTAGCGAAGCGATATGCGAGCGCGTGATGAAAGCCCGCGCTATCCAGGAAAAACGCTTTGCCGCGCATGAGGGTATTTACAGCAATGCCCAGATGACCTCCAAACTGCTTCATGAATACGCCGTGCCTGATGCTGCCGGCCTGTCTTTACTGAAGGTCGCCATGCAGCGCCTCAATCTTTCCGCTCGCGCCTACGACCGCATCCTGAAAGTCTCCCGTACGATCGCCGACCTGGAAGCCTCTCCGAATATCGAGGCACGCCATCTGGCGGAAGCCATACAATACCGGAGCCTGGACCGGGAAACATGGGGGACGTAAGCCGGTTTCATTTATTTTAAAATTGGAGATCGGAAAAAGCATTAGGAGAAAATAAAATGAATGCCTCTGGCGTGAACCAATATCTTTCGCCTGCCCGGAGCGCGGCGACCGCCTGTGCGTATAGCTGTCCGTATTCGACAGAACGGTCTGGACGGATGTTCCCGTTTATCTCGATGCAGACGAAACGGCGGCTACCGGTCGGATCAGCCAGCAAGTCCCAGTTGTTGCGTTTTTTATTTAGGATAAAAGTACCGCCTCATTCGTGTTTATCCTATTATTATTTGTATCTTTACTGCCACGTTATTGACTATTCGACCTAGGGCGAAAAGCCTTTCGACTTAGGTCGAATACCTTTTCCACCTTGGGCAAAAACCTTTTCGACCTTCGTCAAAAACATACAAAGAAGGCAGGAAAGCGATAAAGTCTTATTATTCACCATTTAATCTATTACTAATATGACAGCACGTTACAGAATGGAGCGTAACCCGGATTCCGGGAAGAACGGCAATAAAATGCCTCTTCACCCAAGATTGATCCCCTATGAGACCGTCAGCATTAAAAAGTTGATGAAATATGCCAAATCCCGCTCCACCTATTCGGAGGCCGACATTGCCGGCGCCTTGCAGCTGATCACCGACTTGGTGACGGAACGCTTGCGCGAAGGCGATAACGTGGAGATCGAGGGCCTCGGTTTCTTCAGCGTTTCGCTCCAATCTCGCGCGGTCATGTCTAAAACGGAACTGAGGAGCGAATCTGTCCGTTTCAAGAACGTCAATTTCCGATGCTGCCAGCAGTTGAAGAAGGCCTTGAAGACGATGCCGCTCACGCGTATGAAAAGTTCAGGTCACTGTGCACCCGGCATGGCGGACCGGGAGGAACTTCTTTACCGCTATCTGGACGAGAACTCTTATATCACCGTCCGTTTCTACCGTTATCTTATCGGGCTGTCTGACTACAGTGCGCGCAAGGATTTGGCCGCATTGGTCGCTTCCGGCCGTCTGGTGAAGGGAGGCAGCCGTCTGTTTGCCATCTATACCCTTCCGAAAGAGGAAGACACGGGCATCCCGCAACCTTTGGTGGTCGATTCGAACTTACCTGGATGAAGGCCGGATACCGGGGGTGAAGGCAATCCGGGCGGGAGCCTTCACCTGTTGGGGCTTGTTGCAAGGTGGGTTGTACAGGGTGGGTGAAGCTGAAATGATCCAGCGGCCCAGAACTTTTGTTTTTAGCTGTTCCGGTATTCCAACGGCCCCATCCCCACATGCCGCTTGAAATATTTGCCGAAGAAAGACATATTCGTGAAATTCAGCGAATAGGCGATGTCGTGGATGGAAAGGTCGGTCGATTTCAACTGTGCCTTCGCATCCATGATCACCATAGAGGTGATGATCTCGACACAAGTCTTGTCGGTCGTCTGCTTGACAATCGTGCTGAGATGCGCCGGAGTTATGCCGAGTTTCTTGGCATACCACGCAACGTTCCGTTGCGTGGTATAGTTCTGCATAACCAGATGATTGAAGTTTTTGCTTATTTGTTCTGCTTTGGAGAGATTCGTTTTGTTCAGTGTCTTGTCTTTATACATGGCCCCTACTCCGAGAAGCACGCCTGAAAGCAGATGGTTAAGGATATCTTTGTTCAGCTTGGGGCCGCAGAATCCATACGTTTTGACAAGTAGCGAAAAATAATCTTTCAGCAATTGGGCCGGCTGTTCTTTCAGTTCGATAATCGGGCTGTCTTTTACGACATACAGCATGTCCATTGCCGATTTGCCTATATTGGCATGGTTGGTGAACTCGGACGAAAAACCCATAAAATAGATCTGCAAATCTCCTTCCACTTTATGAATTTGTAAGATTGTTCCCGGCAGGATCGTGATAAAGCTGCCTGGCTTCACTTGGTAGCGTGTCAGATTTATGGAAGCCTCGATCTCGCCTTGCATGCAAAGCACGAATATCTCCGCTTTCAACCTGCAAGGATAGTTGGCATACAAACTCAACAAACCGATGTCTTTATGCGAAAGGTTCCCGATGATCCAATCGTCGGGAAGGTCTATTTTGGGGATGTCGTTTTCCATATTCAGAATACATTAGAATATATGCAAAGATATGAAAAATAGGACACGCAAAAAGTGTTGAATGATAAAATCCGGTTTAAGTTAGGATATTATAATTGACTATTTGGAACAAAATCTAAAAAAGCGGACAGGTAATCGTATAAATAGACCTTGTGAGATCTTTTGTGTTGTCGTTATTTTGCATCGATTTTGATAGGTGGAGAAAGAGCATTACTCCGGTTGTTTTGTGAATTTTGACAGCCAACAGAATTAGGGCTAAACTATATTACTATATAGATGAAGAAATGTATGATTGAATATGGTCTTGGGAAGATCATGGCTTTATGGATATGTGTTTTGGGGGTACTTATCTGTGCCTCTTCTTGTGATTCCGATCGTGTGCCTGCCGATGGAATTGGAAAGCTGCGCTTGTCATTATCGGCAGACACTACTTCTTTGAACAAAGGTATCAACAACTCCACTAAAGCAGCCGTTTCGGATGAGTTCGAAAAGTTCCTGACTACGGCTGATTACAAGATCCGTATCGTACAGCAGTCCGATACAGTCCAATCGTATGACCGCTTCGATGAGATGCCTTCTGAAATCGAACTGAAAGAGGGGGCTTATACCCTCATCGCCTCCAAAGGTGACAACCTCCCTTCTGCTTTTGAAAACCCTTATTTTGAAGGAAGTACCGACTTTACGGTGAAAGCTGACATGAGTACGCCTATCGATGTGACTTGTACACTTGGAAATGCGAGAATCACGGTCGACTATACCGAGGACTTCAAGGAGGCATATTCTGATTATACTGTTTTGTTGAGTTCGGCCTTTACATCCGGCAGCCTGGAAATAAAGAAAGATGAAATGCGTCCGGCCTATATGCAAGTAGCTAAAGAAGGGTCGGAATTAGGTATCGCCATCCGTTTGAAGAAAATCACCGAAGACAAGGAAAAAACATATAAAATCCCGACTCCTCTTTCTATCGAACGTCGCCAGAACATTCGCCTGATCTTTAAAACGGATGGAGAGGCCTTGGATGGCATCGGTCTGGAAATTATCCTGGATGATGAAATGACAAATGTCACGCTGAATGAAGGGATACCTGATTTTATGTGGAAGCCGTTTGAGAAGCCGACACTGTCTCCGGATGATTTTACGAATGGAGAATCTTTTACCATTAAAGTCGGAAAGTTCGAGAAGAGTCCTACAGTTGGATTTGCTATGCCGGCAGGTATTGCCTCTTTGTGTGTCAAGCAATGGCGGGAAGAAAAAGAAAACGAAGAGATTACCTACGACTTGGCGACGGACGAAGGAGTTACCGCCGCTTTAGGGAAGAATTTCAAATGGTCGGTCAATGGTAAGGCGAATACTAATGTGAAAGGAGAAAGAAAAACCGGACAGCTATTTTTGAAAGATGCAATCAATAGTTTGGAGGCTCCTATCGAGGAAGACCAAACTTATACTTATCATTATGAGTTTTCTGGAGTTGATGCGACAGGAAAGGCACATGCGACAAATGTATTGGGGGTAACAGTTGTTGTACAGCCAGCCGGCCAGCCGATCATAACATTTGACGGCTTTCCTGAAACAACGATTATAGAGGGTGATGACATGTCGAAAGAAATAGAAGCTAAATTTGAGGCTGAAGGTATAATCGATGAAACGAAAACGACATTGACAATTAATGACGGGGTAGATGATAAAGTGTATAATATTCTAACCGATGGAACTGTTTTATATAATGATTGGGGTATTAGTGTTGAGTCGGGTAATAATGCGACAGCAACGCTTAAATTCCCAAAAGTCTTTTCTTCCCGGTTAGAGGCTCCTATGGAAGGAGAGAAAACATTTACTTATAAATTGGATTTAGCGGATAAGAAAGGACGCAGTTTCCCGACTCTGACAAAGACATTGACGGTAAAGGCGCCGGTGTTTGAGTTGACACCGTCTGCTAATGGTGGGGATGCTTTTGCTTGCCGGGCTTTTCTGCGGGCAAAGGTTTCTGATGGAACACATCCTGATAATCTTAAATTCCAATGGAGAAAAGTCGGTAATGGAAGTTGGAACAATTGCAAGAACCATACTTACCAAACGGATGAGATATGTGATACATTGAAGAATCTGACATCAGGAGGACAGCAATATGAAATACGTGCAATTTACCGGGAAAAAGAAAAGCGTGTAACGGAACCGATTGTGATAACAACCGAAAATGTGGTGGAGTTGGAAGATGGCTCTTTTGAAAATTGGCATAAGAAAGAAGTTTATAAGAAAACAATATGGTCTGTTGGAACTACCGGTTTAGGGATAGATCAGTGGTGGCCTTATAATGAAGGAGGTTCTTCGTGGTGGGCAACCCGAAATGCGTTGACAACTTCACAAAGAAGCGGTGTTTCATGTTATTATACATCCTATTCCGGAACAGTCCCTGTTGATAATGGGTATGAAGGGAAAGCGGCTGAAATCAGTACGCTTGGATGGAAAGAAGGAAATACATTTACGGAACTTGGAGGTGAAAGTGGAACGCATTCTGCCGGAATGTTGTTTTTAGGCTCTCATTCTGCAACCAGCAATGGGGTTGAGACAATTGATTATGGGCATGATTTTAATGTTCGTCCTAATGCGTTTGAATTCTACTATAAGTTCAAATCTTTAAATAGTGAATCTTTTGAAGCTTATATTGTAGTAGAAAATAGGGAAAACGGAACTGTAACGCAGTTGGGAAGTGGTAGAATCATGAGTAATCAGGATCAGGCTTCATTTGCTCCGGTAAGAGTAAATGTTCATTATACCAATACATCATTGAAGGCAACACATATGTATATTGTGTTTAGATCCAGTACTGCGGATAACCCTTCAGTGGAGGGTGTACAAGGTAGTTTAGGGGCTTTTGACGGATACAGTGATTCTCGGTATGTGGGTAATGTCCTGACGATCGATAATGTTCGACTAATTTACGAATAAATATGAAAAAGACATATATCTTATTTTTAACGGTAATTCTTTCCCTTTTGGCTGCTTGCCAAAAAGAGGAAAATAGCAGAAGCGACAACTTTGGTGAAGGTTCCGGAGCGCTGCGGTTGGAACAACCTGCGGTTCTGAGCAAGACGGAGATCCCGGTGATTGTGATGAAAGGAGCTTTCGGAATGGATGCGAATACATTCCCGATTCGGATCGATCAACAGGGTGCAGATGGTACATATACGAAACATACGAGTTTTGTTTCTTATTCGGCTATGATCGATTCCGGTATGCCATTGGTTTTACCGGTAGGAGATTATCAGGTTGTTGCTTCCTCGTACGATCAGGCAGCGGCTGAGGGTCGAGTGTCTGAAACTCCTTATTTCGAAGGGAAACAGGATTTTGTGATTGAAGAAAAAACAGTCACGTCTGTTCCTTCTTTTACTTGTACGTTTGAAAGTGTGGGAGTGGAGGTTCGCTTGTCTGACCAGTTCAAAGCGAAGTTGGAAGCCGAACCTCTTAATTACAGTTATTCAGTGACCGTTTATGATGGTGAAGTGTCGTGGACGTTCGATCCCGATAAGCATACAAAGCCGGCTTATTATCTGGATCCATGTGAGAATCTGGTGCTGAAAGTCACGGTTAAGCTGGATGGGCTGACCTATCCGGAACGGACATATTATGTATGCAACCGGAATACAGATAAAGTGTCGATTGGGGAATACTATATTATAACTTTGGATGCCGGAGAAACTGAAACAAAAAGTTTACGGTTAACGACTAAATGCATAGGAGAATAGGCATATGAAATATAAATACCTGTTATTGTTGCTTTTTTCTCTTCTTTTTTTCTCTTGTGAGATGAAGAAAGAGATATTGGGACAGACTGATAAAGGTCAGACTGATGACACGACCGTAGAAAACCAGGGGCTGTTAGATTTGGAGTTGAAGCCGGAAAAAGAAGCGGATATCCCTGTTTCGAAGGGAGGAAGTACTACTGGTTCACAGACTGTTATATTGGATGTTAATGAGTTTGCTATCGATATCATTGATGTCAATGGTAATACGGTCAAGCATTATGACAGTTATGCCGATTTGAAGAATGAGGGAGGTTTGTTGCTTCCTGCCGGTCACTATTCGATTCGGGCGACGCTGGGAGAAGACGTGAATGCCGGTTTTGACAAGCCCTTTTATTCCGGTACGAATGTGTGTGAAATCACCCCTCAGGAAGTGGCAAAGGTGATTACGGACTGTGTGTTGAGCAATAAGAAAGTTACGTTCCGTTGTTCGGATGATTTCTTGAAGAAATTTAATGACGATTATTCGATCGTTATTGATAATAAAGTGGGAGCTTTGACTACCCAAAACGGGGAAAAAAGGACAACCTATTTGAAGAATACCGGCATCTTACAGTTTACTGTATATGCGACTATGAAGAATGGTGGAAAGACTTTGGTATATAATTATGATATGTCGAAAAATGAAGATATCCAGCAATATAATAATATATTGATCGACTTGGATCTTGAAGAAGGCGACAGCTCTCCTGATGAACCGGATGATAACGAACCTGTCGAACCGGATGATCCTATTGTGCCGGATGATTCAGTATCAGTTAAAAATCCGGTGATTAAGGTCGACATATCCTTGATCGAGAAAGAATATGTAATCGAGATCCCTTCAGATTTTATCGATGCCGGTGGTGAGGGTGATGGTGGCGATGATAATGAAGGAGGTGACACGGTGGCTAAACCTACAATTGTAGGGGATGCAGGATTAGACATAAGCCAACCGATCGAGATATCGGGTGCAGGTAATAAAACTGTGCGTGTGAAGATTAATACACCGGGTAAATTGGCTTCGTTAGTTGTAAAAATAACTTCATCAACATTGGAGGCATTATTACCGGCTGTCGGGCTGACTTCCGAGTTTGATATTTGTGATGAGGGTTTGAAAGAAACTTTGTCAAAATTAGGATTGTCAGCAACAAAAGGTGCTACGTCTACAACGTTTGATATATCTTCTTTTATGCCGATGATTGCAGGTTTGGGAGGAGGTGATTATCTCTTTACCATAACTGCGACGGATCAGTTGGGGCAAAAAGCTTCCAAGACATTAACGGTAAGAAACTTGAACGATTAATGAGTGATGAACAGTATGAAGTTATATATATTTGCTTGCTTGTGTAGTTTGATATTATGGGGAGTGAGCTGTAATGAAGAATCGGCAGGGATACCGACAGGCTCGTTGTTTTTAGGTATCGAAGAGGATGCTACATTGTTGACAAAGGCGGAATCGGCTGTCACGAATGAATCTCTTCGTGTCGATATCATCGCTGCGGAAGGGGATACGATAAAAAGCTACTCCGATTATATCGATGAGGTGAAAGGCAAAAAGATCGTTCTTCCGGTAGGAACTTATACGATTTCAGTAAAATCAAACCAGTCGGAAGAGGCAGGATGGGAAAAACCGTTCTATTCCGGTTCGAAAGAAATAACCATTCAGTCCGGTGAGATAACCTCCGTACAGATTGTTTGCAAGATTTCGAATACGAAAGTAGCAGTCGAGTATGCTGACAATCTTGCTGACTATTTCAGCCACTATGAAACGACGGTTTCCAATACTTCCGGGAGCTTGCTTTATACGCGGGATGAGACTCGTGCCGGTTTTTTTAAAGCAGAGAAGCTTACGGCTGATTTGAAATTGGTCAATCAGGATGGAAACGAGTTTGCCATGCAACGTGTGTTCCCGGATATAAAGGAACGGTATTTTTATAAGATAAAATACTCGCTTGACGATGGTGGTGGTGATAATGAAGAAGCTGGAGCCGATTTCGGTGGAATCATAGTGGACGAAAAGGCCGATACGATATATTACGGAATCTTCATCAAACAGGAAGATCTTTTCGGCAAGTCGGTTCCCAAGTTGGCACTTGACGGCTTTACGGAAAATAAGATTGTCTATAAAAAGACTGAAAATCCGTCAGTTCCCGAACATTCTCTGACGATCGAAGCGCCGAACGGCATCAAGCAGTTGAAAGTGGAAACAACTTCTTTCCAGTTTGCCGATGTTCCATCGTTTGATCTTTGTAATCTGACGGATGCTGCACGGACGCGTTTGCAGCAATTGGATTTCCCGATGCAAGAAGTAAAAGACAAACAAGAGTTGACATTCGTGTTGACCGATTTTGCTAAAGCATTAGAGCCTGCTTCTGTCACTCAAATGGCCACTCATACGTTTACGTTCTCTGTCTTGGATAATTTGCATCAGGAAACGACAGTACAATTTATTTATGAAATTCGTCCGAATGTGAATGTAACAACGGAAGAGCCGGTCGTATGGGCGAAATTTGTGACATTAAGAGGTAATTCCATTGACAGAGATAATATCGGCTTCATGTTGAAAAAGAAAGCAGATGCAGATTTTCAAAGATATGATGCAACTATTTATAATGAGCAAACAGGTGATTTTTCTTTATTGTTGATTGAAAATATCATGCCTGGTACAGAGTATGAATACTATGCAGTCTCAGGTACAGATGCTCAAGGGAATGTCAAAACTTTTACAACATCTCCGATTGTAAATTTAAAAAATAATACATTTGATGAATGGTTCAAAAATGGTAAGACTTGGTTTCCTAATGTAGATGTATCTAAATGGTGGGATTCTGGAAATACTGGCGCAAATACTGCGGGCGAAAATAATCCTACTTCTCCTGAAGAAAGTGTTGTAGTCAAGGGTAAAGCTGCTAAGTTACAGTCTACGTGGATTGGCTTTATTGGCATTGGGGCATTTGCTTCAGCGAGTATGTTTACTGGTAATTTTGTTGACATAGATGGAACGAATGGTATCTTGTCATTTGGACAACCATTTACTGCTAAGCCTACAAAATTGACTGGATATTATAAATATACTCCAGTAAACATAGATTATATGGAACAATGGGATTCAAAAGTAGATCCTGATTTGAAAAGTGGAGATTCTGATCAATGTATCATTTATATAGCATTGTGTACAAAAAATTATGAGATACGTACAAATCCGAAAAGTCGCCAATTGTTTGACCCTAACGATGCTTCTGTCATTGCTTATGGTGAATTAGTGGCGAAAGAAGCTGTTTCCGGAGAAGAAGCAAATGGTTATAAAAAGTTTTCAATAGATATCAAATATCGGAAAACAGATGTAACTCCATCTTATATAGTGGTTGTAGCTGCGGCAAGCCGCTATGGAGATTATTTTACAGGAGGTAAAGGCAGTACATTGTATATCGATGAATTTAATTTGGAATATGATTACAACGCTGCCTCTTTCACAAACGAATAACGAATAAACAAAATATGAGAAAAATAACGAGTCTGCTTTTGCTTCTGCTTTGTGCCGTGACGGTACTTTCGGCGAGAGAGAATAAATATGATCGGGGAATCGTGATGAAGACATTTATCCCGAAAGGGCAATGGATGGTAGGGGCGACGTTCTCCTACTCGGAACATGTGGATGATAATTTCGAATTTATGTCGTTGTTGAAAGATATCGATTCGGAAGGATATACATTTAAAGTGACACCTTTGGTTAGCTATTTCATCCGTGACAATATCAGTATCGGCGGGCGTTTGGCTTATTCGCGTTCTTATACGAAATTAGATAACCTGTCACTTTCGTTAGGAGATGATATCAGTTTGGATATAAACGAGTGGAATGATAAATCGAATACCTATTCGGCTGCTTTTTTTATCCGTACATACTTAAATTTGGGAGATAGCAAACGTTTCGGTTTGTTTAATGAGGCACGTTTGCTGTACGGCTTTTCAAAAAGTACGAGCAGTTCGGATTTGGGAAGCGGATTGTCGGGCGTACATCAGTTGAAGCATAACTTGAATATCGGTGTTGCACCGGGTATCACCTGTTTTGTCAACGATTTTACGGCAGTGGAGGCTTCTATCGCTGTCGCAGGCCTGAACTTTAATTGGTATGACCAGAAAAAAGATCAGGTGTATGATGGTAAACGTACTTCCAGTTCGGCAAACTTTAAGATAAATCTGCTCTCGATCGACTTGGGCATTGTTTTTTATCTATAAGGAAGTGGTATGAAACGAAAAAGCATATTTCTTACGTTCGGATTGCTGGTATTGTCTTGGATAGGATGTGTCGAAAACGATTTGCCGTATCCGACCATTGTTGGACAGATCACGGAGATGGAAGTTGCCGGTATGACTTCCTGCCGTATCCTCGGAGCTTCAAATACAGTGGAGATAAAAGTGGCCGATACGATCGACCTGAGGGATCTGCGTGTTGAAAAGCTAGTCGTGACAGAGGGTATGAAGGTTTATCCGGATTCGGCTGCCTGTCTCGATATCGCTCATTTTCCGGATACCGGTTTTGTCTCGGCTGACAGTTTGCCTGCCGGAATGGATACACGGATGAATTTTCTGAATCCGGTGAAGTTCCGCCTGAGCCTTTATCAGGATTATGACTGGACGGTCAATGTCTCGCGGGATATCGTACGTAAGATAAAGATAAAGAATCAGGTAGGTTCGGCCTTGATTGACGATTATACGAAGAATGTCATTGTTTATGTCGATTCGACCGAGCAACCCTCTTTACGAAATATTGAAATAGAAGAATTGCAATTAGGGAGTTCGATCGCACAGACGACTCCCGACCCTTCGAAAGTGGTTGATTTTACCCGTCCACGTGTTTTCTATGTGACGGCATTTGACGAGACGGAAGAGTGGACCTTGAGCGTCCAATATCCGAATGCGAATGTCCAACTGACACAGCTTTCCGCTTGGACACGCCGCGCATATGTCAGCGGGTCGATATCGAAAGGGGAAGTGGAAGCCGAATATCGTAAGGCTGGCGAAACCGTTTGGGAGTCAGTGCTGCCTAACGAAATAAGCTATGAAGGAGAAGATTTTTTGATCATGATGACCCATCTGGCAGCGGGGACGAATTACGAATATCGGTTAACGATGAACGGGACGGTAGGTGAGATACTCACGTTTACAACCGATACGATCATGCAGGTCCCGAATCTCGGCTTTGACGATTGGGTGATGAAAAACGAAAAGACTTGGTATCCGAATGCAACATTGGATGATGCCGACCATTTTTGGGATTCCGGCAACGAGGGGGCCAGCATCGCTAGTCGTAACCCGACTGCACCTGAAACGGGTGATGTGGTGAAAGGCCGTGCTGTTAGGATGGCTTCTGATTACATCAGCATTGCCAGTAAATTCGCTGCTGGTAATATTTATACGGGCGACTTTGTTGGTTTGGCAGGAATCGAAGGGGCTGAACTCGATTTCGGACAGCCTTATACCGGACGACCTTCGGCATTGAAAGGGTATTACAGATATACACCGGGCGTGATCGACCAAGCAAAGGCTCCGTACGATGCCTTGATGGGGCAGACGGATTCATGCCATATCTATATTGGCTTGTTCGATTGGAGTGCCCCATTCCGAGTCAACACGACAACAGGTACGTTTGTTGATCTGACTTGGAACAACGAATCGATGATCGCATTCGGAGAATTGAAATCGAACGAAGCGACAGGCAGCGAATACAAACAGTTTAAAATCAACTTGACTTATCGCGACTACTTCACCCACCCGAAATACATCCTGATCGTAGCCTCCGCCAGTAAATACGGTGACTATTTCACGGGTAGCACGAGCAGCGTGATGTATTTGGACGAGTGCGAGCTGGTGTTTGAGTAGATTGACAATTGAACGTTCTTTGAAAAGGTTGGATTTGAGGAGTTTGTTTGCAGAAACAAAAGATTTTACTTTACTTTGTGAAAAATGTTTGTTTATGCGATCAAAAGAAGAATATATGGAACTATTGCGTAGCTATTTCCTGAATAAGGCAAAGGCTTACGGGGTTGTCAAGATGGCGCTGTTTGGTTCTGTGGTGCGTGGTGAACAAACAGAGACCAGTGATGTAGATGTAGCCTATGAAGGTAAAGCAGATATATTGTTGCGTTGCCGGATGAAGCAGGAATTAGAGGACTTATTCGGTTGCAGAGTCGATATTATCCGCCTCCGCGAGCAACTTTCCGGCACTGCATTCTTGCAAAATATCTCTAAAGAATTACTCTATGTTTGACAAGGTCCGTATTGAAACGTTGCTGAATCGGGTAGAAAATGCGATTCTGCTGATTCAAAGTAAAGCCGGTCAGTTGGAAACACCAAATGATTTTTTGTTGGATAAGGAAGGGACTTTCTTGCTCAGTGGAATATGTATGCAATTGATCTTTATTGGAGAAAGTATAAAAACAATAGATAATAAGACTTCTCATGCTTATTTGACGAATTATCCCAATATCTGTTGGACTCAAATTATGGGATTGCGTGATATTATCGTTCATGAATATCATCGAATAGATGAAGAAGAAATCTTTAATATTATAAAGGTGGATCTATCTCCTCTTCTGTTAACGATCCGGCAAATGAAAAAAGAATTGCCGAATTATTGACTTCTTTTCAAATCCTAAAGAATTAAAGATAGCTGGAAACAACGTTTCCGGTATCATGTCGGGCGGAAAGCGACTATAAACGCCTTGCACGGCGGTTATCGTCAATGCGGCGCTCTTGGAAACGGCGTTTCTAAGACTTCGCATTCGTGATTGCTTCCGGAAACAGTGTTTCTGGCAACAATCCGTTCCGGAAGTAGCAAAAAACACCGTTTCCGGGAGGATTCCCTTGGGAAACAAAGAATAAACGGTGTTTCTACCTGCTTTCTCCCAAGAATGAACTTAGAAACAACGTTTCTGGCGTGCCGGAACAAAAAATATAAAGAAAGAAGGATGAAAAGAAATAGTGGATTAATCGGTTGGATCGTTTTGATCGTGGGACTGCTTTGCTCGGTGAGGGGCGGAGCGGTGGATGTGGGTTCGGCTGCGGCGTTGAGGGATGCGTTGGGTAATGCAACGGTGAGTGGAAATGTTGTGATGTTGACGGGGGACGTTTCTTTGAGTAGTACTTTGAACATTACTGGGGGGACGATGATACTCGATTTGAATGGGATGCAGATTTCTATAACAAAAAATAAGGCAGAGGCAAAATGTATAAGTGTTACAGGAGGAACTCTTGAAATAACGGGCGGAGGATTTATTTCTGCACAGACCACAGGAACTGAATGGTTTTCCGATAGAGCAGCAATTGCATTGTCTTATGATGGTGGAACTGTTAGAATATATCGGGCGACATTTAATGCAATAGCAAGTGATGGTACAGCTTATACCCTTGATCCCAATAATGATTATACTGTTGATAATATGATTCCTGCTGGTGCATATATGACCAATAGTTCTGATTATGGTAGTACTGGGTTAGTATCATCTTCTATAACCGTGGCTCTTACCAATTACAACGTATCCTATAACACCAGCGGCGGGACAACCACCAACCCCGGCACGCCCTCTTACACCATCGAAACCCCAGATTTCACCCTGCCGACAGTGACAAAAAACGGTTACACTTTTGCCGATTGGACATATAACGGCAATCCGGTCAATCCAACCGCCCTGCCAACAACGGCAGACCGTGTAACCAGCAAAGACATGGCTTTTGGTGCCACATGGACCCTGATCTCTTATAAAGTCGTTTACGATGTGGCAGGGGGAACTGCTATTCAGGATGGTTTATATAATATTGAAACCGGGATATCTTCTTTGCCAACTCCTAAAAGAGAAGGATATGTTTTCAATGGATGGTATCGGGATAATCAGAAAGTAACCTCTATCCCTGCCGGAACGGGCGATATTACCCTTGTGGCGCATTGGACGGAGATTTCTTATACGCTTTCCTTTAAGACGAACAACGACACTTTTATAGCAGATATCTCCTATACAAAAGCAAAACCGGGGATTTTACCTTCCGGTCTGACAAAAGAAGGATATATGTTCGGAGGATGGTTTCAGAATGAAAATTTTACTGGAAGCGAATTAGAGGCCGTACCTTTTCCGGCAGGAACGGCAGGACAAACGAATATTCCGGTAATGATCTATGCCAAATGGATACCTATCTCGTACACCATCACCTTCAACACCAACGGCGGTTCCGATCAGGATGCTCTACCCTACACTGTTGAGACCGAAACATTCAAACTCCCAACGAGAACGACGAAAGCAGGTTATACATTGGTGGGCTGGTATATAGATGAAGCTCTGACCAAACCTTATGGAGAAGTTGTAAAGGGTACCCACGGAGATTTTACTTTATATGCCAAATGGAAGTTGACCGAATATACAATCGAATATGAACTTTACGGGCATGGCAATAATCCTCCTGATGCCGTGACTTGCTATAATATTGAAAAAGAAGTCGAATTGCCTACTCCGCAACGTGACAACTTTACGTTTGTCGGGTGGCATAAAGATGACCTGTTGAAGGATCAGGCATTAATGATCATTCCTGCTGGAACGACCGGCAATTTGAAACTATATGCCGAATGGACAATGGGAAACTCTGTGCAGATCACGCGTCCGGAGAACGGAACAATCACGGTGATGAGCGGAACGACGGAAGTGAAATCCGGTGATAAGGTCGGGGCGAACACCTCGTTGACAATTACGGCAACACCTGCTTCGGCCGATTATAAATTGTCGAAACTGGTTGTCAATAATACTGAATATACGACCAGCTCTCAAACGGTAAAGATGCCTGCCGAAGGCGGTTTGACCATCTCGGCTGCCTTTGCTGATCCACGACCGGCAGCCTCGGCTCCCAAAATAACGACCGATCCTGTCAATACGGACTATATCCCAAGCGGAGAATCTGTGACGGTCACGATGGACAAAGGCGGGGAATGCGACTCCTTGCTGTACAGCATCGACGGCTCTACCCCGAAACGTTATACCGGAGCTTTCCAGGTAAGCACCATTACGGCTGCCACGAAAACGGTTGCCGTGCAAGCCATAGCCCGCAAGTCCGGTTGCAAGGATGGCGTTACGACCCGCAACATCACGTTCCGTTCCGGAAAGATCACTATTACGTTCAACCTGCCGAAAGGAATTACGGCCTGCAATCCCGAAGGGGGTGAGGTCGTGGAAGCTGTAGCAAGTGGCGGGGCTTTTGAATTCAAATTGATTGTGGATAAGAACTATTTCCAGACATTGGATTCTATAAAGGTGACGGCTAACGGAACTGTTATCACTCCCGATGTTTATGACATTTACACATTAAGCAACCAGACTACTGACGTAGCTGTCAATGTGACTGGTATTTCCGGAGTAACCCATCTGATTACTTTAGTACAGTCGGCTAATGGTGTGATTGCTTTTACCGGTGATGAGGATGCAGAGAATTCAAGGACCGTCAATCATGGCGATCCTGTTTCGGTGACGGCTACGGCAGATGAAAATTATAAATTCCAGTCGTGGACGGATGGTGAGACAGCTAATCCCCGTACGTTTGTGGCTGAGTCGGATGTGACGTTGCAAGCTCGTTTCGTGAAGGACAGTGCCGGGTTTTCTGTTATTCTTCCCGAATTGGAAGGGGTGACGGTCAAACCGCTTACTGGATATCCGACTGAAGTCAAGCCGGGTGGTAAATTCAAATTCTATTTGCATCTGGATGCAGATTACAACGAATCTGTCCCTGTCGTATATGTCAACAATGAAGAATTGAACGTGAACCAGGAGGTGTATAGCATATATAATATTTCGGAGAATATCCGTATTTCTGTAGATGGAATCGTCCGTAATAAGGTGAAACCGGTATTGCAGGAGCATGTGTCGGCTATCGATGTGGAAACCGGTTCAGATGTATCCGGCCTCTCTCTGTTAACGGATGCCTTGATCGTATTGCAGGCTGATGCGCCTGAAGGACAAGTATTTTCGAAATGGAATGATGGCAAAGCTGATAATCCCCGTATCGTGACGGCAGCCGATGCATCACAACTGTTCCCGTTGTTTCTGCCTAAAACAGGGCAAGGTGCCGTATGCGTCAAACTACCTGTCCTTGCCGGTGCAGGTATGGGAGCTGTCAATGTAAATGCGGCGGCTGTGACAGAAGGAGAATCTGTTCAGTTGAAACTGGTCGTTTTACCGTCATATAGCCAAAGCAGTGTTAAAGTTTTCGCCAATGGAAAAGAACTGGATGCAACTTTGTCTTTGAGAGCTTCTTCTGAAACGAAAACTTTATTCTATACGCTTTCAGGTCTGTCGGAAGATGTGGATGTGGAGGTTTCCGGGTTGAAACAGAATGAATATGTTGTTTCTCTCGAACAGCAGGATGGCGGAATCGTCAGAGCTAGCCAGGTCGGTATGGTAAAACATGGAACGATTGTCACATTGGAGGCAGCGCCGGACAGAGGGAATATGTTTGTAAAATGGAAGGATGGCAACACTTTGAATCCTTATCGATATGTGGTGACGGACAATTGTACGTTAAAAGGTTCTTTTGCCGCTTCGAATATGCCGGTAGGCAATGAAAACGTATCGGTTCCAGCTGTACGTATCTGTACCACCGGAAGTTTTTTGCATATTCAATCTCCTGAAGTTTCTGAGCTGTCTGTTTGGAATATGGAAGGAAAGTTGATAAAAAGGGCAGGTGTCCCGGCCGGTTATTCGTCTTATCTGCTGCCGGCAGGTGTGTATGTGGTGAAGGTCGGAAATGGCGAATCGGTAAAGATTGTAATCCGATGAGCTATCTTTTCCATCTAACCAAATTATTCCTTACCTTTGTGCCTCAAAAAGAGAACACAAGGTATGGAAAAACAGTTTAAGAGAACGCTGATAACTACGGCGTTGCCGTATGCGAACGGGCCGGTGCATATCGGACATTTGGCCGGGGTGTATGTGCCTGCTGATATTTATGCACGCTATCTTCGCCTGAAGGGGGAAGAAGTTTTGATGATTGGTGGATCGGATGAGCATGGAGTGCCTATCACGCTGAGAGCGAAGAAAGAAGGGATTACGCCGCAGGATGTGGTGGACCGTTATCATGGTATTATCAAGAAGTCTTTTGAGGAGTTTGGTATCTCGTTCGATATCTATTCCCGTACGACTTCGGCTACACATCGCCAGGTGGCGTCGGATTTCTTCCGTACCTTATACGATAAAGGAGAGTTTATCGAGAAAACAAGCGAACAGTATTACGACGAGGAAGCAAAACAGTTCCTTGCCGACCGTTATATAACCGGGACTTGTCCGCATTGCGGCAATGAAAAAGCCTATGGCGACCAGTGCGAAGCCTGCGGTACCTCTTTGAGTCCGACGGATCTGATCAACCCGAAATCCGCTATCAGTGGTAGCCAGCCGGTGATGAAAGAGACCAAACACTGGTATCTGCCTTTGGATAAATGGGAACCGTTCCTGCGCCAGTGGATACTGGAAGGACATAAGGAATGGAAACCGAACGTATACGGACAGTGCAAGAGCTGGCTGGATATGGGATTGCAGCCTCGTGCCGTAAGCCGCGACCTCGACTGGGGGATTCCCGTGCCGGTGGAAGGAGCGGAAGGGAAAGTGCTGTACGTCTGGTTCGATGCGCCTATCGGATATATCTCCAATACAAAAGAACTGCTCCCCGAAAGTTGGGAAACCTGGTGGAAAGATCCTGAAACCAAGATGGTACATTTCATCGGTAAGGATAATATCGTGTTCCACTGTATCGTGTTCCCGGCCATGCTGAAAGCCGAAGGTTCTTATAACCTGCCGGAGAATGTGCCGGCCAATGAGTTTCTTAACCTGGAAGGCGACAAAATCTCCACTTCCCGCAACTGGGCTGTCTGGTTGAACGAATATCTGGTGGATATGCCGGGCAAGCAGGATGTGTTGCGCTATGTTTTGACGGCTAATGCTCCGGAAACAAAAGACAACGACTTCACCTGGAAAGATTTTCAGGCACGCAATAACAATGAGCTGGTAGCTATCTTAGGAAACTTCGTCAACCGTGCTTTGGTGCTTACCGAAAAGTATTTCGAAGGTAAGGTGCCGGCTGCCGGCGAGCTGACCGATTATGACCGTCAGACATTGACCGATTTCGCGAATGTAAAGGCCGACGTGGAACGTCTGCTGGATACCTACCATTTCCGTGACGCCCAGAAAGAAGCGATGAACTTGGCTCGTATCGGAAACAAATACCTGGCTGACACTGAACCTTGGAAATTAGCAAAGACCGATATGGCGCGTGTCGCCACGATCATGAACATCGCTTTGCAGATCACGGCAAATTTGGCAATCGCTTTCGAACCATTCCTGCCGTTCAGCATGGAGAAATTGAACAAGATGCTGAATGTGGAACCGTTAGGCTGGAACCGCTTGGGATCGACTGACTTGTTGGAAGCCGGTCATCAGTTGGGCAAATCGGAACTGCTGTTCGAGAAGATTGAAGACAGCGTGATCGAAGCGCAGGTACAAAAGCTGTTGGATACGAAGAAAGCAAACGAGGAAGCCAACTACAAGGCGAAACCCATCCGTGAGAATATCGAGTTCGATGACTTCATGAAGCTGGATATCCGTGTCGGGACCGTGTTGGAATGTACGAAAGTGCCTAAGGCGGACAAGTTGTTGCAGTTCCGTATCGATGACGGTCTGGAAAAACGTACGATCGTTTCCGGTATCGCTCAACATTACAAGCCGGAAGACCTTGTGGGCAAGCAGGTTTGCTTCATCGCTAATCTGGCTCCGCGCAAGCTGAAAGGTATCGTTTCCGAAGGGATGATCCTTTCAGCAGAAAACTTCGACGGTAAGCTGGCTGTCATCACTCCTGAAAAAGAGGTAAAACCGGGCAGCGAGGTGAAATAATCTGGTTAATCCTTCGTTGTAGTGACGAAGGATTAATTAATCGGAAAACAGATAATATAATGTTGGAAGAACAGATACAGATGGTCGACTTGCATGGACAATATCTCCGGTTCAAAGAGGAGATTGATGAGGCCATGCAGGTGGTGATCGACAGTTGTGCTTTTATCAATGGTCCGCAGGTGAAAACCTTTGCCGGGCATTTGGCTGATTATCTTCAGGTTCCATACGTGATTCCTTGTGCTAACGGGACGGACGCTTTGCAGATTGCTCTGATGGCATTGGAGCTTCAGCCTGGCGATGAGGTGATTCTACCGGCATTTACTTATATAGCGGCAGCCGAGGTTGTCGCTTTGTTAGGGTTGACGCCCGTGTTGGTGGATGTCGATCCCTGTACCTTTAATATCGATCCCCGGAAAATAGAAGCGGCTGTTTCGGAACGGACAAAGGCGGTCGTGGCCGTCCACCTGTTCGGACAAGCCTGCGATATGGAGCCGATTATGACTTTGGCAGATGTCTATCATCTGTATGTAGTGGAAGATAACGCCCAATCCGTTGGTGCCGATTATATCTTTTCCGACGGGCGGGTACGAAAGGCCGGGACGATCGGACATATCGGGACGACATCTTTTTTTCCATCCAAGCCGTTAGCCTGCTATGGCGATGGGGGGGCGTTGATGACTTCCGACGAGGCGTTGGCTACCCGTATCCGCATGATTGCCAATCATGGCCAGGAATGCAAATACCACCATAGGCGGATCGGATGCAACTCCCGTCTGGACACGTTGCAAGCTGCTGTGCTGGATGTGAAGTTGAAGCATCTGGAGGAGTTCACGGAAACCCGTCGGCAAGTTGCCTCTCGGTACGATGAAGCTTTGTCCTCCTGCGATTCGTTGGTTCTCCCTGCGAGATCGATATTTTCGACTCATGTCTATCACCAATATACGGTCCAGGTAAAAGATGGCAGGCGGAATGTCCTTCAATGCCTGTTGAAAGAACAGGGAATCCCTTCCATGATCTATTATCCTGTACCAGTGCATCATCAGGAAGCTTACCGGCATATCTCCCGTGTATCTGGTAATTTGGACGTCTCCACCCGTTTGTGCGAATCCGTCCTTTCCCTGCCTATTCATACGGAAATGTCCCTCGGACAACAGCAATATATAACAGAAACTCTAAAAAAGGGGGTGTGTCGAAACTATCCTGTTCCCGCACTTGACGCGGGATAGCATTAAAACCGACCCTATAAAAATCTGATTGATAAGGTCTGTCCTTTTGCGGCTCCGCGTCAAGCGCGGGGACAAGGAGATTTTGACACACCCCCATCGAATGCTTATGGATAAAAAGATAAAATTTGCAGTTATCGGTTGTGGCCATATCGGCAAACGTCATGCCGAGATGGTGACACGCGATCCGGGAGCCGAATTGGTGGCCCTTTGTGATATTCGTCCTCGTGAGGAATTGGGTATTGAGGCATACGATGTCCCGTTTTTCTCTTCCCTGACGGAGCTATTGCAGAGCGGAATTTCCATAGATGTCGTAAATGTTTGTACCCCGAACGGCTTGCATGCAGCAATGGCCATTCAGGCTGTCGAAACCGGTTGCAACGTCGTGATCGAGAAGCCGATGGCACTGACGCTTGCCGATGCCGAGAAGGTGGTCTATGCTTCGCTGAAATACCGTAAACAGGTGTTCTGCGTCATGCAAAACCGTTATTCTCCTCCTTCCGTCTGGATCAAGGAGATGGTGGATTCGGGTAGGTTAGGCAAAATCTATATGGTCCAGTTGAATTGTTATTGGAACCGTGACGAGCGCTATTATAAACCCGGTGGCTGGCATGGCGATGCCGTTTTGGACGGAGGGACGCTTTTTACCCAGTTCTCCCATTTCATCGACATTATGTACTGGCTTTTCGGGGATATCTGCAATATCCAGGCTCGCTTTGCCGATTTCAACCATGCCGGACTTACGGCTTTTGAAGATTCGGGCTTTGTGAATTTCAACTTCGTGAACGGCGGGATGGGGAGCCTGAGCTATTCCACTTCTGTCTGGAACAGGAACATGGAAAGCAGTATGCTGATTGTTGCGGAGAACGGAAGCGTGAAAATCGGCGGACAGTATATGAACGAAGTCGAATACTGCCATATCAAAGATTATGAAATGCCGGAACTGGCGCCGACGAATCCGGGAAATGACTACGGCCCTTATAAAGGTTCCGCCCAGAACCATAATTTCGTGATCCGCAATGTGGTCCGTGTCCTTTCTGGTGCAAGTTCGGAATGTATTACGACCAACGTATTGGAAGGCATGAAGGTTGTGGACATCATCCAGCGGATTTATGCATTGAAGTAATAAATGTAAGATAGGGACGGGGCGGCGTTTAAATATGGATTCCGTATTCATGCTTTACCTCGTCCATCACAAAGGTGCTTTCGAGCGATCCGAGGCTGTCGATCGTGCCTAACACGTTCAAGATAAACTCCTGGTAATACTTCATATTCGGTGCATGGATCTTCAGCAGGTAGTCGTAACTTCCCGATATATTGTAGCATTCTGTGACTTGCGGAATTTCCTGTATGATTCTTGTGAACTCTGCCGCAATCTCTTTGTTCAGTCTCCTCAACTTGACACTGCAAAAGACCACGAAGCCCTGGTTTAGCTTTTCGGCGTCCAGCACGGCAATGTACTTCTTTATATATCCTCCGTTTTCGAGGCGTTTCAGGCGTTCGAATACGGGTGTCGACGAGAGGCTGACACTCGCGGCGAGCTCTTTTGTGGTGAGCCGGGCATTCGATTGCAGGGTACGGAGGATCTGCAAGTCTACTTTGTCTAATTTCTCAAGTGTGTTCATAAGAATAAAATTCTATCAGAATCCTTTTTTCGATCCTGATACAGTTTATGCGTTCTGTTGACGACCGTAAAAATAGCGTTATTTTCTGTATTTTCCATATATCTTGTCTGATATCTCTGTCTGCTATAGTTTTGCTGGAAAATGAGCAAGAAGAACAATTTAAAATAATACGACTATGGCAACAAAGAAATTACATTTCGAGACATTACAGGTTCATGTAGGGCAAGAACAGGCCGATCCCGCAACAGATGCTCGTGCCGTCCCTATTTATCAGACAACATCTTATGTATTTCATGATTCACAACATGCGGCAGACCGTTTCGGCCTTCGTGATGCTGGGAATATTTATGGTCGTCTGACCAATTCGACACAGGGAGTTTTCGAAGCGCGTGTCGCTGCTCTCGAAGGGGGAGTGGCTGGTCTGGCGGTGGCTTCCGGTGCGGCGGCCGTGACATATGCCTTGCAGAATATACTTGGAGTGGGCGACCATATTGTGGCTGCCGATAATCTCTATGGCGGTTCCTTCAACCTGATTACGCATACGTTAGCGGCTCAGGGCATTACCCACACGATTGTAAATGTCAATGACTTGCAGGCGTTGGAGGCGGCTATTCGGGAGAATACGAAAGCGGTGTATGTCGAAACGTTCGGTAATCCCAATTCTGATGTTACCAATATCGATGCTGTGGCGGAGGTGGCCCATCGTCATAATATTCCGTTGATAGTGGATAATACGTTCGGTACACCGTACCTGATCCGTCCGATCGAGCACGGGGCCGATATTGTTGTTCATTCCGCCACCAAATTTATCGGCGGACATGGATCGAGCTTGGGAGGAGTGATTGTGGACAGTGGCAATTTCGATTGGAAAGCAAATTCCGATAAGTTCCCGACCTTGGGCACACCGGACCCAAGTTATCATGGAGCGGTCTTTGCCGACGTGGCAGGTTCGGCAGCTTTCGTCACCCGCATCCGGGCTGTCATTCTGCGTGATACAGGAGCTACGATCTCGCCTTTCAATGCTTTTATCTTGCTGCAAGGTCTGGAAACATTGTCTCTCCGCGTGGAGCGTCATGTTGCCAATGCTCTGAAAGTCGTCGAGTATTTATCCAAACACCCGAAAGTAACCAAAGTGAACCATCCGGCTCTTCCAGACCATCCAGACCATGAACTTTATAAAAAGTATTTCCCGAAAGGTGCCGGAAGTATTTTCACTTTCGAGATTGAAGGCGGACAGGTAGCAGCCTGGAAGTTTATCGATTCGCTCGAAATATTCTCCCTTCTTGCCAATGTGGCTGATGTGAAGAGCCTGGTGATCCATCCGTATACGACTACCCATTCTCAAATGACTCCGGAAGAGCTGGCCGGACAGCATATCACGCCTTCCATTGTGCGCCTGAGTATAGGTACTGAATATATCGATGATATCATTGATGACCTAGACCAAGCTCTGGCAAAGGTTTGATGTAAGATGGCAATGTGTTTTTGTTTTGATGCAAGTGTAAGTTGTTTTCGACGTTGTCGGGAATGTATACGGCAATGTAGAAAATAACTTATGCTTGCATCTGAATGAAGAAGTATGGGGTCGAATTTTTATTTTATCCTGAATAGTTTGTTTTTGTAATCGATAATCACGGTGTTTTCAAAGAAATAAGCATTTCCGGTTATTCCCCAGACATCGAGGGAACTATAAATACTATCCCAAAGGCCGTCTTTGGCGTAGTAGACTTTCGAATTGTTCAAGGCTTTTCCGCCGAACTCGATCGGTTTGGTTACATTAAAGCCATAAAATGTTATTTCTTGTCCCCACCATAAAGGACCGCTTAGAGAGTCGACAATAGTAAGGTCTGATACGCTCCAAGCTCTTTCTTGTGTCGTTATTAACTGGAAAGGGCTTGAACCTGTATCGAACAATACTTTACATGTTTTTCCATTAATCCGTAAAGGCAATTTTATTACCCCATATTCTGATTCAAATTCTTCAGCCGGCAGATTTTCGTATTCAGCCGGTAAAAAGTCTGTGATTGCAAGCTTGTTTGATTTGTAATTAATGATTAAGACTTTATCTTGCACCATGTCGGATGCGATCGTTCCAATATGCTTGGGTGTATTTGAATGAAGTGAATCTTTAGGGATTTCATTTCCGAAATTCTGCATGAATCCGATATTGGCATTGCTAAACTCCACTGTCCCTATTTGCAGGTTGACATTCTTATACATCCCGGTTGAATCTTTTTTGTTCATTAAAGATGGGGCTTCTTTGAGATAAGGAGCAAAAGTATTCCCGTAAAAGACAGAATTATATGTTCCTAAATCAAACTGCATTGTGAATTCGTAGGGTAAATTCTCTATTTTTACCGGAACATTTAGAAAAGCTTTTTCAATGTATATCCCCGAAATTGTATCACCTTCCCAACTGAAGGGAATCCATTGCAGCGATGGTTTTCGTGAACAACTTGTGAAGACTAATAGAAGGAGAACAAAAGTAATCCCTTGTTTGTGTATTTTCATAAATGGTAATTTTTTGTTATTAGAAAATAGTTTATTTCGGTGTCTCGTTGTTCTTAGCCAATGAAACCAAGCCTCCCATAGCCCCTAAGTTCATGGTGTCGAGTGCCGAACTCGGTACGATAACCATTGATCCTTTTTCTTTTAAGCCTTCGAACAGCATATTCATCCCTCTGAGATGTAATGCCACAGGATTATCGGTATATTTTTTACTGGCTTGTTCGAACTTTTCTGCGATTTCCGTTTCTGCCGTTCCCAAGATGACACGAGCTCTTCTTTCACGTTCGGCTTGGGCCTCTTTGCTCATTGCTTCGGCCAGGTCTTGCGGAATAGCGATATCTTTGATACCGACAGTCTGGCATGTGATGCCCCACGGATTCGTATTTCTGTCTAAGACCTGTTGCAAATCCTCAGCTATCTTATCGCGTTCCTGCAAGAGATCCGACAGTTCGTGCTTACCGATGGTATCTCTTAGACCAGTCTGTGTGATATGTTCGATCGCTTTTTGGTACTCCTGTACTTCCAATGCAGCTTTTTCCACGTCCCAGACGGTCCAATATACGACTGCATCCACATTTACCGGAACCGTATCTTTGGTTAGAGTTTGTTCGGCCTTAAATGCACTTACCCGTACACGCTGGTCAATATAAGTCGACACACTGTCCTATAACCGGGATAATCATAAAGGGGCCGGGACCTTTCAAACCGTTGTATTTCCCCATACGAAGGACTACCGCCCGTTCCCATTGGTCGGCTATGCGGATTGCAGAAGCCACCAACCCGGAAAGAAGAAGCAAGAGGATGAATACCGGTATGTTTATAATCTTCGAAACATACAAAACGGCTGATACGATAACCAGTATCAGCAATACGGAAAGGGATATGGGATTGAACCAACCCTTGTTAATTACATTTGTTGTCATATTCATTGTTTTTTAGAAGTTTCGATATTCTTTAATTCTCGAATAACCTCATTTAGGCTGAAACCGTAACTCAGTACAACGGAAGAAAATTGTGTACAAATTTCTTTTAACTTGTCTTCCCGTTCTTTTTCCGGTACTACATGATCTGTTTTGCTAATAAACGTTCCGGTTCCTTGCTGAGTTTCCAAAATATTCTTGATCTCCAATTCTTTATAAGCTTTGGATACCGTGTTTAGGTTTACCTTTAACTCTACGGCAAGTGCTCTGACCGTAGGAAGCTGTTCTCCCAACTTAAGTTGCCCGGATGCTATGCCAAACCTGATTTGATCAATGATCTGGCGGTATATCGGTATACCGCTAGAGTAATCTAATAAAAACTTGATCATATGATTTTATATTATTCTATATTAATATTGTACTACTATTATAGTACAAAAATACAAGAATAAATTGTAAGCATCCGATAAAGTACACATTGTAGACCTAAAA
>ERZ791881.471-NODE-471-length-37595-cov-27.003596_pt1 | contig 37595 bp, 29 predicted proteins | sample MGYA00510161_ERZ791881 | MGnify/ENA primary metagenome ERZ791881 (study PRJEB30046, sample SAMN00792073) | human gut metagenome | study: EMG produced TPA metagenomics assembly of the A metagenome-wide association study of gut microbiota in type 2...
TGTACCGGAAGGCTACGAGATTGCAGAAGTAGGAGATCTTGAAATTCGCGATGGTTATGTATATGTATCTGTCCGCAAGGCAGCTGTAAAGAATATCAAACTGAACTTCTATGACGAAGAAGCAGAGAAGCAGATTGCAGAGAAGGATTTCGAAGTAGCAGGGGATGCAACCCATGTAAATACCGGAGATATCGCAGAACTTGTACCGGAAGGCTACGAGATTGCAGTAGTAGGAGATCTTGAAATTCGTGACGGATATGTATATGTAGCAGTACGCGAAGTAGAGGAACGTACCGTAAAACTGAACTTCTATGATGAAGCAGCAGAGAAGCAGGTAGCAGAAGTAGAGTTCGAGGTAGCAAAGGATGCAACCTACGTAAATACTGGAGCATTTGAGACTCTGGTACCGGCAGGCTACGAGCTGGCAGTAGTGGGTGACCTTGCAATTCGCGATGGTTATGTATATGTAGCAGTACGCGAGGTAGAGGCACGTACCGTAAAACTGAACTTCTATGATGAGTCTGTAGAGAAACAGATTGCCGAGGTAGAGTTCGAAGTAGCAAAGGATGCAACCTACGTAAATACCGGAGATATCGCAGGCCTTGTACCGGCAGGATATGAACTGGTAGTAGTAGGAGATCTTGAAATTCGCGATGGCTATGTATATGTATCTGTACGTGAAGTAGAGACAAAGACTGTAAGACTGAACTTCTATGATGAGTCTGTAGAGAAACAGATTGCCGAGGTAGAGTTCGAAGTAGCAAAGGATGCAACCTACGTAAATACCGGAGATATCGCAGGCCTTGTACCGGCAGGATATGAACTGGTAGTAGTAGGAGATCTTGAAATTCGCGATGGCTATGTATATGTATCTGTACGTGAAGTAGAGACAAAGACTGTAAGACTGAACTTCTATGATGAGTCTGTAGAGAAACAGATTGCCGAGGTAGAGTTCGAAGTAGCAAAGGATGCAACCTACGTAAATACCGGAGATATCGCAGGCCTTGTACCGGCAGGATATGAACTGGTAGTAGTAGGAGATCTTGAAATTCGCGATGGCTATGTATATGTATCTGTACGTGAAGTAGAGACAAAGACTGTAAGACTGAACTTCTATGATGAGTCTGTAGAGAAACAGATTGCCGAGGTAGAGTTCGAAGTAGCAAAGGATGCAACCTACGTAAATACCGGAGATATCGCAGGCCTTGTACCGGCAGGATATGAACTGGTAGTAGTAGGAGATCTTGAAATTCGCGATGGCTATGTATATGTATCCGTACGTGAAGTAGAGACAAAGACTGTTAAGATTAACTTCTATGATGAAGAGGCAGAGAAGCAGATTGCAGAGCCGAGCATTGAAGTAGCAAAGGATGCAACTTATGTAAATACCAGTGCATTTGAAGCACTTGTACCGGCAGGCTACGAGTTAGTTCTCGTTGGTGATCTGGACATTCGTGATGGTTATGTTTACGCAGCTGTTCGTAAAGTCGGCGGTGGAAATCCGGATGTAGATAAAGAGACAGCTGTTCTGAACGTAACCTATAAATTTGGTGATGCAGAAGTTGGTAAAGAGACAGTTGCTGCTTCTGGTAAAGCTGGCGAGGCATATACCTTTGGTGCAAAAGATCTGACTGTACCGGCTGGCTATGCTCTGGCACCTTCCTTTGAGGACATTACAGTAGAGTTTGGCGCATCCAAGGATGTTGTAGTAGAGGTTGTTGAGGAATCTAAGGTTTTTGCAGCAAATCTCTATGTTACCTACAAGGATGGCGATGTAGTAGTTGGACATAGTGATGCAGTTGCTTCTGGTCTGGCAGGTGGAAGCTATATCTTCAGAATTCATGAGCTGAAAGTTCCGGAAGGATATGTACTGGCAGAGGCATTCAACGGCATCGAAGTACCTTACGGTAAAACCTACAATATTGTTCTTCAGGTTAAGAAGCTGAATCCGGAGGAGATGGCTGATGCCACCCTGCATATTTCCTATATCTTTAATTACAAGGAAATTGCTTCTGAGGATATTACTGTAAGAGGTAAGAAGGGCGAGTCCTATACCTTTACTTCTGAGAATGTAAACCTGAATATCCCGTCTGGATATAAGCTGAAGAAGGCTATGGAGCCGACTGAAGTTCAGTTCGGTGAGACCTATGCTATTACTCTGGATCTTACCAGAAGAAGCAGCGGCGGCGGTAGCGGTTCCAGCGGTGGCGGAAGTGGTTCCGGCAGCGGCAGCAGAAGTGTAGGAACTGCAAACAAACTGACCAACGGCCGTTGGATCCTGGATTCTGTAGGCTGGTGGTACCCATTCAGCGATAATACCTATGCTAAGGGCGGCTGGTATTACCTTGAGTGGCAGAATAAGAAAGATTGGTACTATTTCGATGCTAACGGCTATCTGGTATCCGGATGGTTCGAGGAGAACGGCAATAAGTACTATCTGCACGATGTTCATGACGGTACCTTCGGAAGAATGTACAGCGGATGGAACAAGATTGGCAACCAGTGGTATTACTTCAATGATACCACAACCGGTACTTTCGGTGCTTTGGATCCCAACGCACAGGTTCCGGCTGAGCTGCTGAATCAGTAAAAAACAGCATTTTACATGCTAATATCCTAAATGGGTAAACGGAAGTGTCGTATCATCACCTGAAACGGGTGATAAGCGGCACTTCCGCTTATTTTGCTCTGAAATCCGGATTTCTTTCATTTTTTTTAGAGGAAAACTCCAGATTTTCTGCTGCAAAGTTCCGGATTTATTTTGTGATTTCACTTGCAGGGAAGAAATTCCTGTGATAAACTGAAATCAGCATATCACATTTCTAACATTTCTATGGGCTGATAGCCCGTCCGGTTCTGTCTTGGAATCATTTTTGAAAGGTCTATGCTTACAATCACCAATTTATGAAGCAGAAGACCGGAGATTCAAGGGTCTTCTGCAGCTGCAAATGCGGAAGGCGGAAAAACTGCTTTCTGCCATAACAGACAGGAGGCGAAAAATGAGACAGAAACAGTCAAAAGAAAATAGCCGAAGGTATCATCAAAAGAACGAACCGGCAGTCAAACGGGAGGCGGAACGCCTGTCAACACCCACAAACACAATGGAAAAAAACGAGAAAGCCAGCCTGGAATCCCGGATAACTTCCGGTATACCTATGCCTTATTCTGTTTTGGAAAAGGAATCGGATCAGGAATGGGATCGGGAACTGGAAGACCGTTTTGAGCGGTACCGGGAAATTCTAAAGGATCTTACGCTGATGAGCGACAGCTTTATGCGGGCTGTACTGAAAAATCCGAAATGTACAGAGGAGGTGTTGCGGATTATTCTGAATAAAGACCAGCTGAAGGTCGTTGATCAGAGATTGCAGGCAGATTATAAGAATCTGCAGGGCAGGTCGGCAATACTGGACTGTGTGGCTGTGGACAGCGATCACAACCTCTATAATGTGGAAATTCAGCAAAAAAGAGAAGGCGCATCTCCGAAGCGGGCCAGATATCACAGCGGATTACTGGATATGAATTTTCTGGAGCCGGGGGAAGTGTATCAGAAGCTTCCAACCAGCTATGTCATATTTATTACAGAGACAGATGCGCTGGGGTATCATCTGCCGATTTATCACATCAGCAGAAAAATCCGTGAAAACGGAAAGGATTTTCCAGACAGCGCTCACATCATTTATGTGGATTCAAAAAATCAGGAGGACACAGAGCTGGGCAGGCTGATGCATGATTTTCATTGCAAATTGCCGGAAGAGATGTATCATTCTGTGCTGCAGAAACAGGTGTTTCAATTAAAAAAGACAAGAGAAGGGGTGAATTTTATGTGCAGAGAGATGGATAAGATTTATAGAGATGGAGAGAAGAACGGTCAGGAACGTGGTGAAAAGATAGGTCAGGAACGCGGAGAGAAGATCGGTCAGGAACGCGGAGAAAAGATCGGCCAGGAGCGCGGAGAAAAGATCGGCCAGGAGCGCGGAGAGAAAATAGGACAAAAACGGGGAAAGAAGCAAGGTATAAGAAATGAACAGAGGAGAATCGTGAATTCTTTAAAACGAAAAGGAAAGACAATGGACGAAATTGCATATCTGACAGGGATTCATGAAACTGTGGTAAAGAAGCTGTTGGGGGAAGAACGGTATGCAATAAAGTAATATAGAAGAATAAGATCATTTTGAAAAAAGCATATCACATTTCTAATATTTCTATGGGCTGATGGCCCGTCCGGTTCTGTCTTGGAATCATTTTTGAAAGGTCTATGCTTACAATCACCAATTTATGAAGCAGAAGACCGGAGATTCAAGGGTCTTCTGCAGCTGCAAATGCGGAAGGCGGAAAAACTGCTTTCTGCCATAACAGACAGGAGGCGAAAAATGAGACAGAAACAGTCAAAAGAAAATAGCCGAAGGTATCATCAAAAGAACGAACCGGCAGTCAAACGGGAGGCGGAACGCCTGTCAACACCCACAAACACAATGGAAAAAAACGAGAAAGCCAGCCTGGAATCCCGGATAACTTCCGGTATGTCTATGCCGTATTCCGTTTCGGAAAAGGAATCGGATCGGGAACTGGAAGACCGTTTTGAGCGATACCGGGAGATTCTAAAGGATCTTACGCTGATGAGCGACAGTTTTATGCGGGCTGTGCTGAAAAATCCGAAATGTACAGAGGAGGTACTGCGGATTATTCTGAATAAAGACCAGCTGAAGGTCATTGATCAGAGATTGCAGGCAGATTATAAGAATCTGCAGGGCAGGTCGTCAATACTGGACTGTGTGGCCGTGGACAGCGATCACAACCTTTATAACGTGGAAATTCAGCAAAAAAGGGAAGGCGCATCTCCGAAGCGGGCCAGATATCACAGCGGATTACTGGATATGAATTTTCTGGAGCCGGGGGAAGTGTATCAGAAGCTTCCAACCAGCTATGTCATATTTATTACAGAGACAGATGCGCTGGGGTATCATCTGCCGATTTATCACATCAGCAGAAAAATCCGTGAAAACGGAAAGGATTTTCCAGACAGCGCTCACATCATTTATGTGGATTCAAAAAATCAGGAGGACACAGAGCTGGGCAGGCTGATGCATGATTTTCATTGCAAATCGCCGGAAGAGATGTATCATTCTGTGCTGCAGAAACAGGTGTTTCGATTAAAAAGGACAAGAGAAGGGGTGAATTTTATGTGCAGAGAGATGGATAAGATTTATAGGGATGGAGAGAGAGTTGGAGAGAAGATCGGACAGGAACGTGGTGAAAAGATAGGTCAGGAACGCGGAGAAAAGATCGGCCAGGAACGCGGTGAAAAAATCGGTAGAGAGCGTGGAGAGAAAATAGGACAAAAACGGGGAAAGAAGCAAGGTATAAGAAATGAACAGAGGAGAATCGTGAATTCTTTAAAACGAAAAGGAAAGACAATGGATGAAATTGCATATCTGACAGGGATTCATGAAACCGTGGTAAAGAAGCTGTTGGGGGAAGGAAGGTATGCAACAAAGTAATACAGAAAATTACATCAGCAGAAAAATCCGTGAAAACGGAAAGAATTTTCCAGACAGCGCTCACATCATTTATGTGGATTCAAAAAATCAGGAGGACACAGAGCTGGGCAGGCTGATGCATGATTTTCATTGCAAATCGCCGGAAGAGATGTATCATTCTGTGCTGCAGAAACAGGTGTTTCGATTAAAAAGGACAAGAGAAGGGGTGAATTTTATGAGCAGAGAGATGGATAAGATTTATAGGGATGGAGAGAAGAACGGTCAGGAACGTGGTGGAGAAGCTTCTGAGGGAAGGAAGGTATGCAGGTCCCAATATTTCTGCATACAAAAAGTAAGCGGAAACGAGTTTGATTAGGATAGAATAATAGTCAGAAAATATCAGGGAAATTATAAAAATATTTTGCAGTCTCCCTGATTTGTGTTATAATAAAAACAAACAATATGGAAAAGGACGCAATCAGGAGGTGCTTTATGGATAAAAAGAAGCTGGTGATTACTATTGAACGTCAGTATGGAAGCGGCGGACGAATTGTAGGAAAGAAGCTGGCGGAGGAGCTGGGGATCCCGGCTTATGATGATGAAATTTTGAGTTTAACAGCAGAAAAAAGTGCTGTAGGAGAGCAGTATTTCAGACTGGCAGATGAGAAAGCAGGAAATAATCTTCTGCGCAGAATTGTGGGTGGAATCCGCCACACACTGCCGGGAAATCCCAAAATTGAAGGAGACGTCACATCTCCGGATAATCTGTTCCGTTTTCAGTCAGAGGTGATTCGGGAACTGGCAGAAACAGAGTCCTGTGTAATCATCGGAAGATGTGCCGATTATATTCTGGAGACAGCAGGAAAAGAGGATCTGATTAAAATTTTTGTTTATGCAGATACTGCTACCTGTATTCGCAGAACCATGGAAGCAGATGGTCTTGCAGACACCAAAGAAGCTCTGGATAAGCTGACAAAGATTACAAAACAGAGAAGAGAATATCACAAATACTTTACAGGCAGAGAATGGGAGGACGTAAATAACTACGACCTGCCCATCAATGCCAGTAAGCTGGAATATGATCAGATTATTGAACTGATCAAAACTTATATCCGCATGGTTGGATACGATGTTTAATCGGTGCTATCGGATGCTTAAGGAGCAGCGATCGGACTCGAGATAAACAAGGATTCTCCACATATCCTGTTTCCAGGCGGTTTTTAGGCGGTTGTCCGTAATGGGCAGCCGCTCTTTTATTACTTTTGCAGCGCCCTGGATTTTGCAGACAGAGGGGGAAGCTTCTGTCTGGATGTCAGGCAGAACCGCGTAAGTTTCCGAGAAAGGAATTAAAAGTTCCGATGTTTCTTCTTTCCAGAAAGGCTCCTCGCAGGTAATCAGAGAAAGCACCGGCTGAAGGGAACCGCAGCTGACTACATCGGTAACGGTAATGCCTTCTTCCTTATCCAGGCGTACTGTACGCACATAAGAGGAGACCTTTTTCTCCGGATAAGCATCTGCCAGCTCCATGGAAATTTCTCCGAAGGTATCTGTCAGCTTCCAGCGGACATCTTTTGAACGGTACTGGGAACCGTTGTGCTCCATGGCGGCAATGGAAGAAGTGGAGGATTCGGAATCGGCGGAGCCGAAATTGACTGCATATCCATAAGGAAGAGAAGAAGCATCTGATTCGTCACAGCCTGCAAAGGAAATCAGGTTGTGATACTGGGACTGCATGGTCCAGATCGAATAACGTTCTTCAGAAAATGTTTTTTTCTGATAGGTTTCCACTCCGATATCAGCAAAGAGAGGCTGTCCGTTTTTGTAAATCGTAAAGCTTCCGGTATCGTTATGATTGTGACTGTCATCATTATCACCAGCCTTTACTGCCAGGCAAAAACGGCTGTCCCGGGTAATAAACAGTCCGGTGCTGGGATAATAAATATCATCCCCTGTGTTTGGCTCATCTGTTACATAATCTGTCATCTCCTGAGCGGAAAAAACTGTCTGCAGGCGGTAAAAAAGATTCTGCTCGTTTTTCAGCAGCGGATCCCTGGAATTGCGAAAATCGCCGGCAGCCAGTCCCATGAGACGGGAATTGCCGGTGCGTTTTCCAAAAAGATATTCTCTTGCACCGCACTGCCCGGCAATAGGAGAGCAGTCTGCAAAATTGATGTAATAGGGACCTGCTGCATGTACCTGAACAATGTAGGAGGCAATATTTTTAATCTTAGGTTCCTCATACAGAGAAAGGAAGTGTCCGTCTGTTACGGCATTGAGAATTTCCATACAGCCAAAGAGGCAAAGGCCGGCATGATGGAAATACTGGGCGCCCTCATCACAGCAGCCGTCTTCGCCGTATTCTGCAAGAAAATAATCAAGGCTTTCACATGCTTTAAGGAAAATGGACCGGCGCAGTTCTTCGCTGATATCTGAAAAGGCAGCGGTAAGAAGGACATTCTGGGTACACCAGACAGTCCAGTTGTTCATGTGGGATTTACCATCGCCCATCCACCAGAAGTGTTCCTTCAGGTAAGGGGTAAAGATCCGTTCGTCCAGAACTTTATCAACAAGGATGGAAACAGAGGGGCTGATTTCGTCAAGCTCCTGCTTTAACAGATATCTGGCATTGGAAAGAACGGCACCTGTTTCTGCGGAAAACAAATCAATCACAGGCCGTCTGACATCAGGAAGAGGAAGCTGGGGCGTATCGCGGATATAGGAGTTGTGGGCGGGAAGACACCAGGAAGTCTCTTCGCAGATAGACCAGATTCCGTTTAAAACAGAATCTAAAAAGCGTCCCTGATGTTCTGCGCATTCTGCCAGAAGCATGGAATTGAGAAGGGTTCTCCGGGCAAACAGCTTGCCTTCAAAGAAGGCTCTTCCTCCTGTTCTGGTAAAATCAAGATAGTCTGTAGCAGTAAGAGCCGGCCAGGATTCTTCTGCACAGCGTTCGCCGTCTTTTACAAGAAGGGATACAAGGGAAGAATCCAGTTGTTCCCAGGCAGTTCGATCTGCGGCCGGGGCAGCCGGATGAAAGGGGACAAAGGTATGAGAGTAAGTATTAGCAAGTTCCTTAAACATATGAATTCTCCTTTTATTTATAGTAATCTGGCGCAGCAGTATGGGACTGAATATAGTCCCGGGGCGATACGCCTTCTACCTTTTTAAACACTTTGCTGAAATAAAATGCGCTTTCAAAGCCCAGACGGTCAGCAACCTCATAGATTTTATAATCCTGTTCCAGAAGAAGAACCTTGGCCCGGCTTATTTTTTTCTGGGTAATGTATTCCGTAAATCCGATGCTGCAGCTTTTCTTAAAAAGGGCGCTTAAATAATTGGGCGTCAGTCCGAATACAGCGGCAACATCGTTCAGAGTCAGGCGATCTTCCAGGTGATTGTCAATATATTTTTGAACATTGGAGATAACATGATCCTTGTAGGTTTTCCTTTTGTTTTTCAAAATGCTGCACAGACCGTCGCGAAGAGTATTGATCCATTGAATCACCTCCACAACACTGGCAGCCTTGTAAATCGAACGGTATCCATCCGGATAGGCAGAAAAAATCTCTTCCAGGGTTTCCTCGCTTCCGGGAAGCAGGGAAAGCGACAGATAGAGAATATTGCAGGCAGCGTCTACGGCCTGGAGATATCTCTGCGGATTGGAGGTAAAAAGCTCTGTAATTTCCGTCAGCGTGCGGTACAGAACATCGGTGTCAAACTCTTCAAAGGCCTGCGTCAGACTGTTTTTGAACACAGCAATATTAAAGGCATTTTTCATGGAATCGTCCGTAATTCTGGAAAAGGGAACAACGGGATTTTCCTGATCAGCCAGATTAAAGGCCTGACGAGCTTCCTGATAGGAGCCGCTGATTTTTAGCGGGTCATCTACGGCACTTCCAATTCCTATGGAAAGCCATACATTAAAATAATTATGTACCATGGAGCAGGCATTGGAGATGCCGTTTTGCACAGCGTTCATGTCTGCCTGTTCCATAGAAGGAAAATGAAAAATTGCGGCAAAATGGATTTTATCAAGGGAAATTACATAGCTGGGGGCGTATTTATTAAAGATTTCCCGTATCATCTGCAGGCTGCTGGAATAAAGGTTCATCTGCTTTTCTCTGCTCAGCTGGGCAGCCACTCCGCTGTGAATTTCACCGTGGCAGGCCAGATAGCACTTATGGGAAAAATCAAGACGAAGATCCCGTACCTGAATGGAAAACTGTTCCCGGCTGTCAAATAAATTGTGAAGAAGACGCATAAAAAATTTGTCATGATAGCTTTGCAGCAGCGGGCGTCCGGCCGACTGACGGTATGCAGCGCTTTCCTTCAGCTGCTTTAATCGCTCCAGGGCCCGGCTGACGGCCTGTCTGAGACTTTCCGGTTCCAATTCCAGCTTAATCAGATAGTCAACAACCTGATAGGAAAGAGCTTTTCTGACCAGCTCAAATTCTTCGTAGCTGGTCAGAACAAGAAAGAGGGGAATGGGACCAAGCTCATCCCTGCAGGCCTTTACCAGATCAAGACCATTCATAATCGGCATTTTAATATCAGTAATAACCAGTTCCGGCGCATATTCCCGGATCATTTCCAGGGCAGCCTGTCCATTCATGGCAGTACCGCAGACTTCAATGCCAAGTTCAGTCCAGTTTATCATAGATTTTATGCCGATCTGTACCAGTGGTTCATCGTCAACAATCAGCAGTTTTATCATAATGTCGTTGTCCTTTCATCTGTGATATAGGGGAGGATTATGGTCATGACAGTATAGGAATTTTCTCCGGTTTCACTTTGGATGGTGATTCCGTAATCCTCTCCAAAATCATATTGAATCCGTTTGTTTACATTATTGATTCCTACATGGCGGAAAAATTCAGCGGAGGAATCGACTTCTCCAGTCAGTACTTTTTTCATGATTTCTTCTGTCATGCCAATACCATTGTCAGTAACAGAAACCTTCAGAAGCGGTTTGCCGTCAGGAGCAGCTGCTTCATAGGCTTCAATTACAATTCGTCCGGCGCAGCCCTTTGGTTCAATGCCATGGAAGAGAGCATTTTCTACAATAGGCTGGAGGGAAAAACGGTGAATCATGCAGTGATAGAGACTGGGATCTGTAATCCTGCATTCCAGGGAAACACTGCCTCCATACCGGTACTGCTGAATCAGAAAATAATCCTGAACCAGATCCAGCTCATCCTTTAAAGGAATCTGAGCCCCTGTACCTTTTGATACATTTTTCATCAGGCGGGCCAGGGCTGTGGTCATTTCTGCAATTCCTCCGGCGCCCTGAATGGTAGCCATCCATTTGATAGAATTTAAGGTATTATAGAGAAAATGAGGGTTGATCTGACTTTGCAGAATCTGATATTCCAGATCTTTTTTCTGCTTTTCATCTTCTACTTTTTTATTCATCAGAGAAACTACATTTTCTGACATCTGGTTAATTCCCTTTCCGATGGTTCCGAATTCGTTTTCCCATTCAATGGAAGGATCTCTGGAAAAATCCCCCTGAGCAATGGCATCGATTTTGCTCTGCAGTGAGGCCACAGGCTGATTGATCAGATGGCTTAATACCAGATACAGCAGTCCTCCGGATATCAGGATAATAATTACAATCCCCGCAATTATAATATTGTAAACGTCCCTCTGAGAGAGGTAACTCTGATCAGAAAGAATCTGAGTAATGGTCCATCCCTGATTCCCAAGAGGACAGGAGACTGTATACCGCCGGCTTCCGTCTGGAAACTGTACCTGGGCTGCATGATTGTTTTTATGGAAGGTTTGACTGCTGACGTCCTTTAAAACCTGGAAAGAAAAATCACACTCTGTCAGCTGTCCGCAGTCATACTGGTAGGTATGATCTCCGATGGTGACATAGAGCGAAGAGTCCTCTTCCAAGGGGAGGGTGTGGATATAATCAGTAAGCAGGCTTTCCGGAATTGTAAGGTAGAGCCATCCGATTCGATCCGCATTGTACTGATTATAGACAGGGCGTACAATGGGAAGAAATTTCTGGCTGTCGGATTCCAGAAGAGGATCCGGATGCAGACCGTCCCAAAGGTAGCCGGGTGCATTCAGAAACCTCTGAAAATCCTCATCGGCGTAGACAATGTCTGCGGCAGAGGAAGTGTTGGTAGCGCTTGTATCGGACAGCTGAAGGTATACCTTTCTGTTTTCCGGAGAAATCAAAACCCGGGACATATATTTTTCTGAGGAGGGAGTATCATTGTACTGCTCCTTTAACCGATCGTAGGTATTTAATGCTACTGTGCGAAGCGAAAAATCGGAAGAGGAGATGGTAGGCATCTTTTCCTGATTCTGAAAAACACGCAGAAAGTGATTGATTTCTGTATTGCTGCTGCACCAGTCCACAAAGGAAAAAATATGATCCATGTCAGCCGAAACGTTGTTGGAGATAACCTGCATATTGAATTCCGCGGACTGAATCTCCGCTTTTCGGAGAAAAGACTGGAATACAGAGAAGCAGATGGTCACAGTGATGGCGGCGATAATAAGAGTTACCGCTGCCGTACTGACAATAATCTGGTTCCGGACCGTTTTGGGAAACATATGCTTTTTCATGAAACGATTCCTTTCTGTCAGATAATAAAGAAGGGTTTATCCCATTATTTTCTCCCCCTATTCTACCGTCAGAATCAGCCTTTGTCAAATGAATACAATTGTAAAAAAATACAGGAATTGAGAAAAATTACATGAAATTATGATAATATTAAATAATGTGATGTGTAAAAAATGAATCTTTTCTGGTGAAAATTCCATTCAGAATCCGGCGGAGTTTCACTATAATGGAACCATCAGATGCGAGCTGCACAGGGCAGCCGCTATTAGAATCAGGAGGAAAAGTTATGATGAAAAAACGTATTTTAAGTCTTTCTCTGGCAGCAGCCATGGCGGGAAGTCTGGTGGCATGCGGAGGCTCCCAGACAGCAGAAACAACCGCAGCGCCTGCAGCAGATACGAAAACCGAGACAGAGTCCACAGCTGCAGAGGGACAGAAGGTACTGAAATGGGCTATGTGGGATAAGGATTTAACTGTTTATTATCAGCCTTTAATTGACGCCTATGAAAGCGCTCACCCGGACGTGAAGGTTGAGCTGGTTGACCTGGGAAGCTCTGATTATCAGACGGTTCTTGCTACTCAGCTGACCGGTTCCGGTTCTGATTTTGATGTTGTAACCGTAAAGGATGTTCCGGGATATACCACTCTGGTAAATAAAGGTGTTCTGGAGCCGCTGGATGAATATATTGCAAAGGACGGAGTGGATTTAAGCGCATTTAAGGGACTGACCGATCAGATTAAGGTTGAGGACAAGCTGTATGAGCTTCCTTTCCGAAGCGATTTCTGGGTTGTCTTTTATAACAAAGATATTTTTGATGCAGCAGGAGTGGACTATCCGACTAACGATATGACCTTTGAACAGTATGATGCGCTGGCAAGAAGCGTAACCAACGATATGCCTGGTCAGGAGGTATACGGTGCTCATTATCATACCTGGAGAAGTGCAGTCCAGCTGTTCGGTATTCTGGACGGAAAGAACAGCATTATTGACGGAAGCTATGATTTCCTGAAGCCGTATTACGAGATGATCCTGGCAGAGCAGGAGGACGGCGTGTGTCAGGATTATGCAACCTTAAAGACCTCCAATCTTCATTATTCCGGCGCATTTTCTCAGGGAAATGTAGCAATGATGAACATGGGAACCTGGTTTATTTCTACCCTGATTGATAAGGTAAAAGCAGGAGAATATACGGACTGCGGAAACTGGGGAATGGTAAAATATCCTCATGCAGAAGGCGTGGAGCCGGGCTCTACCCTGGCAACCATTACTTCTCTGGCAATTCCGACTACTGCAAAAGATAAGGATATGTCCTGGGATTTTGTAAAGTTCGTATGTGGAGAAGAGGGCGCTGATATTCTGGCATCTACAGGAACAATTCCGGCAATTATGACGGATGATATCGCCAATATGGTAGCTTCCATTGAGGGATTCCCGGCAGATGACACCAGCAAAGAGGCTCTTCAGACTGCTAATCTGTATCTGGAAATGCCGGTAAGCTCCAAGAGCTCTGAGATGGAAACCGTATTAAATGAGGCACATGACAATATCATGACCGGAAATTCCACCATTGATGAAGGAATTGCTGATATGAACGAAAAGATTTCTGCAATTCTGGCTCAGTAATCTGGTTTGGATCTTAAAAAATATTCTGGAAAACAACAATTTGACAGAAATCAACATGAGGCAGGCGATAAACAAAATCGTCTGCCTCATATAAATCACAGGCAGGTAAAGAAAGGCGGATAGTTATGAGACAGAAAAAGTCAGTGGATCCGGCAGAGGTTCAGCGCAGGCTGGCTGTTTTAGAGCCTCAGCTTGAAAAGCTGCAGAAGCAGGCAGAAGCGGAGCAGGATCCCAAAAAGAAACTGAAGCTGGGGAAAAAGGTGGATCAGGTGAGGGATAAGATTCGCCAGGCAAAAACCGGAGAGAGGTTCAGCCGTCAGACAAAAAGAGATCTGGTAGCCTACAGCTTTATTGCACCGAACTTTATCGGATTTGCAGTGTTTACTCTTGGACCGGTTATTTTTGCATTTATCCTTGCATTTATAAAATGGGATGGAAATAATCCCATGCAGTTTGCAGCTCTGGATAACTTTGCCATGATGATTGGGAATTCCCGCTTCCTGGCATCCTTAAAAAATACCATTATTTACTGTGTAGCAACAGTACCCTTTACGTTGGCAGCAGCGCTGGGGCTGGCTGTTCTCCTGAATCAGCATATTAAGGGACGCAATTTTTTCCGTACCGTCAGCTTTTTCCCTTATGTAGCTTCTCTGGTAGCAGTTGCAGCTGTGTGGAACATGCTGTTTTCCCCGGCGAAAAGCGGACCGGTTAATATGATTCTCTACAATCTGGGTATGGCTGCAAAAAGTCTTCCCAAATGGGCAGCTGACAAGGACTGGGTTATGTTTACAGTTGTTATGTTTTCTGTCTGGAAAAACATGGGCTACTATATGGTCATTTACCTGGCAGGTCTTCAGGGAATCAACGGGGAACTGTATGAGGCCTGCAGCCTGGACGGCGCCAATGCATGGCAGCGGTTCCGCTATATCACCTGGCCGCAGCTTCAGCCTACAACCTTCTTTGTTACCATTATTCTGACCATTAACTGCTTTAAGGTATACGATATTGTATATATGCTGGCAGGAGGAAGCTCCGGTGTGTTAAATGAGTCGGCAATTGTGCTGGTTTACCACATTTATGAAGAGGCCTTCCGTAACTGGAATCTGGGCTATGCAAGTGCGGCAGCCATGGTGCTCTTCCTCATTGTTCTGGCCATTACTCTGGTACAGTTCCGTGGGGAAAAGAAATATTCAAACTAGGAGGATCCGAAAATGAAAATCAAAAATACAAAAACAAGAGCTTTTCGGGTAATCCTTTATGCGGTTTTGATTGCCCTTGCACTGGTCATGCTGGTTCCCTTTGCCTGGATGCTTTCCGCATCCTTTAAGCTGGACAAGGATGTATTTATATTCCCAATTCAGTGGATTCCTGAAAATCCCAGATGGCAGAACTATGTAGATATCTGGAATAAAATCCCTCTGGCAAAATTTGTGCTGAATACGGTAAAGCTGACCTTGATTGTCACCTTCCTTCAGCTTCTGACCAGCAGCTTTGCTGCCTATGCATTTGCCAAGCTGCAGTTTAAGGGAAAAAATACCCTGTTTCTGGCATATATTACAACCATTGCAGTACCCTGGCAGGTATACATGGTTCCTCAGTTTATGATGATGCGTTCCTTTGGATTGGCAGATACCCATCTGGCGATTATCTGTCTGCAGGCATTTTCTGCCTTTGGCGTATTTATGATGAAGCAGTTTTATGAGGGAATTCCTACAGAGCTTTGTGAAGCAGCCCGGATTGACGGAATGAGCGAGTATCAGATCTGGTATAAGGTAATGCTTCCTTTGTCAAAACCGGCTCTGTCTACCCTGACTATTTTTACCTTTGTGAATACCTGGAATGACTTCCTGGGACCATTGATTTATCTGACAACAGAGTCCAAGAAAACCCTGCAGCTGGGACTTCGTATGTTTATCAGCCAGTTTGGTTCTGAGTACGGTCTGATTATGGCGGCTTCTGTACTCAGCCTGATTCCTGTACTGATTGTGTTCCTGTCTCTGCAGAAATACTTCGTGGAAGGCGTAGCTGCCTCTGGTGTAAAGGGTTAATCATAAGGAGGTTAAACGATGAGTTGGATTGCACTTGAAAAACTGGAGCAGAAACCGGAGATAACAGCTGGTGAGGTGGGAGCCGCCCTGGACGCGGCCTCCGCCCAGGTAATCCGGAATCTTCCGGAATTTACACACTGTTTTCAGAAGGCATACAGTGAGGATGGATTTTATCAGCCGACAGAAAACAGAGACTGGACAACAGGGTTCTGGACAGGAGAAATCTGGCTGGCTTACGAGCATACAAAGAATCCGGCGCTGAAGGAAGCCGGAGAAATTCAGATGAAGGATTTTCTGAATCGGATAGAACAGAAAATTGATGTGGAAACACATGATTTGGGATTTTTGTATTCACCCTCCTGCGTTGCCGGATACAAACTGACAGGAAGTCAGGTGGGAAGAACAGCTGCCTTAAAAGCAGCGGAGGAGCTGATTACCCGTTTCCATGAAAAGGGAGAGTTTATTCAGGCATGGGGGCCTTTAAATGCGCCGGATAATTACCGCCTGATTATTGACTGTCTGCTGAATCTGCCCCTTCTTTACTGGGCAACCGAGGAAACGGGAGAGGAAAAATACCGTCAGGTAGCAGAAAAGCATATTCATACAGCGCTTGCCAATGTGATTCGCCCTGATTTTTCTACCTGGCATACCTTTTTCTTTAACAGGGAAACAGGAGCGCCGGATCACGGTGCAACCTGTCAGGGCTACCGGGACGGCTCTGCCTGGGCAAGAGGACAGGCCTGGGGTGTTTACGGGACAGCAGTGGGATATAAATATACAAAACGGGAGTCCTATATTCCGATTTTCAAGGGAGTAACCGAATATTTCCTCCGTCATCTGCCGGAGGATCTGGTCCCCTACTGGGATCTGGAATTTGGAGATGGAAATGAGGATCAGCCAAGAGACTCTTCCTCTGCATCAATTGCAGCCTGCGGCATGCTGGAGATGGCAAAATATCTGCCGGAGCAGGAGGCAGCCTATTATACTTCCATAGCCGGAAAGCTGATGAAATCCGTGGTGGATCACTATGCGGTAAAGGATCCGTCACAGTCTAACGGACTGGTGCTTCACAGCACCTACTCCAATCATTCCCCCTACAATACCTGCAATCATTACGGGGTGGATGAATGTAATATCTGGGGAGATTATTTTTATATGGAAGCTCTGACCCGGCTTCACAAAAACTGGAACATTTACTGGTAAAACAGAAAAGCTGACAAAAACAGGCAGTTTCAGGAAAAGAATGAAGGAGAAGACAGATCATGACGAAGCAGGAATTTTTTTCCAGAGGAAATGAATATTTTTTCTTTGATGATCCGCAGGCAGCAGCAGAATACTGCAAAACACACTGGCCGGAGGACTGCGCCCACATCATTCGCGTGGCAGATGAGGTATGCCGGAATTATTTTTTGTTTGATTTGGAACATGATATGGAGAGAACCTGGGAACCGGTAATCTTTGATCCGGAGGGAGAGGTTGACTGGGAATACCGGCCGGGAAATGATCCGGAATTTACGTTTCAGTTTAACCGTCACCGCTTTTTTATCTGCCTGGGACAGGCATACTGGCTGACCGGAGACGATACATATGCCCGTCATTTTGTCCGTCTTCTTATGAGCTGGATTACCGGTGTAAAACGGACAGAGGAAACAGAGAAGACAACCTGGAGAATTCTGGAAACGGGAATTCGCGGAGAGTTCTGGGTAAAGGCCATGCGGTATTTTAAGGACAGTCCCTATGTAACCGATGAGGTTGTGGATGCTTTTTATAACTGTCTGGTGGAGCATGCGGAATTCCTGATTCAGATGCATTCTCCCTACCGGTATATGAGCAACTGGGGCGTAATTGAGAATCATGGCCTGTTTGAAATCGGAATTGCCATGCCGGATGAGGAGAGGCGTAAACGGTATACCTCCATTGCCCTGGAGCATCTGGAGGCTGAGGCCCGGATGCAGATTATGGGGGACGGCGTTCAGTGGGAGCAGTCTCCTTTGTATCACAATGAGGTGCTTCACTGCTACGAGGATGTTCTGATTCTTGCTTCCCGCAATGATATCCAGGTTCCCGACACTATTTTGAATGCAGTTCATAGAATGGCATACGCGGATCTGATGTGGAAAAAGCCGGACCATAAGCAGTTTTTAATGGGAGACAGCGACGATATGGATATTCGGGATTACATCAGCACGGCAGCAGTGCTGTTCCGGGATCCTGTGCTGAAATTCGGCGGTTTTCCTGTTCTGGACTTTGAAAGCGTATGGGATCTGGGAATTGAAAGCGCCCGACTGTATGAGAAAATGGAGGTTCAGGAACCGGATTTCTTATCAGGTGCTCTTTCCGACAGCGGAAACTACTATCTGAGAGACAGCTGGAGAGAGGACGGTTCCCTGCTTCATTTTCACTGCGGAACCATGGGGGCAGGACACGGCCATTCCGATAAACTGCATGTGGATCTCTGCGTGGGCGGAGAGGATGTGCTGACAGATGCAGGCCGTTATACTTATGTGGTGGATGCAGGCCGTTTTGAATTTAAGGATCCTACGGCCCATAATACGATTACGGTAGATGATAAATTTTTTACGGTGTGCAAGGATTCCTGGGAATGTTCCAGGCTGTGCCAGCCGGTAAAAGAACAGTTCCGGTTTACAGATTCTTATGAGTATGTGCAGGGCGGACATCTGGGATATGCGGAGGACGGCGTGTTTATCAATCGAAAGATTGTTTTTATTAAGCCGGATATTTATCTGATTATGGATGAAATGTATACCGGAGGAGCCCATACCTACCGTCAGTACTGGAATTTCAGCGAGCGGGGGCAGGTGAACCTGGAAGGAGAGAATCAGGAACTTGCAGTATTTCACGGAAAGAAGGCAAGAGCAGATTTTTACTTCCTGACACCGGGAACCCGTAAGGAGATGTATGAAGGAAAAATCGCCCGCCATTATAACCGGTATGAGAAACGTCAGGGAATCTGTGTGGAATATAAGGCAGAGGGCTTTGCTTCTTTGCTGACGGTGATTCATGCTGCGTCTGAGGGAACGCCGGAGCCGATTTCAGTGGAGAAAATTTCCGTAAGCTCCGCACTGAAGGGCATTCAGTATCCGGATTCCATGGCTGAAGCTGTTAAGATTTCCTGCCATGGGACAGAATATGTGGTGATTTTCTGTCATCAGGAGGTAAATTCTCCGACAGATCTGGAAGAAGCAGACGGATGCATGGGATATGGAAATGTAATTGTTTTTGATAAAAAGAAGGATGTGCTGGCAGGAACAGTACTCCAGTATTAAAAAGGGAATACAGGAAAGAAAAAAGGAAACAGACATTTGTCAGGGATGAAGGATCAGAACGGACAGATGTCTGTTTTTTATGTCATAGGAAAGTGCGTCCTATGACATAAAAACGCTCCGCGAGGATCGCCATGGGGCGGAAGAGAATTTTGTCGCAGAAGCGACCCGCCGCAGGCGGAGAAGCTCGCGGGCAAGCTTCTTTTTTATGAGGTTTCGCTGCAGAATCAGTAGTCAGGAGAATGAAAATTGTGATATACTTGCGTCACGGGAAGAACAGATTCCTGGAGAATTATACGGACAGGAGGGATTTTATGCCGCTGTTTTTGTCGCTTCAGGGGTCTATGGCAGCGGGAAAGACAACCGCAGCGAGATATCTGGAAGCCTGTCTTCCGGAGATTCATGTAAGCTATGAAGCAAATCAGTCTGTAATTAAAGAAATTCGGAGAAGAGGCCTGAATAAAAATAAATATGAGGATTATCTGGAAATTCAGAAGCTGTGGCTGATGAATGAAGTAAGAAGGTGGGAGGCCTGCAAAGGTTATCCCTGTACGGTCATGGATTTTGGGGCAGAGGAGATCGTTTTTTATACGCTGAACTATCCCCGTTCCATGGGACTGGATTGGGATGTGGAGACACCGCTTCGGGAGGAACTGGAACGGATTCAAGTCTGCCTTCCTCAGAGAATCTTATTTCTGGATGCCTCTGAGGAGTGGCTGCGCAAAAACAAAGAGGGGGACGAGACACGTTCCCGGGAATTTTTTGAGTATTATGTGAAGCATATGATGCCTTTGAAAAGAAAATGGTTTTCAGGCAGAGAGAATGTGGATTTTTTAAAGACAGACGGGATGACCATAGAGGAAATGGGACAGGCTGTAAAAAAATGGGCAGAGGAGCAAAGAAAACGATGACAAAAGAAGAACGGACACTGGAAATTATTGAACGGCTGAAAAAAGAGTACCCGGATGCAGGCTGTACCCTGGATTACGAAGAGGCATGGAAGCTTCTGGTCAGTGTGCGTCTGGCCGCACAGTGTACGGATGCCAGGGTGAATGTGGTAGTACCGAAGCTTTATGAAAAATTTCCGGATATTGATGCTCTGGCAGAGGCATCGGTGGAGGAGATTGAGGAGATTGTAAAGCCCTGCGGACTGGGCCGCAGCAAGGCCAGAGACATCAGCGGATGTATGAAAATGCTTCGGGATGAATTTCACGGCCGGGTGCCGGATGATTTTGATTCTCTTTTGAGGCTGCCGGGAGTCGGACGGAAAAGCGCCAATCTGATTATGGGAGATGTGTTTGGAAAGCCGGCGATTGTTACAGATACACACTGCATCCGCCTGGTGAACCGGATGGGACTGGTAGACAATATCAAGGAGCCGAAGCGTGTGGAGATGGCCCTGTGGAAGCTGGTTCCTCCGGAGGAGGGAAGTGATTTCTGTCACAGGCTGGTGTTTCATGGACGGGATGTATGCACAGCGCGGACAAAACCATTTTGCGAAAAGTGCTGCCTGTCAGATATCTGCCTGAAGAACGGGGTATCTTAAAATTGTCATAGAAAGTACAGATTTCTCACAAGAAATTCCATGTTTCCGGCAGAACGGCTCAGGTATAATAGGAAGCAGTTTGAAAAAGGAGAGTGTGGAACCATGTTGTATCCAAGAGAAAATGAAGTACGGGCTGTGATGGATTTATCCGGAATCTGGAATTTTGAACTGGGAGACGCCGGGGAACCGGGAGAAACCTGCGGGAGCCTGAAGGCGCCGGAGCTGATTTCTGTTCCTGCGTCCTATAACGATCAAAAAGAGGATCCGGCATACAGAAATCATTATGGCTGGGTGTATTATGAGAGAACCGTTGCTGTACCGGCCAGTCTGAAGGGACAGCGCCTTGTTCTCCGCTTTGATGCAGTGACACATGCAGCAAGGGTGTATATCAACGGAAAGCTGGCTGCAGATCATAAGGGCGGCTTCCTGCCCTTTGAGGTAGAAATTACGGATTTGATTCCGGCAGGAACGCGAGGAATCCTTACGGTTGCGGCAGACAACCGGATCCATCATGGAACTCTTCCTGTGGGAAATGAAGGTGCCATTGCCTTTTTTGGTTCTGATAATCCGGGAGTGCCCAGTGTAGAAGCGGCAAAGCGGTGGGCAAAGCCGCAGAACATACCCAATTTTGATTTTTTTAACTATGCAGGCATCAACCGTCCGGTTCGTCTGTATACAACACCGGAAATTTATATAGATGATATTACTCTGGTTCCGTCTGTTGAAGGAGCAGATGGACTTGTGGAATACGCTGTTTCAGTAAAAGGCGGAGAGCGGGAGAATCTGATTTCTGAAATGACTGTCATAGAGATCCTTGACGAAAACAGAAATTGCGTGGCCAGAGGAACAGGCGATGCAGGGCGTCTTCGGATTCCTCAGGCAAAGCTGTGGTGGCCGTGGCCCGGAACGCCGTATCTGTATACAGCCCGGATTTCCTGTGGGGAAGATGTGTATGAACAGATGTTTGGCATCCGCACAGTCCGGGTAGAGGGGACGAAATTTCTCATTAATGAAAAGCCTTTTTATTTTAAGGGATTTGGAAAGCATGAGGATTCTGCCTTTCATGGAAGAGGACTGGATCTGTGTCTGGATGTCAAGGATGTGGGCCTGATTCACTGGCTTCACGCAAATTCCTTCCGGACCAGTCATTATCCTTATGCGGAGGAGATGTACGAACTCTGCGACAGAGAAGGAATTGTGGTGATTGATGAGACACCGGCTGTGGGAATCGGCGCAGGGGAAGCACAGAACCCCTATGAAACCTTTCCTGTCCGGGAACACCATGAACAGGTGCTTCGGGAAATGATTGCCCGGGATAAAAATCATCCGTCAGTAGTTATGTGGTCAATGGGAAATGAGCCGGATACAGAGCATTTTCCCCAGTCAGCTTACGAATACTGGCATACCCTGTATGAATATACGCACAGTCTGGATCCCCAGAACCGTCCGGTGACCTTTGTCTGCTGTCAGAATAATTATGAACGGGATCTGGTAACACGGACCATGGATGTGGTGTGCATTAACCGGTATTACGGGTGGTACAATCTGTCAGGAAATCTGGACGCCGCCTGCTATGCCTGGAATCAGGAACTGGATTTCTGGGAAAAACAGGGAAAGCCGGTTATGGTAACAGAATACGGAGCTGATGCGATTGCCGGAATTCACGAGACCGTTCCGGAAATGTTCAGCGAAGAGTATCAGATGGAGTTTTATCGCCGCCAGAATGCAGAATTCGATAAGAGAAGCTTTTTTATCGGAGAGCATGTGTGGGGATTTGCCGATTTTGCCACAGTTCAGGGCTGTATGAGAGCAGACGGCAATAAAAAAGGACTGTTTACCAGGGACAGACGGCCGAAAATGGCTGCCCACTATTTCAAAAAAAGGTGGAGTGAAATTCCAGACTTTGACTATAAGCCTTTCTAATGGTATAATAGGAAAAAACAGAAAGGATAGGAGTAACTATGAGTGATGAGAAGGTAGTTCTGAAAAACACAATTCGCGTGCTGGATCGGGAGGGCAACGAGAAAGCATCTGCTTCTTCTGAGGGAGCAGCCATTCTGGCATGGATTGGCCAGTATGAAGAGGGCGATAAGATTGTATGGGAGGCAGCAGAGACAGATAAGTATTATGTTATCCGTCTGGATGATACCATGGATGAGGATCTGGTATATCTGACCAAGTCCCAGGTGGAGTTTGCCATTCCCTTTGAGGAGAAGAAAACCTCCTACAATCCCAAGGCATTTACAGGAGAGCGTCATTATCTGACCATGCGTCCGGCTTTGGATCGGGAGATTTATGCATATAGAAATCTGGCAAAAAACAGTATGGATCAGCACGGAGATCCCGGCTGCTATCCTCATGCATCTGCCAATGTAGAGACAAGAGGCGAGGCTGTATTTGCAGCACGCAATGCTATTGACGGCGTACTGGCAAATGAGTCTCACGGATACTGGCCTTATGAGTCCTGGGGAATCAACCAGCAGGATGATGCAGAGCTGACTCTGGAATTTGGCCGTCCGGTAGATTTTGATGAGATTGTTCTGTATACAAGAGCAGACTTCCCTCACGATAACTGGTGGGAGCAGGTGACCTTTACTTTCTCAGATGGTTCTGAAGAGACTGTAAACCTGGAAAAGAGTGTAAAGCCCCATATCATTCCCATGAAGAAGACAGGCATTACCTGGCTGAAATTCGGAAAGCTGATTAAGGCCGATGATCCGTCTCCGTTCCCGGCTCTGACACAGATTGAAGTGTACGGAACTTACTGCAAATAAGAAGAATAGCGCTGCCGCCTTGAAGCGGCAGCTTTCTTTTTGTATCTTTCTTTATTTTCTTTTCAGCACAGCTTCGATTCTCTGAAGCAAAGATTCCTGTGAGCGGTTTTCCTCAGAAATTTCCAGAATCAGAACATCAGGGCGGGAGACAATGTCCGGCCAAAAGGCATCTGCAGGAGCCTGAAGTACACCGAGAACAGGTACAGGGCCGTCAAGGGTATCGAGAACGGTCTGATGAAATTCTTTTGCTCCGGCTTCGTGAGGGCCCAGTTCATCCATAAGAATGAGAGAGGAGTCCGCACTGTGTCTGAGACGGTCGCTTCCCATTTGATTAAAGCGGGAATCAGAGTTTTTGTCAGGTTTTCCACAGGCAAAAAGGAAGTTCTGCTCTGTGGGAATACCTGGTTCTCCCGGAGAAAACAGATGGACAGAGAATCCGGAATCCAGATAGCCGTTCATCTTTACAGTGTAAAATCCACCGACGGAGCCGGAAAATCTGCTTAATACCTGCCGGATTACCGTTGATTTTCCGATTTGCTTCGGCCCGGTAAGAAATACATGGCGAATGGAAGGGGCAGGGGAAACAGGCTGGTAATCCGGACGTTCCACCGGATTGCGGACATCCCACAAAAGTCTTCCATAGCTGGAATCGCTGATTTCTAACAGCTTTCCCTCCTGATTTTGATGTTTTTGAAGCCAGCTTTTGATTTTATCTGCATGGGCTCTGGTGATTTCCTCCCGGGGAAGCATATGTTCCATCAGAAAATCAACATATTCCTCATCGGGTGTTACCCAGATTTCCTGGCGTCGGTTTTCATAAGTGGTTTCCGGGTTATATCCGGAAAGGAAAAGAATGTTAAAAAGAGCATAAAAGTTCTGTCCATTCCACGGACTTACCGGTTTTTTTCCAAACAGCTCCCACAGAATTTGTTCCCGGAGATAGTTTCTTCCGGAAAGGTGAGTGATATGACAGCACCAGCCCCGGCTCATTTCCATGGATTTTTTCAGATTATCTATGCCCCGGAGCGCCGGAGTCATGGAACTGAAAACAAGATCAAAGGCTTTGCGGTATCCCTCTTTATCAATGTCAAGAGTCTGGAAATCACAGGTGCGAAGGCTGGCATTGGTCAGCTGCTCCTGATTGAGATATTCCATGCCGTGAGCCACCATTTTTTCTGAAATATCAAGTCCTACAACCCGGTGAACCCGGCGGGCAAAGGCGGCAGCGAAACGGCCGGGACCGCATCCGATATCTGCAACGTCAAAGTCCGGCCGGAGCAGTCCCCGTTCCTCCAGATAGGAAACAGCGCTGACGACTCTCTCATCTCCTTTTCGCCGGTTCACCCGCTCTTTTTTCCAGAATTCTGCTCTCTGATCCCATTTTTGAGGAGAAAAGTCTCTGCTGTCTGCAGGCCGGGACTCCTGAAGGGATATAAAATAGGAAAGAGCCTTTTCGTTGGCTTTGGATTTCTGCGTCATAGTGAAACCTCCCGTGCAATATTTTTGACAGGAAGACATACGGTTCGCTCTACACCGTACCGGTCCTGTATGGTGACAACATCCATTTCAATTCCATAGGCGGCTTCCAGATTTTCCGGTGTAATGATTTCTCCGGGTTTTCCGAAACCGGCAACCCGTCCCTCCTTCATTAAAAGAACCCTGCTGTTTACAGAGGAAGGATATTCCGGACTGTGAGTTGACATGATAATACAGTATCCTTTTTGTGCAAGGTCAAAAATCACATCGGTAAGAACCTGGTGATTGGCATAATCCAGATTGGCTGCCGGCTCATCCATAACAAAAATGCTGGCGGACTGGCAGATGGCTCTGGCAATCAGAATCAGCTGTCTCTGGCCTCCGCTGAGAGATGCGTAATTCCTGTTTGCAAGTGAGAGGGCGTGAACCTTCTCCAGCGCATCAAAGGCAGCCTCCCGGTCAATGGCTTTTGGTTTGTCAAAGGCGGAAAAATGGGAGGCCCGTCCCATAATGACAATGTCCAGAACGGAATAATCAAAGATGGGGGAGTGATACTGGGGAATGTATGCGATCTGGTTGGCCAGTTCTTTCTGGGACATTTCCCGGGTACTGCGTCCGTTGATTTTGATTGTTCCTGAAGAAAGGGGGATAGAGCCTAAAAGAAGGCGGAATAAAGTGGTTTTTCCGCATCCGTTGGGACCTATAAGGCAGAGAATTTCGCCCTGATCCGCATGAAAGGTGACTCCCTTTACAATATCTCCATGTCCGTATCCCCCATAGAGTTCGTTAATTTCCAGCAGCATGTGAATGCCTCCCTCGTTGAATAATGAGATAAATAAAAAACGGCGCTCCCATAATGCTGGTTACAACACCCAGAGGAAGCTCCATAGAAAGAAGCGACCGGGCAATATCGTCCATAAGTATCAGATATCCGGCGCCTAACAGGGCGCTGGCGGGAATCAGCCGCTCATAATCAGCACCGACTAATGCCCGTGCCAGGTGGGGAATCATCAGACCGACCCATCCGATGAGACCGCCGAGACAGACTGCCGCAGCGCTTAAAAGTGTGGAGGCGGTAATAAACAAAAGCCGGTAATGGCGGATGTTGATGCCCAGGCTTTTTGCCTCCTCCTCATCCAGGGTCAGAAGATTGATTCTCCAGCGGAACAGAAAAATAAAGCACAGTCCGGCCAGCATGGGGAGAAAGCTCCACTGAAAGGCCTTCATGTTTGTTTTGGTAAGGCTTCCCATAAGCCAGAAGGTGATCTGCTGAAGCACGTCGTTGGGATCGGCAATATACTTGATCATGGTCACTCCGGCGTTGCAGAGGGACATGATCATAGAGCCTGTGAGAACTAGGATCAGCGTATGGGAATACATGGATTTCCGGCTGATCAGATAGGAAGCGGCAACAGCAGCGACACCTCCGGAAAAAGCGGCCAGCTGAATGACCCAGTCGGGAGCGCCGTTTAAAATTGCAAAAGCGGCTCCCAGGCTGGCTCCTGAGGAGACGCCCAGAATGTCCGGAGAAACAAGAGGGTTTCGGAACATTCCCTGATAGGTAGAACCGGCAACGGACAGGGAGGCGCCGATAAACAGGGCGGAAAGGATTCTGGGAAGCCGGATGTTCCAGAAAATAGTAACAGCCTGGGGCAGAATTTCACCCTGATAGCCAAAACGTGACAGAAAGGCAGTCATAACCTGGGAAGGGGAAAGAGGATAATAGCCTATCCAGAAGGAAAAAAATACAATTGCAATCAGAATTCCGGACATGCCCAGAAGGAGAAGGCGGTAATGGCGCCGTTTTCTGGTGTCCTGCTGTACTTCATGATGAGATAGATTCATAGCAGCTGCTCCTTATATTTCTTCAGTCTTGACGAATGAATATTCAGGTGCTATACTTCAGATAGCCGATATGTTTTTAAAAACCATTCGCTTTTAAAAGTATATCGCAGGCGGGGGCAGATGTCAATTCGATCCTGCCTGCATGACGAAAAATTATGCATCATTTAGAAAATTCTTTAGTGGAGGTACTTATGAAAAAGTCAAAACGATTATTAGCCCTGTCTCTTGCGGCAGTAATGGCGGCCGGTATGCTTACCGGATGCGGAAATGCAAAAAAAACTGACGCGACCCTGCAGGAAACCACGGTTCAGGCTCAGGAGGAGACAACAGAGAAGGAAGAAACAAAGGAGGAGACTCTGGCGGAGGTTTCCAAAGAGCGTGAGATTACAGATATGGCAGGGAGAACGATGACGATTCCTGCGGAAATCAAATCTGTTTTTTCTGCCGGACCGGCCGCTGCAATTTATTTATATACCCTGGTTCCGGATCGGCTTCTCGGATGGAACTACGAATTGAACGAGGTAGAAAAAAGCGTAATTCTGGAACAGTATCACAGCATTCCCAACTTCGGTATGGGAGATGCAGTGAATTATGAGGCTGTGATAGCAGCTGATCCCACGATTGCTCTGAATGTAGGAACGATTAATGAGAAGATGGTTTCTGACTGTGATGCGCTGTCAAAAAGCCTTGGAATTCCCGTTGTGGCTGTAGATGGAGATTTGATGGCAGCTCCGGAGGCATACCGGTTTATGGGAGAACTTTTTGGTGAGGAGGAAACAGCAGAGAAGCTGGCGGCCTATGCGGAAAAGACCTTCCAGGATATTGAAAATATGAATATTCCGGACGAGGAAAAGGTTCGGATTTATTATGGAAACGGTGAGGATTCTCTGGAAACAGCGCCGGTCGGCTCTCCTCATGCCCAGATCATTGAAATGGTCAATGGAATCAACGTGGCAGAGCTGGAGATGGGAGAAGGAGGACGGATTCAGATTTCAGCAGAACAGCTTCTGGCATGGGATCCGGATGTGATTATTGTAAACGGAGAACCAAAGGCAGACATCACCGGAGCTTCGGCAGCAGAATCCATTCTCGGAAATCCGGATTATGCATCCTTAAAGGCAGTGAAGAACGAAGCTGTATACGGAACACCAAATGCTCCCTTCAGCTGGATTGACCGTCCCAACGGACCGAACCGTATTGTAGGAATTCGCTGGCTTTCCGGACTTATTTATCCGGAATATCTGAATTTTAATGTTGATGAAGAGGTGAAGGAATTCTTCCAGCTGTTCTATCATGTAGATTTGACAGAGGAAGAGCTGGATCGAATCTATCACGGTATGCTGAAGGAGAACCCCTCATGACAGGAGGACTGATTGTTGCAACGGGAAAAACGGATCACAGCAATCCTTTTGTTCCAGAACGTATGATTGGAAAAATCTCCGCTCTGGAACGGATGGTTTTGCTGCTGCAGATGTCCGGAATCCGGCGGATTGCGGTGGTAGGGGACGAAAAGGAGTGGCCCAAAAAGCTGGTTCCCTCTATGAATCTGGTGTTTCTTACTGCTTCATCAGAGGGGGAGATGATGGACGGAGTCCGGCAGGGAATCGATTTTCTTCAGGAACAATGCACGGAGATTCTGGTATCCCATGTCAATGTACCGATGTTCTCAGAAAAAACCGTCCGGATGCTTCTGGAAGCGGAAGGAGAGGTGTGCATCCCCTGCTGTCAGGGGCGGTGCGGTCATCCCATCCTTTTAAGAGAAGGCTGTTTTTCCCGGCTGCTTGCCTATCAGGGGGAAAACGGATTGAGAGGAGCAATTGAAGCCTCCGGGATTCATCCCAATATTATAGAAACCGATGATATCGGGATTTTATCTGACAAAAAGACGGGGACATCTTATGAAGGTCTGTCAAAAAATCATGATATCAGGAAAATGACAGCTCTGGTTCAGCTGCGGATTCGCCGGGAAAAAGTTTTTTACGGTCCAGGAAGCCATCAGCTTCTGCAGCTGACAGAAACAGAAGGTTCGCTGGCGAATGCATGCCAGCGCATGGGAATTTCCTACACCAAAGGGCGCAGGATCATATCTGTGATGGAGGAGCAGCTGGGTAAACCTGTTCTGGAAACAGGGCAGGGAGGAAAGCGTGGGGGCTATTCCCATCTGACAGAATCTGCCAGGCAGATGATGGACTCCTACACTGCGTTTCAGGAAGAGGCGGAGGATGCCGTTCAGAAGCTGTTTCAGAAGCATTTTCAGAAAATATCAGAGGAATTGGAAAGCGAGAGAGAATAAGCATGAAAAAAATATTTGAGTTTATCCGGCAGGAAGCCGCAGCTGGTCATGATCTGGTTCTGACCAGTATTATTTCCCAGGAGGGCTCTTCTCCCAGGGGGCTGGGAGCGCAGATGCTGGTAGGAGCAGAAGGACGGATTTGCGGTACTGTAGGCGGCGGAGCTGTGGAGCTGCAGTGTATCCGTTTTGGACAAAAGGTTCTGGAGGAAAAGCACTCCTGTGAGAAATTTTTCTCCCTGACACCCAAGGCCAAAGAAAATATTGGCATGGTCTGCGGCGGAGATGTAACCGTATGGTTTCAGTATATTGATTCCTCTCTTCCCTTCTGGAGTGAGTTTTCTGAGCTTTTGTTAACGAAGATGGAGGAGAGAAAACCCGGCTGGCTGGTGCTTCACCTGGACGGCGGACTTCCTTCCTTTGCAGAGGCAGGAGTGGAAGGAAGGGAAGAGCTTCCCGGAACCGGTGATTTCGGCCGGAACGAAAGTCAGGTATTCCTTCCGGTTCCCATTGGGGATCGCGCAGTGATTTTTGGCGGAGGCCACTGCTCGCAGGCTCTTGTTCCCATACTGAATACAGTGGGATTTCGGGTAACCGTTATGGATAACCGTCCTGAGTATGCAGCAAAGGAGCTTTTCCCCGGAGCAGAAGCGGTAATCTGCGGTGATTTTCGGAAACTGTCAGAATCTCTGATTCTGTCAGAATCGGATTATGTTGTAATTATGACCAACGGACACAGCTTTGATTATGAAGTAGAACGTCAGGTTCTCCAGAATCCGCCCTGCTATGTGGGAGCAATCGGTTCTCAGCATAAAAAGAATTTTGTGAATGGAAAGCTGCGCGAGGCAGGAATTGAAGAATCGGTGATTCAGCAGGTGCATTGTCCCATTGGAACAGCGATTCGGGCTGTCACACCGGAAGAGATTGCAATCAGCATAGCCGGAGAGATGATTTCAGAGAGGGCCCGTATGCGGGAAGGAGAAAAGGGCGGTCATCATGGCTGTCCCATGTCATAAAGGCAGTTTTTACAGGAAAAAACGGCCGATACATCAGTTACAAAATAACCGGTGTATCGACCGTTTCTTTTTGAGATGAACCTGTTAAGGAAAATCCCGTTTTTGATTATTACATATGAATCCACCCGAGTACATTAGCAATGGAGCTTAAAAGAATGATGGTAATGCAAAGGGGGGCAAGGTACTTCAGAAAGAAGCTGTAAAGTTTCTTTCTTTTAAATTTGGAAGAACGCTCAATTTCTTCGGCGATGGTCTGAATTCCAACAACCTTCAGAATCAGGAAGCAGGTTGCAAGAGCAGCAATCGGCATCATGACAGAGTTGGTCAGGAAGTCAACAAAGTCAAGAATCTGCATTCCGAAGATCGTTACGAAATCCCAGATTCCGTATCCAAAGGCAGAGGCGCTTCCAATGGAAAGCATAACGAAAGCCATAATAATACAGCTTTTTTTCCGGCTCCAGCCCAGCTCATCTGAGATAGTGGAAACGCTGGTTTCCATCAGAGAAATGGCACTGGTAAGGGCTGCAAGCAGTACAAGAAGGAAGAAGGCGAAGCCTGCGATTCCTCCAAAGCCCATGCTGGCAAATACCTTCGGCAGGGTGATAAACATCAGGGACGGACCAGCCTGCAGGGTTTCCGGAGCACCGCCGGAGAAGGCAAATACTGCAGGAATGATCATCAGACCGGCCAGCAGTGCAATGGCTGTGTCAAAGATCTCCACCTGTTTGGTAGATTCTTCAATATCCACCTCTTTTCCCAGATAAGAGCCATAGGTATAAAGGATACCCATTGCAATGGAAAGAGAGTAGAACATCTGTCCCATGGCGGCAACCACTGTCATAGGCGAGAAGGTCTCAAAGTTGGGGATCAGGAAGTATTTAACGCCTTCCATGGCTCCCGGTCTGGTAACAGAATAACCGGCTACAAAAATTGCCAGAAGCACAAGCACCGGCATCATGATTTTGGATACCAGCTCGACACCATTTTTTACACCTGCCAGGATAACAATAAATACCAGGGCAGAAAAGATGAGGAACCAGAACTCAGCTGTACCTGAAGATGCAATAAAATTGGAAAAATAATCATCTGCTGCCAGGGCTGCAGAATTTCCTTTTAAGTATTCAAACAGGTATTTGATAACCCATCCGCCGATTACAGAATAATAGGGGACGATAATCATAGGAATAACTGCATTAATCCATCCGCCAAAACGGAACGGAAAGCTTTTTCCAAATTTAGAAAAGGCGCCTACAGGGCTTTTGTGGGTCATACGTCCCAGCGCAGTCTCAGAAACAATCAGCACATAGCCAAAGGTAAGGATTAAAAGCAGATATACCAGCAGGAACATTCCGCCGCCGTACTTGGCTGCCAGATAAGGGAACCGCCAGATATTGCCAAGACCTACGGCAGAACCTGCAACAGCCAGCACATAGCCGATGCGCCCGGAAAACTTGCCGCGGGCATGATGATGTTTTTTTTCAGTTTCGTTGTTATTCATTTTAACCTCCCATTCAGTCATATGATAACAGGATACCATTTTCCGACATTTTATTCAAGGCATTTTTCCCCCGGCGCATTTTTGCCATGTTTTTGCACGTTTTCTGGCAGGAAAAGAAAATTTTTGTCAAACCGGACTCATTTCAGGGAAAAGACGCATAGGATAGGGTATGAATGATGTGGGAGAGTGATGGAAATGCCGGAGACAGCTGTTTTGCTGACACCGATTCATTTCGTTTATCTTGCAGGTGTAATTGCAATTTTGTCAGTGATGATTCTGCGGATTGAGACTCCGCCGGTATGCATCCTGTTTCTTTTTTTGATTGGATTTTTTGGCCTGGGTACTGTGAGCGGAGGAATACAGACTGTTTTTTCAGCGATTATTTATGCGGCCAGAGAGTTTATGGAGGTAATTGCAACGATTGCCCTGGTTTCTGCCCTGTCTAAATGTCTCACGGATTTGGGAAGCAGCAGGTTTTTGATGGCGCCTGCAGCCCGGATTATGAAGACACCGGTTATGGCATGGTGGGTTCTGGGAATTTCCATGTTTCTGTTTTCTCTGTTTTTATGGCCCTCGCCCTCTGTGGCTCTGGTGGGGGCAATTTTGCTGCCTTTTGCAGGGAAAACAGGACTTTCGCCGATGATGGCGGCTATGGCGATGAATCTGTTTGGACATGGAATGGCTCTCAGCTATGACCTGGTGGTGCAGGGAGCGCCGTCCGTATCTGCAAAGGCAGCGGGGATTACTGCACAGGATATTCTGCAGGAAGGCGGTCCGCTGTTTCTTGTGATGGGAGTCGTGACAGCAGCGGCGGCTTTTCTTCTATATAAAAAGGAAATTGGGGAAGGAACGCAGGGAGAAAACGGTTGTAATGAAGAACCGCAAATCTTCGGGAATTCACTGAAAAGAGAACCGGAATCCGGAGAAAGGAAACGGGCAGCTGTGGCTGCGGCTGTTTTGACACCCCTGGCATTTTTGGCGGATATTGTATTTTTGACGGTTTGTGACGGGAAGGGGTCAGATGCAACCAGCCTGGTTTCCGGAACAGCGCTTCTTGTTATGTGCATCAGCGCAGGAGCAGCCTACGGCCGAAATTCCTTTGGGAAAATTACAAAGTATGTGACAGAGGGATTCCTTTTTGCAATTCAGATCTTTGCACCGGTAATCGTGATTGGCGCCTTTTTCTTCCTGGGAGGAGGGGGATTAAATGCAGTGCTGGGCAGGGAAATCAGCAGCGGTTTGATGAATGACTGGGCTCTCTGGCTGGCAGCGCATGCGCCTGTGAACCGGTATGGTTCTCTTCTGATTCAGATGCTGGCAGGAGGGCTGACCGGGCTGGACGGTTCGGGATTTTCCGGACTGCCTTTGACAGGAGCTCTGGCCAGAACCTTTGGCACAGCTTCCAAAACATCGATTCCAGTGCTTGCTGCCGCAGGACAGATTACAGCAGTTTTTACAGGAGGCGGAACGATCATTCCCTGGGGACTTGTCCCGGTTGCAGCGATCTGCAATGTGGATCCGCTGAAGCTGGCAGGAAAAAATCTCAGGCCGGTGCTGATTGGATTTGCTGCAGTCTTTCTGGCGGGCTGTGTACTTTTGTAGAACGGAGAAAGGAACAGAAGAAAGTCTTTAGGTGGAACACGGAAGAAGATAGACAGGAGTTGAAAATCAGAAAAGGAGACAGAGCTTATATGGCAGCAATTGGCGGATTTTATGGAGGATTCTGGGATACAGGAGAACAGGAGGCAGCGCTGGAAGGGATCTTTCAGGCGCAGCAGGATCGGGGAGCCGTATCAGCGGGAAGAGTGTGGGGAAACCTGGAGGAGACAGCAGCTGGTGGAGTGGCTCAAATGCATATGTCTGCCCGGAAAGAACAGGAAGAACATGAATGCTTCTGGGAATGGCGGAATGCGGGACGGAGAGCGGCAGTTTTGTTAGACGGGGAATTTTATAATTCCGGGGAGCTGCGCTCTGCGCTGAAGGAACAGGGGGAAAAGCTGGAGACAGACGGGGATGCAGAACTGGCAGGACGGATGTATCTGTGTTACGGCCCGGAATTTGTAAAACAGCTGAACGGAGTATTTGCAATGGCTGTTTTGGACTTAGACAAAAAGATGATTTTTTTGTATCGGGATCGGATGGGTGTAAAGCCTTTATTCTATACATTCTGGAAAGACCGGCTGTATTTTGCTTCCCGGATCAAAGGACTTCTTGCCTGCCCCGGGATTCAGCCGGAGATAGGACTGGAGGGCCTGAATGAGATTTTCAGTGTCGGTCCTGCACGAACACCGGGAAATGGAGTGCTGAAGGGGATTTTTGAACTGGAACCGGCCAGAATGATGATTGCTGCGCCGGAAGGATTGAAACAGATGGAATGGTGGAAGCTGGAAAGCCACCCCCATGAGGACAGCTATGAAACAACGGTGGAGACGGTAAGGGAACTGGTGATGGACGCAGTCACACGCCAGGCAGATACAAAAGAGCCATTGTGTGCCTTTCTCTCCGGAGGCCTGGACAGTAGTCTGGTATCAGCAGTCTGCGCCTCTCTTGCAGGAGAAAAAGGACAGCGGCTGGAAACCTTTTCTTTTGATTTTACGGATAACGGGAAATATTTTAAGGCCAATGCATTTCAGCCCTCCCAGGATCATCCCTATGTAGAGCAGATGGCGGAGTTTCTCCATTCCCGTCATCGCTGTCTGGAGTGCAGCAGCCGTCAGCTGGCAGATTTGCTGGAAGATTCTGTAAGGGCGGCAGATTTGCCCGTGATGGGAGACATTGATTCTTCTTTATTATATTTCTGCCGTCAGACTGCCAGGTATTGCGGGATCGCGATGACAGGGGAGTGTGCGGATGAAATTTTTGGCGGGTATCCTTGGTTTCATAAAAGGGAGATGATGAATGCAGATACATTTCCCTGGACCGGAGATCTGGATGCCAGAAAGGTTCTTCTGAAGGAGGAATTTATTCAGGAGCTGGGAATGGAGCAGTATGTGGAAAAACGTTACAGGGAAACCCTGGAACAGGTTCCGGAATGTCCGGAGGAGGGAGAGGAAAAGAAACGGCAGCGGCAGATGGCATGGCTGAATCTGAGGTGGTTTATGCAGACGCTTCTGAATCGTATGGATCGGACCAGCAGCTCGGCCGGGCTTACAGCGCGGGTTCCCTTTGCGGATTACCGGATTGTGGAATATCTCTGGAATGTTCCCTGGGAAATGAAGGCCAAAAACGGGGAGGTCAAACATCTTCTGAGGGAAGCTGCAAAGGGAATTCTGCCGGAGGAGGTTCGCATAAGAAAGAAATCTCCTTATCCAAAAACCTATGTGCCGTATTATGAAGAACTTCTTGCTGAGCGGATGAAGGAAATGCTGGAGGATTCCAAAAGTCCCGGAGCAGAGTTTCTGGATCGGGAGAAAACCCTGCGTTTCCTGAAAAAGCCCTCTGATTATGGAAGACCCTGGTACGGACAGCTGATGGCAGCTCCCCAGATGATGGCGTATATGCTTCAGACAGACTTCTGGCTGCGGGAATATGGCATTAAAATCAGGGTATAAGGAATGTTCAAAAAGAAAAACAATGCTGTAAAGAAAAAATACTTGACACCTGCCGGACTTTCATGTATGATAACCAAGGTGATGTTATGGAAAGCATTATAAAACAGAGTCTCTTGTATGACTTTTACGGAGAGCTTCTGACGGAGCATCAGCGGACTGTTTACGAGGATGCGGTGTTTAATGACATGTCTCTCGGAGAGATTGCCGGGGAGCAGGGGATCAGCCGTCAGGGAGTCCATGATTTGATCAAGAGATGCGACAAGATTTTAAGCGGATATGAGGAAAAGCTTCATCTGGTACAGAAGTTTCAGCAGACGAGACAGATGGTAGAGGATATCCAGGAAAGAACCAGAGCGTTTCATGAGACGAAAGACGAGTCTCTGATTGCGCAGATCGAACAGATTTCCAGCAACATCCTGGAACTGTAGGGCATGGATGCAGTGATGCTGCAGTGTCTGTGCAGATTTTCCACAGGAGGATGATTTATGGCTTTTGAAAGCTTATCTGAAAAGCTGCAGAACGTATTTAAAAATCTGCGGGGTAAGGGCCGTCTCAGCGAAGCGGATGTAAAGACTGCTTTGAAGGAAGTGAAGATGGCACTTCTGGAAGCGGATGTCAGTTTTAAGGTAGTAAAGCAGTTTATCAGCTCTGTTCAGGAGCGGGCGGTAGGAGAAGAGGTATTGGGTTCTCTTCAGCCGGGACAGATGGTTATCAAGATTGTAAATGAAGAGATGATTCGTCTGATGGGCTCTGAAACAACAGAGATTGCACTGAAGCCGGGCAATGAAATTTCGGTGATTATGATGGCTGGTCTGCAGGGTGCAGGTAAAACCACAACTACCGCAAAGATTGCCGGAAAGCTGAAGGCAAAGGGAAGAAAGCCTCTTCTGGCAGCCTGTGACGTATACCGTCCGGCGGCAATTCAGCAGCTTCAGATCAATGGTGAAAAACAGGGGGTTCCGGTATTTTCCATGGGAGAAAACCAGAATCCGGTTAATATTGCAAAGGCCGCAGTTGAGCACGCGGCAAAAAATGGCTACAATGTAGTGATTCTTGATACTGCCGGTCGTCTTCATGTAGATGAGAGCATGATGGAGGAGCTGGTAAACATCAAATCCGCAGTATCTGTAGACCAGACCATTCTGGTGGTAGACGCCATGACCGGTCAGGATGCAGTAAATGTAGCTTCCAATTTCCAGGATAAAGTCGGCATTGACGGTGTGATTCTGACAAAGCTTGATGGTGACACCAGAGGCGGTGCAGCCCTTTCCATTCGGGCGATTACCGGAAAACCGATTTTATATATTGGTATGGGAGAGAAGCTTTCTGATTTGGAACAGTTTTATCCCGACCGTATGGCTTCCCGTATTCTCGGAATGGGCGATATCCTTACCCTGATTGAGAAAGCGGAGATGGAGCTGGATGAAGAAAAGGCCAGAGAGATGGGTCAGAAGCTGAGAAAAGCAGAGTTTGACTACAACGACTTTCTGGAACAGATGCATCAGATTAAAAAAATGGGCGGCATCGGAAGTATTATGAGTATGATGCCGGGTATGGGACAGATGAAAGGCGGAATGCCGGAAGTGGACGAAAAGGCCATGGATCGGGTGGAAGCTATTATTCTTTCCATGACCAAGGAGGAACGGGCGAATCCGGGAATTATGAATCCCTCCAGAAAACAGCGGATTGCCAGAGGCGCCGGTGTGGACATCAGCGAGGTAAACCGGATTGTCAAGCAGTTTGATCAGATGAAGAAGATGATGAAACAGCTTCCCGGCATGATGGGCGGTAAAAAAGGCCGCGGCGGCCTGGGCGGAATGCTTGGAAAGTTTAAAATGCCCTTCTGATGCAGGTCAGACAGGTCAGCTGAAAAGCTGTCCGGTTATTATCAGGTAACAATGCAGACATTCTGTATTTGTTGATATATCAGTTCAATTTAAGGAGGTGAAATGACATGGCAGTAAAGATGAGATTAAAGAGAATGGGTGCTAAGAAGAAACCTTTCTATAGAATCGTTGTTGCAGATTCCAGATCTCCGAGAGATGGCAGATTCATCGAGGAGGTTGGTACTTACGATCCGAACCTGGAGCCGAGCGGCATCAAGTTCAACGAGGAAGTAGCCAAGAAATGGCTGGCAAACGGCGCACAGCCCACTGACAGAGTAGCAAAGCTCTTGAAGACCGCTGGTATTCAGTAATCGACGAGGTGAATAAGCTATGAAGGAATTAGTTGAGGTAATTGCGCGGGCATTGGTGGACAATCCGGATGAGGTGGTTGTTACCGAGACTGAAAAAGAAGGCGGTACTTTCATTGAATTGAAGGTGGCACCTTCTGATATGGGCAAGGTGATTGGCAAACAGGGACGCATTGCAAAAGCAATCCGCTCTGTTGTCAAGGCAGCTGCTTCCAAAGAAGAAAAAAAGGTTGTTGTTGATATTCAATAGCCGGTAAGGGCTGTCGTCGGAGTTTCCAGCGGCAGCTTTTTGTTTCATAGGAAATTACGACCTATGAAACAAAAACGCTCCGCGAGAATCGCCATGCGGCGGCAGAGAATTTTGTCGCAGAAGCGACCCGCCGCAGGCGGAG
>ERZ791881.479-NODE-479-length-36938-cov-3.478486_pt1 | contig 36938 bp, 30 predicted proteins | sample MGYA00510161_ERZ791881 | MGnify/ENA primary metagenome ERZ791881 (study PRJEB30046, sample SAMN00792073) | human gut metagenome | study: EMG produced TPA metagenomics assembly of the A metagenome-wide association study of gut microbiota in type 2...
AGCAGTCGTCGACAAGAATTATCTCCATATCGTCGATTTCCTGCGACACGACACTGTCGACGCATTTGCGCAGAAATGCCTCCACACGATAAACTGGTATGACCACACTTAGTTTCATCTCTTTTTTGTATATACACAAATGTAAGCAATTTTTCTCAACATCAGCATCTCGGAAGAGCAATTTCAAACAAGTTTGTTTTGCTCTTCTCGTGATTTGCACTATCTTTGAATAAAAAATACGGCTATGAAAAGTTTTCACGACCTTTTATTCAACCGTCGCAGCATCCGCAAATACACTGACGAGGAAATCGCTGCCGACGATGTAAAAACAATATTGCAGGCGGCTTTGGTATCGCCCTCGTCAAAGGGCAAGATGCCTTGGCAATTTGTGGCTGTCGACGACAAAGCCACCCTTGAACAACTCAGCAAATGCAAGGAGTTTGGCGCGCGCCCGATTGCCGGATGTGCGCTCGCCGTTGTAGTGACTGCAAATCCTTACGAAAGCGACGCGTGGATTGAGGATGCGTCGATTGCGGCGTTTGCAATACAGATGCAGGCGCAGGACCTTGGCTTGGGCAGTTGCTGGATCCAGGTGCGCGAACGCTTCGACAAAGACGGAAAGGAGGCGGAGGACAATGTGCGCGAGCTGCTCAACATCCCGCCCGACATGCGGGTGCTTTGCATAATAAGCATCGGCCATAAGAACGAGGAGCGGAAGCCTCTCGAGGAAGAAAAATGCCAATGGGAGAAGGTTCACATCGGACAATGGAGAAACGAATAGCGGTCATCGGTTCTGGCAACGTGGCGACCCACTTGGCGACGGCTGTCGAAGGTGTGGTGCAGATTTGCAGTCCCAACTTGGCAAATGCCGCGGCTCTCGCCGAAAAAGTCGGCTGCGACGCTACCAACTCACCAAGCGACCTTGCCGATGCCGACATCTACATCGTTGCTGTGAAAGACGACGCCATTGCCGCTGTCCTTGAATCTGTGCCGACGCGATGCCGCAAGGCTTTGTGGATGCACACTTCCGGCAGTGTCGGGAAATCGGTGTTCGACGGCTTGGGCTACGACCGATACGGGGTGTTCTATCCGTTGCAGACTTTTTCTAAATCGGTGGATTTAGATATGAGCCGTGTGCCGTTCTTCATTGAAGGATCTGACAAGCGGACCACAGACGAAATCAGGCAGCTGGCGCTGTCGGTGTCGACGACGGTCTACATTGCCGACAGTCATCTGCGCCAACAGATGCACGTCGCGGCGGTGTTTGCCTGCAATTTCTCGAATTATATGTATACGCTTGCCGACGACGTGCTGCAACGCAACAATCTGCCGTTCTCTGTGATGAAGCCGCTGCTTGAGGAAACACTGCGCAAAGCTTGCTCAAATGGTCCCGAACGGTCGCAGACGGGTCCGGCGGTGCGTGGCGACAGAGAAATCATTGCCAGCCATGAGGCTATGCTCGACGGCGAACAGCTTGACATTTATGGAACTGTTTCAAATGCTATTCTTAAACGATACAACAAATGAGCGGAATAAACTATGATCTTAAGCGCATTCGCGCATTTGCTTTCGATGTCGACGGGGTGCTGTCGGCGTCGTCAATTCCTCTGCACCCGTCGGGAGAGCCGATGCGTGTAATCAACATCAAGGACGGATATGCCATGCAGCTTGCCGTAAAACTCGGATATGATGTGGCTATAATCACCGGCGGACGCACGGAGGCCGTGCGCAAACGTTTTGAGGGACTTGGTGTGAAAGATCTTTACCTCGGCGCGGCGGTGAAAATCAGCGTCTACGACGAGTGGCTCGCAAAGCGGGGGCTGAAAGACGAGGAAGTGGCGTTTATGGGCGACGACATCCCCGACATGGAGGTGATGCGCCGCGTTGGTCTGGCTGCCGCGCCTGCCGATGCCTGCGCCGATATTATCGACGTGGCTGACTATGTGTCGCCTTGCGCTGGCGGAATGGGGTGTGCGCGCGACTTGATTGAGCAAGTGCTGCGGGCTCGTGGCGACTGGATGAAGGACCGGCATGCTTTTGGATGGTAAAAAAAACGAAATATTATGCTTGACAATCTCAAAAAATACACAATTTTTCTTGCCAGCGGATCGCCAAGACGCAGGCAGTTGCTTGCCGACCTCGGCATTGACTTTGAAGTGCGTTGTCTGAACGATATCGACGAGTCGTTTCCCAACGACATGCCTGCCGACGATGTGGCTGAATACATTTCTCAGAAAAAAGCCGCTGCCTACAAGGAACAAATCACTGGCAACGAGCTGTATATCACCGCCGACACGGTGGTGGTGTGCGACGGCAGGGTGCTCGGAAAGCCTGCCGACCGCAACGAAGCGGTGGCGATGCTGCGACGGCTGTCGGGCAACGTGCACCATGTGGTTACCGGCGTGACTGTGGTCACGGAATGCCGGTCGGTTTCTTTCTCGGTGGCTACGGAGGTGAGTTTCGCCCGTCTGACCGACGAGGAAATCAATTTCTACGTGGACAATTTCAAGCCGCTCGACAAAGCTGGAGCATACGGCATACAGGAATGGATCGGTTTTGTAGGGGTGGAGAGCATTTCGGGAAGTTATTTCAACGTGATGGGACTGCCTGTGCAGCGTCTGTACCAGGAACTCAAACGATTGTAAGCGTGGCGGTGTAGCGGCTTTCCGACGTGATCGGTGCGAGAAGCAACGTGCCGCCCGACAAACGGCGGTCGCTGAAACGAGGCGGTTGCAGCGTTGACTTAAACTGCTCCAATGCGGCTTTGTCTTTGTGGTAAAGCACACGCATCACCCCTTCGCATCCTGAATGCACCACGTTGTCGCCAAGCGCGGAGGAAACCACTCCCATCGTGGTGCGGAGATTGACTTCCACACATGGATTCACCGCAAGCGCGCCTCCGCTCTTGCGATAGACCATCATATCCACTCCAACATAGCCTGAATACGATTCCGGAAGCAATTCCTCCAAGCATTCCGTCACTGCCGTCTGCACTATGTCGAGTGTCGACGCGTCGACAAACATGAACAAACGGCGGCGCAATTCTGCCGTCGATGCCACCACGGCATGGTCATACGACATCTGCTGGTTGTTGAAAAACACCGAATAGCCTTTAAACACCGCTTGTCCGCCTTCAACATAAAATTCCATCGCAAAATCCTGCAATTTGTCGAGATACGGCTCGCAAACCACAAATCCCTGGCGGCGGACTATCCCCGACACCCAATTCTCATAAGTCGGAAAAACGGTATTGTCGACCCTTGCCACCCCCCTTCCGCTGCTCGACCACGGCATTTTAAGCACTGCGGCATCAAATTCCTCTACAGCAGCGGCGGCTTCTGCCAACGAATGGCACACTTTTGGCACAGCAGGGATGTCAACACCTTTGGCATCAAGTCGTTGCAACACGCCCACTGTGGTCTGCCGGCTCGACAGCCTGCGCAGCTGCGAGAGCATCGCATCGTCGGCATGGCATTCAACTCCGGCACGCAGCAATTCATTGCGCACAGAGCGGCTCCAACCCCACGGCATAGCTTGCGACGGTTCTCCGTCATAGATTCCTATGCCGTCGAGTCCGTCGATGACGCTTTTGCAGAAATCCAGAAACTCCGCGCCGTCGGCAGGCGCGATTATCCTGCTTCCGGGAGAAGCTATCCACATGGGCAGCAACGCCAGGTCGGCACGCAACCGTCTTATCGGCGCAGGCGCTGTGTAGCGGTCCACGTCGGCGGCAAGTGCCAAATCATTTTCCGGATTGAAAAGATATGTCAGCGGCATCACTCCACAACTACGGATATCAATTCCGCAGGCTCTCCGCCGACAGGCGTGACGACAGCTTTGTCCAAGGCATACGGGAGCAGCACGGTGTCGCACGTGGCAAGCCGCTCACGGCTGCCGTTGCTGCCTGCAATCTCCACCTCTCCCGATATGCAGATAAGGATGCGGAAACTGCCGGTGCTTTTCACGTCGACCGTCATCGGTGTCTCCACACGCATAAGTTCCGACACAAACTTGTCGCAACGCTTAATCAGCGCCGTGCCTTGACGGTCAAGTTCAAGATGCCCTTTATAGTCGTCATATTCATCGAAATCGATTGCCTCAAGGGCAAGGTCGGTGTGCAGTTCGCGCTTCTTGCCGTTTTTGTCGATACGGTCAAAGTCATAGATGCGGTATGTTATGTCGCTCGACTGCTGTATCTCAACGATAAAGTTGCCCGCGCCGATACTGTGCACGCGGCCTGCCGGCAGATAGAAGATGTCGCCGTGACGGGGACTGAAGCGGTTAAGCTGCGCCACCACATCGCTATGCTCTATATGGCTGCGGAACGTGTTTTCGTCTGTCTTATGCGAGAATCCTGAATAGAGTATTGCATTGTCTTCCGCACTGACAATATACCATAACTCCGTCTTGCCCATTCCCTGATGGCGGCGCTTGGCAAAGTCATCGTCGGGATGCACCTGTATCGACAGGTCTTTGGCGGCATCGATGAATTTCACCATTATTGGAAACATGTCGCCATATTTGTTGTATGTGTTCAAGCCAACCACCTGCGCACCGAATTCGCCGAGCAGCGACTTGATGTCGCGTCCGGCATATTCTCCATTGGAAACAACCGACTCCTGTCCGGGTACACCTGTCAGTTCCCAACTCTCTCCGATACAGTCGGGCGCATCGGCAAGTTTTTTCAGTTTGCGGATTTTGCCTCCTCCCCAAATCACTGTCTTCAGGTTCGGTTCAAACTTAAGCGGGTATGCATTCAACTTTTCTTCCATTGCTCTCAATCCATTCTGTTACGATAATCCTCATAGCCAAACTCACGCAGCGTCTCTACTGTTCCGTCGCTGCGAAGCAACACCATCGATGGATGGTCGATTCCGTTGAACATATTCGTCTTTACCGTCGTATAGTGGTTCATATCTTCAAATGTAAGCACATCGCCAGGAGCCAACGGTTTGTCGAAGCTCCAGTCGCCTATAAAATCTCCGCTAAGACACGAATTTCCGCCTATGCGGTAGGTCGGCTTGCCATGCACCGGTTCTGCCAAAGCCTCGGTTATAGCCGGTTTGTAAGGCATTTCAAGGCAGTCGGGCATGTGGCATGCAAACGAGGCGTCGATAATTGCCGTTTTCACTCCTTGGTTCTCCACCACGTCAAGCACCGTGGCAATCAGCTCTCCCGTGCGCCATGTAAACGCGCTGCCGGGCTCGAGTATCACTTCAAGGTTTGGATATTTCGCGCGGAAACGGCGCAGCAAGTCTATCAGATGGTCGGTGTCGTAGCCTTCGCGGGTCATCAGATGTCCGCCACCCATATTGACCCACTTCAACCGTGGCAGAAACTCGCCGAATCGCTCCTCGAAGGCGGCAAGCACCTTCTCCAAATCGTACGACGTCGACTCGCAGAGGCAGTGGAAATGCAGCCCCTCCAATCCTTCCGGAAGCACGTCGCTAAGCACGTCGCGAGTCACGCCGAAACGCGACCCCGGCTTGCACGGATTGTAGATGTCGGTCTCGATAACCGAGCATTCCGGATTCACACGCAGTCCGGACGACACTCGTTTCTCCGCGGCATTCGACGCATTGTAGCCGTCAACAAAACCGCGGTATTTCTCATATTGCGCGACAGAATTGAACACAATATGGCTGCAGCCCTCCACAAACTCGCCTATCGTGGTGTCTGTGTAGACCGGGCAGTAGGCATGCACATCATTGCCGAGAAATTCAAGCGACAGGCGCATCTCGTTGAGCGAGCTGGCTGTCGACGCCTGGCAGTAATCGCGTATGATTCCAAACGTTTTCCAGAGAGCGTTTGCCTTGAATGCCATGATTATCTTGGCGCCCGACTGCTCCGAAACGTGGCTGATCAGCTCCAGATTTCTGCGGAGTTTATCTTCGTGAATAATGTAGTATGGTGTCTTTATCTGTCCCGTCATCCTATTATCTTGAATTTGGCGAATTTCAAAAGAAGCACTTTTATGCCCGTATTGTCGAAATCCACTGTTATTTTAACATCCGGCTCTTTCTCTATTTTGGTCACCGTACCGTCGCCGAAACGCAGGTGATTGATGCGTGCGCCAACTCGCAGTCCGTCAATGTCACCTCCCGACGGCGCCGCTTCTGCCACTGCCTTTCTCACCGGCACAAAGCCTTCCGGCTTCTGCTGGCGAGGCACGATGCGTGTGCGCACCCTCGGCTCAAAATCATTCTGACTCGGTGCCGCCCATGTGTTGGGATTGCGCGGCAGCTCAAGCAACGCCGAGTCTATATCCTTCAAAAAGCGGCTCGGCATGCACGGATGCGTCTGTCCGTTGATGTAGCGCGATGTGGCGTAAGTCATCAGGCAATGCTCTTGTGCGCGCGTTATCGCCACATAGAGCAGACGACGCTCCTCCTCGACCTCGGCAAGCGAATTGCTGCTGTGCATGGACGGAAACATCTCGTCCTCCACGCCGACGATTATCACATTGCGGAATTCCAAACCCTTGGCGGCATGCACCGTCATCAACGTGACTCGCGGAGAGTCGTCGTCATCGCCGCTGTCCTGATCCGTCGCCAACTGCACCACCGAGAGAAAATCTGTCATCGACACATTGCTTTCGCCCTCCTCCTTAGCCTCGTCGACAAACTGCTGCACGGCGTTGAGAAGCTCGCTGAGGTTCTCCTGGCGACTTATGTTCTCGGGGGTGTTGTCGCTATAGAGCGATGACAGAATCTTAGATGTGGCATAAATCATCGTCGCAACCTGAAACGCATCCTTGCCGTCTGTGTCAAGGTCGATGTATGCCTGTATCATTTCGCGGAACCCATTGAGCTTGCGCGCCGTGCCGGAGTTCACCTCCAAGCCGAAACGCTGAGGCTCGCAAATCACGTCCCACATGCTGACACTCCACTTCATTGCTGCCGCACGCACTTTCAGTACCGTTTTTTCTCCGATGCCGCGCGCAGGATAGTTGATTATGCGCCGCAAAGCTTCGTCGTCGTTAGGGTTGACCGACATACGGAAATAGCACAGAGCGTCTTTTATCTCCTTGCGCTGATAAAACGACAGTCCACCATAGATGCGGTAAGGCACGTTGCGCTTTCTGAGGCATTCCTCCAGCAATCGCGACTGGGCGTTGGTGCGGTAGAGTATGGCAAAATCATTGTAGCTGCCCGATTCGAGCATCTTCATCTCGACAATCTTGTTTGCCACGATGAAGCTCTCCTCATAGTCGGTCATCGCCTTGACTACGGGGATTCTCTCTCCCACGGCATTCATCGAGAATATCCGTTTCGGTATCTGGTTGCGGTTTTTCTCTATCAGGCTGTTTGCCACATTAAGTATCGTTTGCGTCGAACGATAGTTCTGCTCCAGTTTGAACGTCTCCAAACCGGGATAATACGTCTTGAGTCTCAGGATGTTCTGAATGTCGGCGCCTCGAAACGAGTAGATGCTCTGCGCATCGTCGCCAACGACACACACCTTGTTGTGCACACGGCTCAGCTGCTGCACCACAAGATGCTGCGAGAAATTGGTGTCCTGATACTCGTCGACAAGAATATACTGGAAAAAATTCTGATATTTCTCAAGCACGTCGGGATTGTCGCGGAAAAGGATATTCGTGTAAAACAGAATATCGTCAAAATCCATAGCATTGCTGTTGCGGCAACGCACCCAATAACCCTTGTAGATTTCCCCCAGACGCGGCCGCTTGGCGTAGTAGTCGCGGCGCTGTATGTCGGAATCCGCAAGATAGTCGTCGGGCGAAATCAACGAGTTTTTGGCACTCGAAATCACCGACATCACCGAATTGACCGGATAGTCCTTCACGTCGAGCTCCAAATCCTTCAGAATCTGCTTTATAGCCGACTTGGTGTCGGACGTGTCATAGATTGTAAAATTGGAGTTGAAGCCTATTCTGTCGGAATTGAAATGAAGAATCTTCAAAAACATTGAGTGAAACGTGCCCATCCACAGCCTCGCCGACAATTCCTCGCCGACAAGCTGTGCTATGCGCTCGCGCATCTCGCGTGCAGCTTTGTTGGTAAACGTCAGTGCGAGTATGCGGCGCGGATCGTAGCCGTTGGCTATCAGATAGGCTATCTTGTTGGTGAGCACACGCGTCTTGCCCGAACCTGCGCCGGCAATAACCAGCGAGGGTCCGCCGTCGTAGCGCACCGCAGCAAGTTGCTGTTCGTTCAAACTCTGTAGATAGTCCTCCAATTTTTCTTTATTTATTTGCAAAATGCAAAGATAGTGCAAATCGAGTGAATAAAGCCAAGTTTACTTGAACTTTATTCCGAGATGAAGCCTATTTTATCAAAAGATAGTGCAAATCGAGTGAATAAAGCCAAGTTTACTTGAACTTTATTCCGAGATGAAGCCTATCTTATCCAAAGATAGTGCAAATCGAGTGAAGAAAGCCAAGTTCACTTGAACTTTATTCCGAGATGAAGCCTATCTTATCAAAAGATAGTGTAAATCGAGAGCACTACAAAATATAATGCTTCGTGATTTTTATTTTTATTGTCAAAGTGACGTATGCCGATGAAAAACGAGAAAATCCCGGCGCTATGCACCGGGATTCGTTTGTGTCAAGGAGGGGGTATCGCTACTTTCCTCCCGAATGATATTATTTATATAAGCCCTATTCTTAGAATGTGAACTGTACGCGAGCCTGAACTGCGTGTACGTTCTTGTCATGAGGCAAGCGGTCGATGTTTACGCGGTGCCAAGTGTAGTCAAGCATTACTTGAGCATACTTGTTGAAAGCGTAGTTCAAACCGATTGTTGTTGAGTAGATGTCGCCACCACCAACTGAAGTTGCGCCGATACCTGGGAAATCCTGAAGGAAACCTGCTGCATAGTATTGGTCACGACCAGCTGAGTAGTACTCACCTTCTGTCAAGTCGTTAAGACCTGTGTAGTTGAAACGACCTACGATTTCGAGCGACTTGCCGCTGAGACCGTTCATCACACCGTTGAACTTGTCGTAAGAGTAAGCGTTGCCGAAGAACTTGTAGCCCAACTCAACGTAAGCGCCGTTGAAGTGGTTGGTCTTAATCTTGTTGGCCTGCTCCCAGAGAGCTGGGTCACCCCAACCGTCGATGTTGTCCTGGCTGGCGATGAAGATTGAGTAAGAATCGCGGTGTTTTGTAACAACTTTGTGTTTGTACTCTGCACGTACGAAGAAATCCGGCTGTACCAACAACGCCTCTGCGCCGAAGTCGATCACTTCGTTTGCCCATGGCAATGTAGCGCTACAGAAGATGTTGTTCTGGTCTACGTAAGTTTCGAGCGACTGACCCAAAGAAAGGCTCTTCTTCAAAACTGTAGAACCCTTTGTTGTAACTTCTTCGCCACCACCAAGCTTAGCGTAACGTGCGCTGACACCTACGTGGAATGCGTTGTTGACGTCGCTGGCGTTGCGATACAACCAACGGCCGCTCAATGTCAAGCCATTGTAGCCTGCGTCCAAACGGTTGTAAGCGCTTTCAGTGAACACACCCTGATAAGCGAAGAAATGATCGTTTGAGAACTTGTAAGTGATACCGAGTTCACGACCTTCACCAATTGAAGACGCCATACCTGGACGAGAGATGAAGTGATAAGAACCGAGTGAAGTCTGAGCAGCCATTGTTCCAGCTGGGTCATTGTAGTAACCAACTTTCACAGCGTGTGTTCCCTTGTCAGCCTTGTTTGCATACTGCAAGAAGATGTTTTTCTGAGAGAACTTGCCACCGCCGAAGCCGAAGTCAGCATAGAAATACCAGTTTTCACCGTAGCTCATGCTTGTGCGGATACGTGCGTCGCTGATTGTTGCGCCACTCTTCAACGGAGTAGCCTCTGTGTTGTAGTAAGCAGCGTCTGCCATGAAACGTGCGCCGACAGTAAACTTAACCTGCTTCTCCTTATTGTTGATATTCAAAGTCGGGGTGTTGTCAAAGTCCTGCGCTGTAGCAGAAAGAGCCATAACAGCCAAAGCCGACATGAAAATATATTTTTTATTTCTCATTTTAATTTCAATTTAATTTTTTAAGAATCAATTCTCTTTCCTAAGCTTTATTGTTGATTAGTAGCCAAGCTTGTTGAGGAGTTCGTTTGCATCAGGCACTGTAAGAGGAGCCTGGCTGTTGTCAAACTTCTGACCAGCGTGGAATGGGTTAGGCAAGTTTGCGTTGCCGCGCATACCGTTGTCAAGCATGTACTGGAGGTTCATCTCTGTGTGGTTGGTGAAGCATCCGTCCATGTAGATAGGCCATGTCTGGCTATCGCCTGGGAATGTGCTTACGCTTGTCTTAGGAACTGTAACCTTCATTTCGTCGAACGGTGTCTCATAGCCATAGTTCCAGTAGCCCATGTGCTTAGTGAGCTGAGCCTGTGAGTCGAAAGAGTATGGGTGGTTGATCATACCTGCACGGCGAACCATGTAAGCCTGCCATGGGTTGTTCATTTCAGGATAGTTGTTAGGTGCACCTGAGATAGCCGGGCCGATGATGTGGCAGCCGTGATCCTGCATGTACTTGATGAAGTCTGCCAAACCGGTTGGGGTGTCGTATGCGATATCTGTTGCATAAGCAGGTGTGCCTGTCCAAAGGAGGTAGCACATTGGGATACGTCCCTTGTATACGCTGTATGTGCGGTTAGCTGCGTCGAACGAGAATGTTTGGAGGATAACCTTACCGTTGGTGTTACCTACGTTGACTTTACCGTTTTTGTAGAATGGCTGGCCATCGGCTGGTTTTGTGATGATGTTCCATCCCCACTTGTGAAGCTCTTCGTATACGCGAGCTTCCATATCGCTTGGCTGTGCCCAGCTTTCCTTAAACTCGATGTAGATACCTGGACGGTTGCCGCTGTCTTGTGGGTCATCCTTGTATGCGTTCGAGAAGTCATAAACCAAGAAATCCATATAGCGGGCCTGTGCTGTGTAAGTCTTGCCCTCTACTGTTGTTGATGGTGCAGTTGCACAGATTTCAAGGAGAGTTTTGCCCTTAAGTGAGTTCTTCACGTGATAAGGAAGGATACGACGACCTTCTGCGTCGCGGTTCAGCATCTTGCCTTCTGCGTATGCAATCTGGTCAGCGAGTGCGCTGATGTAAAGACCGTTGCTGTAAACCACCTGTGCGTTAGGGTTGGTTGCCCACGCTGCCAATGTCTCAGACAAAGGCTTGTTGGTTGATGCGTATGCTGCACGAGCCTGCTCCTGGCTGTCCTCGTTGAACCAAGCGCCTGCGTCGAGCATCAAAAGCTCTGCATAGTAGTAGTTACGTGGATAGTAGCTGTAGTAATTGCCAAGGTCGTTGTTGTACTGTGTGTTGATGTCTTCTTCTGAGAAGTTACATGGTGTACCGTCTTCGTAAGTAAGCGAACGATAGAATGCCTTGCGGATGTTAGGCACCTGGTCGCTGAACACGGTCTGGATGTTGGTTGTGCGTTTCAAGTTGTCATCGTGGAGTGACAATACGACACCGTCTTTTGTTGCCTGAAGGTCTGACTCCAAGTAGTCGGCACCCATATCGCGTGCCCAACGCCAAGAAGCCTCTGTTTCTTCCGGTGTCCAGTATGTACTACCGCGGTGTGCGATAACTGCGTACAAAGGTACATAGTCACGTACTTTTGCGAGGTCGTCGTTCAAAACTTGAACCTCAAATTTCTTTGCCTGCTGATTGAAGTCAACGAATTGCTGTTCATCAGAGCAAGATGTAATGGCTGTTGCGGCAACAAGGCCCAACATACCAAGTTTTACAATCTGTTTGTTCATAAGTAATTAAAAATTATAGATGAAAGAATTTCAATAATTTGTCTGCTCCGCACCCGTTTCAATAACCGTGGTGCAAAGTGATATTTTTTATCAAGGGATTTAAAAGTGCCGCCCAGTTTTAGTTTTATTTGCCGGACGGCACTTATTTTCCTAATTGTTATTTATTAGCGTTTTTCTGCTCTACAAGATATTGTTCCTGCTTGTAGGTGAATGCCATGAATACGATTGAGAGTACGCATGCTCCGATAAGGAGGATGAATGTCCATTCCCAACCTGCACCTTCAGCAACATAACCGATAACGATGTTAGCCAAAACTGCTGTACCGAGCACGTAGCCCATGAAGCCTGTCAAGCCGGCAGCTGTACCAGCAACATTCTTCGGAGCCAAGTCGAGTGCCTGAACACCGATCAACATCACAGGACCGTAGATCAAGAAGCCGATAGCGATCAAGCAGCCGATAACCACGTTCAAGTTGTCGAGGTTTTCCATGTAGACAATGATTGCAACGATAATCAACGCCATGAAGATGATTGTAGGCAACGCGCGGCGTCCGTGGAACACCTTGTCGCTCAACCAACCGCAGATGATTGTGCCTGGGATGGCTGCCATCTCGTATGCGAAATATGCCCAACCTGCATCTTTAAGGTTGATACCTCTTTCTGTAAGGATTGTAGGAGCCCAGTCGAGACATCCGTAACGAACCATGTATACAAATGCGTTTGCGATTGCGATGTACCAAAGCAGCTTGTTGTTGAGCACTGTGCGGAAAATCTGTGCTGTTGAAAGCACTTCTTCCGACTTCTTGGCATCGTAGTTCTTGCCGGCGCAACCGCTCCACTTCTCAATTGAAGGAAGACCGCACGATTGTGGGGTGTCGCGAATCATCAAGTATGCGAGAATGGCGATAAGAATAGCTGTCGCTGCAGGGAATGCGTAAGTACCGATAAGGAAGTAGTACTCTTCCTGTGCGCCATAGAACCATGAACCGAACCACATAGCACCGTAAACAGCCATCGGGCCTACCAAGGCTCCACCGACGTTGTGGGCGCAGTTCCAGAACGACATCCATGTGCCGCGTTCCTTGATCGAGAACCAGTGGGTCATCACGCGTCCGCACGGAGGCCAACCCATACCGTTAAACCAACCTACGAGGAAGTTGAGCACTGCCATCAATGTAATCGCCAAACCTTTGTTTCCAGCGCCAATCCATTGAATAGGTACAATCATGAACAACATTGACAACGCTGCGCAGATAAGTCCCAACGGGAGGAACTTGCGGGCGTCGCTGCGGTCGCTGATTGATGCCATCAAGAATTTTGAGAATCCGTATGCAATGGCGTTCATCGAAAGAACGATACCAAGCTCGCCTTTTTCAAAGCCAAACGGCGCCAACGCCGGGATAGCCATTGAGAAGTTCTTACGGACGATGTAGAAACCGGCATAGCCGATAAAGATACCTAAAAATACCTGCCAACGATAGTTCTTATAAGTTGAGTCTATCTTCTCCTTTGCCATCTCGGGCTTAAAGGGAGGGGGTGTTAAAAAACCTGACATGATTGAAATAGATTTTTGTGTAGTTTTTATTTAAGTTAATTTCTTAATCGCTTTCTTTTCGGTTTCGTTAGGAAAACTTTTGTTTTTCGTTCGCAAACATAGTAATATTTTTTGGATTTCACCACGAAATTTAGGAGAATTTTTCCAAAAAAATTACTATGTCACGAAGAACAGGTTTAAAATCAACCAATTACAATCCTAAACAAACCATAAAAATTATGCTCAAGAGCTTTGAGGGAAACACCGACGTACCCCCTCAAACACTCCTACTTACTTGTTCAATTTTTCCGTTGCCTCAAGGTCGAGAGCGCGTGCAAGTATGGATATCGGATGCTCCACCTTCGTAGGTGTCGACATCTCGATCTGCCACTTGCAGGTTTCGCAATCGGTAGCCACAACATCGACTTTCGCCTTTTCTATCTCTGCAAAAAGCGACGAACCGATGCCTTGCGAGGTTTCATAATTTTCCTTCTTGAAACCGTATGTTCCGGCGATGCCGCAGCATTGCGACGGAAGAACCGTCAGCTCCATACCCGGAATCTTGCGGAGAAGGTCGATTGAATAATACGACCATCCGAGCTTCTCCATGTGGCACGGTGTGTGGTAAGCGGCTTTCAAATGGAAATCATTGCGAAACTTCAATTTCGCACCGTTTTCAATCAACATATGCACAAAGCGGGTTGCAAGATTAATCTGGTCGCGCACGTCGGAATTGTCGACACCGAGCAAGTGAGGATATTCATCGCGCATAGTGAACACGCATGTCGACGAAACCCCCACAACCGGGCGATTGTCTTCGTTGACCGACTTGCGTATCGACGACACGTTGAGCGCGGCCTGCTTCTTCGCCTGATTGATCAATCCGTTGGAAATCAAAGCCACGCCACAGCACTTCTCCTCATCAAGGAGATGCACACCATAGCCGAGAGCGTTGGCTACAGCCACGAAATCCTTGCCGAGTTGCGGATAGTTGTAGTTGACATAGCAACCATGGAAGAAGCTGATATGCTTCTTAAACGCATCCTGACGCGCTTCGGCGTTGCGCTGGAACCACGTTTCGAATTTCTGTCCAGAATATTTCGGGAACGTGCGGTGTCCGTCGATTTTAAGCACACTGTCCATCACCATCTTCACCGGCTTCAAGCCGAGCGCGAAATTGGTCACCGGAGCGACCATCGTGGCGAATGTGCCCATAAAATCAGTGTTGGCAAGCAACTTGTCGCGGAGTGACGGACGGTGTTTGCTGTATTTTATGCGCGCCGACTGAATGATGTCGCCGATTTTCACATTCGACGGACAAGCCACCTCGCAACGCTTGCAGTTAAGGCAATACTTCAACGCCTCGTCAAAAAATTCGCCTCTTTTCAAGCGGAGACGCTCGCCGTCGGGTCCTGCCTGCTTCGGACCTGGATAGTTCGGATTCACCGGAACCACCGGGCAGTATACCGTGCAGACTGTGCACTTTATGCACTGCTCGAAATTGTTGGCGGAAATGTTTTTATCTTGTAAGTTTTCCATTGTTTCCTTTCGTTTATTTCAAATTGTCTGCGACATACAATGCGGTCAAAAGCGCCACTCCGGCACCGCAACCCTCATAGAGAGCATTGAATCCGCTGAGCACCGAACCTGCGGCATAGAGATTCTCAAGCACTTTGCCTTCTTTCTTCACATTGAAATTGGCATCGGTGGCAACTCCGAATGTCTGATAACCCTGCTTGTTGAAGAACTGTGGGTCGCACCATTCGGCACGGTCTGCCGCAAAATCAACATCGAGTCCGAACACCGGCTCCACAATTTCGTTTGAATGAGCCACCAAGCCGTTGCTGAAAAAACTGCCTGTGGTCAGGATATAATTGTCGGCTTTTATGCCGTTATCTGCATGATTTATTGTGTATACAGCCTTGACCTTTCCTCCTTCGACGTCGGCGCGTACTACACTGTCGCCAAGCATGAACACGCCTCCAAGACGCTCAAACTCGCGGCGAAGCTGCTGCTGTGTGCGAATCCCTGACACCGAAGGTGGCATTGTCGGCACTAAGATTACAGACGGCACTGCTTTTCGTAACGCTTTCACAAGTTTCTGAGAAGCGAGTCCCACTGCGGCCGGCAATACCACCGCATCAACCCCAATAGAGTAATTTTTAAGTATGGTCAATAACTGATTATGTATGTTCTCTTTGTCAAGAACGCGCGCAATGTTAGTGGCGCGCATTTCTGTAGGGCTTTTGCGCAGACGGTCGACCTCTTCGATATGAATAAGCTCCTGACAGCACTTGGCACCCATGTCCTCCAACGCGTCGGTCACGAATTTCATATTGAAATCCAAGAAACCTGCGATGTTGGCAACACGCACCTTCTTGCCCTTGAATTCTTCAGCACCCTTGAAACGGTTGAACTCCGACAATGTCAGCCAAGCCGGTTTCAATGTGCCCATCGGAGTGAGATGCAACGCATTTTCCGTTGCCTCGCCTTCCACTTCCACACCACTGTCGGCAAGCAGTTGTTTTGCCTCGGATGCATATTTGGCGAAATCTCCGATTTTCTTATATGGATGAGAGGCTTCGAGTTTCGCAACTGCCTCCACAGGATTTTCCACAGCTGTACCGTCAGGCAGACGGTTGAGCAGCTCGAACGAGCCGGAAGAGAAATGCAATGCGCTCTGTCCGGCAGAGATAATGGCGCACTTGACGCCCTTCTTCTGCAGGCGGATGCCACAGGCGAGTCCGCTGAGTCCGCCGCCGATGATTACTGTATCGAATTTCATTTTTCTACCTCCTCGTTGTTAAGTTTCATGTCGCACACACCGCCGTAAAGCCACTGTGTGAACTCATTTTCTCTCAAAGCATCGCCCCAAGCCACCGGATAAACACCTTTCCAGCGTTCATTGAGGAATGTGGCAAGATCGCCTTTCGCCTTCTTCGCGCAATTGTGAGCCTCGCCGAGAAGTCCGGCGGCACGGCAGGCGCAAAGTTCGCCCTGGCACGTTCCCATACCCACACGGGTGCGGCGGCGCAGGTCGATCATATTTGTCACGTGGAGCTCGTTCAACGCGTAGTTGACCTCTCCCACCGAAACATCCTCGCATTCGCACACAAGGCTGTTGTCGTATTCTGTGCTTGACGGGATTTTTTCAGCAAGTTCACCATGACGATGATATGCGGATTTCTGACCTACGCTCATGTCGAACGATTTGCCCGACGGCACATCCTTCGGAGCGCGGGAGCCTGGAAGCGGAGTCTCGGCTGTGACGCATTTCTTGTCCACGCCGAGCTTCTTGCAAGCCAAGTCGGCAGCCCATTCCGCCATCAAGCGGTAAGTCATCAGCTTTCCGCCAGTGATTGTGGCGAAACCCGGCACGCCGTCGCGTGTCTCATGGTCGAGAAGCACGATGCCGCGGCTGATGTTTCGTCCCGAAGGATCATCGTCGCTGGCAACCAGCGGACGCACACCTGCATAAGCGCGGAGGATGCGTGTCGACGCCAACGCCGGCGCGAGTTTCTCGCCCTCGGTGAGCAGCAGGTCGACCTCATCGGGAGTGACGCGCATATCGTCAACCTCGTCGAAGCCCACGCGGCTCGATGTCGTACCGATAAGACAGATTGTGTCGCCCGGCACGAGGATATCGGCATTGGCCGGCTTGCGGCAACGATTGAGCACTATATTGTTAACACGGTGTCCGAAAATCAGCAACGAGCCTTTGGCTGGGAACATACCCACACGGCAGCCTGCCATAGCGGCGATGTTGTGACCCCAGATACCACCGGCGTTGATGGTCAACGGTGCGAAATATTTGCTTTTTTCCTTAGTCTTATGGTCGAAAACCTCAACGCCAATCACGCGGTTCTGCTCCTTGACAAGCGAAAGCACCTCGTGATACACAAGGATTTTCGCCCCATGGGCTTTTGCGTCGATAATGTTGGCGAGAGTGAGGCGGAACGGATCGACAGAGCCATCAGGCACTTTCACCGCTCCGACAATCGTAGGATTGACCGACGGCTCCATGCGCTTAGCCAACTCCGGATCGATGATTTCGGCGTTGATGCCAGCCTCTTGGCACAACTTAACAAACGTTGCTTGATATGCCAGGTCGTCTTCCGGCAGGGTGATGAACAAGCCGTCGTTCTCCTCCACGCAGTGGCTTGCCACCTTGCGCAGAATCATGTTTTCCTTGATGCACTCCGAAGCCGACTCCTTGTCGGTCACCGCATAGCGGGCGCCGCTGTGAAGCAGTCCGTGGTTGCGGCCTGTGGCTCCCGAAGCGAAATCGAAACGCTCCAGCAGCAAAACACGCAAGCCACGCAACGCGCAGTCGCGCGCCGTGCCGGCTCCTGTTGCTCCTCCTCCTATGACTATTACGTCATATTCGTTTTCTTTATTTACCATGTCTCTTTAAACTAACGAAGTATCAAAATAAAATCTCTGGTTTCTATGTCAAAACCGTTTATGTTTCATTTCACAGCAAAATTATATACATTTTTTTATTCACGAAACTTTTTCCGAAACTTTTTCTTGAAAAAAGCAAAAAAAATTTCGCCACGAAAGCAAAAACTTTCGTTTTTATGTTATAAAACATATTTTTATAGCACAAGAGCAAAAAAACTCCGAAAGCGGGAAGACTTTCGGAGTTAATCTTTAGCAAAGCGCAATCACTGCGCAATGACTAAATACATTCTTTCATCTATAATTATATTTGTATGCTTAGAACTCAAACGCCACACGAGCCTGGATTGAGTGCAGGTTCTTGTCGAGCATGAATTCCTTTGTATACTCTTGGTTGAGTTTCTGATAAGAATAGTTCAAGCGAGCTACGATATTATCAGTAACGTAATAGTTTACGCCCAAAGTGAACGTGTCTGCCTTACCGCCGATCACCGACTGGTCAGCCACGCCGAATGACTGGTGGAGCGTGCTTGAATAGAACTTGCCGCCATAGAACATGTGGCCTGCCATGATGTCGTTAAGATCGGTGTGGTTGAAGCGTGCGACAACCTCAAGCGATTTGCCTTTCGGACGGTTCATCAAAGCGTCAACACTGTTGTAGCGATAGTTCTTGCCAAGAATCATGAAGCCAGCCTCAACTGTATAGCCGTAGAATTTGGCGTTCTGGTCAACACCCATAAGACCCTGGTAAGCCGACAGCGTTGGGAACATTGTTGAAAGCAGCGTTCCGAGCGATGCGGTGAAGTTGTAGTCCCAGTCGCGCTCACGCACATAGTCAGCGTGCAACCACTCGCCCTTCACATACACCTTCTTATAGCTTGCCATCACTTCGGCACCGAATTTCAGACCGGTCTTCACGTTGTTGATTGTTGCATTGAGGAATTTGGTGTTGTCAACGCAAGACTCAAGATTTGAAGACAAAGTCACAGTGCGGTTGTAATCGTCAGAACCGTTTGTGAAACCGTTTGCGTCAGGACGTCCGTAGTTTACAGAACCACCGGCATGGAATGCCCAGTCGTCACTGCTCACGCGTCCGAGCAGGCGGGCTGACAATGCATAGCCCATATCACCGCCTTTGACAACTTCTGTCGGGTTTGAGAATTTCTGTGAGAACACACCACCCTCAGCCCAGAAGTATTTGTGATAGTAGCGATAGCTGACACCGATTGCACGGCCTGTGCCGAGAGCAGCTACAGTAGCCGACTTGTTGATGAACGGATAGTCCATCGTGCTCTGGATATTCTCTGCCGAGAACGGCTCAGCGAAGTTACCCACACGGAGGAAACCATTCTTGTTTGTGTGCCAACGCAGATATGCGTCTTTCAACCAGTTTTTCGAAGCGAAATCAACGTCAAGCTTCATATCCACCTTCGATCCGATTTTGCTTATGATGCGGATGCGTGCGGCAGAGAATTTCGCGCCCGAACCGCGGTCTGTGTAATCGTCGATATAATGAGCACCGTCGATAGCGACACGACCGCCGACACGGAATGAGAACTTGTCGTTGTCTGACTTGAATTTCACAAGACCCTCATCCATGTAGCCTTGCAACTCGCGTTGTGCTTCGGTCAGTTCAGAATTGCTTTCCTGGGCAAACAATGGCATCGCGCCAGCCATACAGCAAACACCCAAAGCTAAGATATATTTTTTCATACTGTTATTTCAATTATATATTTCTTGTTCGTGGTTAGGTTTATTTCGCATAATGAAGTTCGTCGAGCACTTGCTGTGCAGTCTTCACCGGAGTGTTTTTGTGCAAGTTGTCTGGCAGACCGCATTTTGCATTCGAGCGGAAATAGTTCAGACCCTTTGCAAGATAGCCCTCAAGAGTCTCGCGGTAGAAATTGATAGCGAGGTCGGCGTGGTTGGTAAACGCACCGTCAACATAGTTCTTGTCTGCTCCACCTTCCTTCTTCGGGTCGCACCACGGACCTGTATACTTCAGGAATTGCTCCTGAGTGTTGAATGTCCAAGCGTGGATGTCCATTCCTGTACGGCGGATCATGTCGCCCTGCCATGGATACAAGCTTGTAGGATAGCCCTTGATATAGTCGATGTTCGGACCCATTGCAGTAGCACCGTTGTCGATTGCGAAGTTGATCTTCTCAGCGTAAGACGCAGGAGTTGAGTTTGTCATATCATACATCAAGAACAATGTAGGAATCTTGCGTTTGAACTCCTTGTTCATATTGATAAGACCGCCGAGGCTGAATGTCTGAAGGATGATACGGGCCTTTGTGTTGGCGATATCCACATTTCCAGGAACACCGTCTTTATAAGCGATCTTTTTCATCTTGCTGGCGTCCTCATCATACCAGCCGTGTTTCTTCAAGCATGCGCACAATGCTTTCTCCATGCCTGCAAACAAGTAAGGAGCCTTTGTCTCGATATAGACACCCGGACGGTTGCCGTTGTCGTATGGGTCTGGCTCATACTGAGTGCTGACATACTTTCCATTCTCGTCACGGTTCACGATACGCTTGCCATTGGCGTCGCGCTTGATGCGGTAGCCCTCGGCAATCATAAGCACGTCGTCGAGAGTAAGAATGTCAAGACCTACAAACGAGCTGCGTGCCTGCTCCGGGTTGGCTTCGTTGAACCAAGAACCGATGTCGAGTTTCAGCAACTCATCATAAGTGAACGCGCTCACGTAGTCGTTCTGGCGGCTTGGATAGACAACCTCAACGTCGGTTGTACGGAGAAGGCTTTCATCGTGAAGCGCAAGGATTACACCGTCTTTTGTTTTCTGAAGGTCGCACTCGATGTAGTCAGCACCGATGTTACGAGCCCAGCGCATAGCAGCCTCACTCTCTTCCGGAGCCCAGAACTCTGTTCCGCGGTGAGCGATGACGATGTTTTTGGGAGTGTAGTCGATCACCTCCTTCTGCTCGGCAGAAAGAGCATGAAGTTCTGGAACGTCCTTTGTGGAGTATCCATCAGTTCTCACATCGTCCTGACAAGAGAACATACCCAGGCAAAAAGAGGCAGACAGTAAATATACTGGCATCTTTTTGATGCAAGTGAAGTTTGATTTCATAAATAATATTTTGTTAATTAATAAAAAATTAGGTTTTTATCCTTTCTATTTTTTTTCAAGCATCTCTCTTTGCTGACGTCACACAAAAAGAGAACCGGCCGGCAGTTACGTCCTACTGCCAGCCGGAGCCTATATTCCTATTGTTATTTTGTTCTGAAGATAGATTCATCTCAATTGCCGGAAACACAGCATCGCCACAGGCAACACCGTCCATAAAAACTACAGACTCAAAAAAACGGTCGGAGAAATATCCCTTCCCTGTAGAATCAGCATAGTTGCGTGAATAACAAGTGTTTAGCGTAAGCTTTTCCATTTTTTAATTTTAAGAGTAAAAGTTTCTCGTTCGGTTTCGCTTTAGTGCGATGAAAGTCATCATCTTTCATTACGCCACAAATGTATAAACAATAATTGAGATACGAAACTTTTTCGGTTGTTTTTTTTCATTTAAAATCGATTTTTATTTCATTTTGAAATTTAGCAAGGAAATTTGTATGTTATGCAACATATTTTGAGGTCTTTCACTAAAAATATTTTGCAAAACTGTTATTTTTTCGTTATTTTGCAGAGCGAATCAAAAACTTTGAAATCAAATCATAACATATAATAATTCACATGACTAAAGACGAAAGGCAATCACTTATCCTCGATCTGCTCATGCAACAGGACTCGTTGCTTGTCACCGACTTGTCTGAGCAACTCAACGTCTCATCGGTTACGATACGAAAAGACTTGACAGAGCTTGAGAAAAAAAAGAAACTCTACCGCAACCACGGTAAAGCAATCCTCATAGACCCTTACAGCGAAAACAAGAATGTAAGCGAGAAGGAGCGGCTGTATGTGGAGGAGAAACGGCTCATCGGCGCAGCGGCAGCGCAGCTGATCACGCCGCGCGACTCCATCCTCATTGCTTCCGGCACCACTGTCCACGCGTTGGCGCGCAACATCCACACGTCCGACAAGCTGACCGTGATAACGGCATCGCTCGAAGTGGCGCGCATCCTTGCCAACGACCACAACATCGACATCATCGAGCTTGGCGGAATCCTCCGCCACAGCAGTTTGTCGGTGGTCGGCAAATATGCAGAGTCGGCATTGAGCGACTTCTCCTGCAGCAAGTTGTTTATCGGTGTCGACGGCATCGACCTCGACTTCGGCATCACGACAACCGACATGATGGAGGCAAGCCTCAACCGCGTTATGATACAAACCGCGCAGAAGACCATCGTGCTCGCCGACTCATCCAAATTCGGACGCCGCGGCTTCAGCAAGATCGTCGACACAAAAGACGTGGACCACATCATCACCGACTCGCACATCTCTCCGTCAACGGCACACGCCATCGAGGAGATGGGCATAGAGCTGACAATTGTTCCTGTCCACTGACCTCCAACCAAGCACAAATAATAAAAGTAATCCCGGAAACCATCGTCTCCGGGATTGCTTTTATTATACCTATATATACTGATTAATATGCAAACATCGGATAGTCTGCCATCATGGCGTTAACCTTATCGCGCACAGAGCGGATAACCGCCTCATCCTCGTTGTGGCTGAGCACCGTGTCAATCATCTCGACGATGTCGCCCATGAGGTCTTCCTTCACGCCACGTGTAGTGATGGCAGCCGTGCCGAGACGCACACCCGACGTTTGGAACGGAGAGCGGCTGTCGAACGGCACCATATTCTTGTTGGCAGTGATGTCGGCGTCAACGAGCACCTTCTCTGCCACCTTGCCGGTGAGTTCCGGGAAACGGGTGCGCAAATCCACAAGGATGCAGTGGTTGTCTGTGCCGCCGCTCACAATCTTGTAGCCCTTTGCAATCATAGCCTCCGCCATAGCCTTGGCATTCTTCTTCACCTGCTTCTGATAGTCTTTGTATTCCGGCTGCAAAGCCTCGCCGAAAGCCACAGCCTTGGCGGCAATCACATGCTCAAGCGGACCGCCCTGAACACCAGGGAACACCGCAGAGTCGAGAATTGCCGACATCTTCTTCACAACGCCCTTAGGTGTTGTTTTGCCCCATGGATTCTCGAAATCCTTGCCGAGCAGAATCAAGCCGCCGCGCGGACCGCGGAGAGTCTTGTGGGTTGTAGATGTCACGATATGCGCATATTTCAACGGATTGTCGAGCAGTCCGGCAGCGATAAGTCCGGCAGGGTGAGCCATGTCGATCATCAACAACGCGCCTATTTCATCGGCAATCTTACGCATACGTGCATAGTCCCACTCGCGTGAATATGCGCTCGCGCCTCCGATAATCAGTTTCGGACGCTCGCGGAGAGCCACTTCCTCCATCATGTCGTAGTCGACCAAACCGGTGTCTTCCTTCACACCATACTCAAGGGCATGGAAAACCAAGCCTGAGAAATTCACAGGTGAACCATGGCTGAGGTGACCGCCGTGCGACAAGTTCAATCCGAGGAATTTGTCGCCTGGTTTCATCGTTGCCATAAACACAGCCATATTTGCCTGTGCGCCAGAATGCGGCTGCACGTTGGCATACTCGGCGCCGAAGATTTCCTTCACGCGCTCGATGGCAAGCGTTTCCGCCTCATCGACCACCTGACATCCGCCATAGTAGCGGTGGCCGGGATAGCCTTCTGCATACTTGTTTGTGAGGCACGACCCCATGGCGCGCATCACTTGGTCGCTGACAAAGTTTTCAGAGGCAATCAACTCTATGCCTTTCTTCTGGCGCTGATGTTCGCGCTCGATGATGTCGAAAATCAAATCGTCTCTTTTCATATTGGTCTTATATAATAAGTTTTATAATTATTTCTTTTTCTGCACCGACCAGCCAAACTTGCCTATCTTGTCGCCAAGTCCGTAATAGTTGCCGTGGGCATAGGCGATAAGGTCGGCTGCCTGCATGTCGAACGCTCCGGTTTCCGGATTGATGAAACGCTCGTCGGCAAGCGTGCAAAGCACTTCAGATATAAACATGTCGTGGCTGCCCAACGGGATTATCTCCTTAACGCGGCACTCGATAGACAGCGGCGCCTCCTCAATATATGGAGCCTGCACCATCATGCCGCGGCGCGGAGTGAGCCCCGTTTCCGCAAACTTGTCGTAGTCTCTGCCCGACCTCACTCCACACCAGTCTGCGGCACGCGCCATGTCGCGATTTGTGAGATTGAGCGTAAACTCCATGTTTTCCTTCAGCAATGCGTAGCTATGACGCTCCTTGCGCACCGACACATAGCACATGGCAGGGTCGGAACATATCGTGCCAACCCACGCCACGGTTATCAGGCTATAATTTTCCGGGGCGTTGCCACACCCCACAAGAATAGCCGGAAGCGGATAAATCATCGTGCCCGGACGCCACACTTTCTTTGCCATAGGCTCTTATTTCAGTTCTATATCCTCTTTTTCAATCATACGCTCACAGTAGCGGCACTTCAGCGTCACATTGTCCTTGTCAATGACGTTGAAATATGTGCGCATCGGCTCGTTGTTAGTGATACACTTGGGATTGGTGCACCGCACGATGTCGACAATGTCGTCGGCAAGCGTCACCTTGAACTTTTTCACCACTTTGTAGTCCTCGATGATGTTCACGTTGACGTTTGGCGCAACCAAAGCCAGACGGTTGAGCGTCTCTTCAGGAAAAGTCACGCCCGACACTTTCAAGATGCCTTTTTTGCCGAGTTTCTTGCTGTCGAGGTTATAGCCGATTGTGACACTGCCCTCCACATTTTCCAAATCAAGCAGACGCACCACCTTGAAAACGAGGTGGGACGGAATATGGTCAATCACCGTGCCATTCTGCAAAGCGGCGACGGCGAGTTTGCTGTTATCGTTCATTTTCTCTGAGTTCCTTTACGTTAATACCTAAAACTTTGCAAATGATTGCCTGACGGGCATAGAGTCCGTTCTGCGCCTGCTGGAAATAGTAGGCTTTCGGATTGTCGTCGACATCCTGCGAAATCTCGCCTACACGTGGCAGCGGATGCAGGATGCGCACCGTTGGCTTGCTGTCGTCGAGCATCGAATTGTGGAGATTGTATAGATTCTTCACACGCTCATATTCCTCAAGGTCGGAGAAACGCTCGCGCTGCACGCGCGTCATATAAATGATGTCGCTCTCATTGATCACGTCCGGCGAGAACTCGCGAGTCTCGCGGTAACGGATGCCGTGCTCATTGCAGAAGTCCTTGTATTCCTGTGGCATTTGCAGCTCGTTGCACGCCACGAAATTGAACGTAGGGTTGAAATACGACATTGCCATCAGCAGAGAATGCACCGTGCGGCCATATTTCAAGTCGCCTACCATGGTGATTGTCAAGTCGCGCAGCGTGCCCTGAGTCTTATAGATAGAGTAAAGGTCGAGCATTGTCTGCGACGGATGCTGGTTGGCACCGTCACCGGCATTGATGACTGGCACACGCGACACCTCCGACGCATAGCGCGCCGCGCCCTCAAGATAGTGGCGCATTATTATCAGGTCAACATAGTTGTTGACCATCATGATTGTGTCCTTTAGCGTCTCGCCCTTCGACGAGCTCGACGTTGCCGCATCGGAGAATCCAATCACCCGTCCGCCAAGACGGTTCACTGCGGTTTCAAAACTCAGGCGGGTGCGTGTCGACGGCTCAAAAAACAGAGTCGCCACGACTTTGCCCTCAAGAAGTTTCCGGTTCGGGTTTGCCTCAAAATATTTCATATCCTCGAGCAAATCCAGCATCTCCTGCTTTGAGAAGTCGGAAATCGATACAAGACTTTCGTTTTCCATATATATATCTTCGTCTTATTGAATAAGTTAATATCCGAATAAAAAAATAGCCAATCCACACAAATCGTGCTGACTGGCTTATATCGTCGACGACAACGCCGCGGTGTCCGCTTGCCGGAAGTACCGCTGGAATAAGACTGTATGTTGGTTCGTCTGCTTCATTGTTGCCGTTCTTTCATTGCAAAGTTACGAAATCTTTGCAATGGGCAACACATTTGGTCCCGCTTTTTCACCTGAATTTTCATTTTTTTATGCGAATTGCTATCTTTGCACCTCAATTGAGGATATGTAGTATCCGATTATCTCAACAGTAAACAAAAATGGCAGAAACCCATACTACGCCGCATGGCACGACATTAATTCATCATACATAAAAACATTCGACATGACAGGCAAAGCTAAAGGCTATTTTCTCGGAGCAGTGGCGGCAGCCACATACGGCATGAACCCACTGTTCGCGCTACCACTCTACGACGACGGCATGGACTCTGACTCCGTGCTGTTTTTCCGCTATCTTTTCGCCATTCCGCTCCTTGCGATAATGCTCAAGGCTCGTGGACGCAGCCTGGCGATAAAGCGTTGCGAGGTGGCTCCGCTGCTGTTTTTCGGCGTGATGATAGCGCTGTCGTCGCTCACGTTGTTTCTCAGCTACGGCTACATGGGAGCGAGCATCGCCTCAACGCTGCTGTTCATATACCCCATTCTGGTGGCTCTGATAATGGCTGTAATGTTTCATGAGCGGCTCAGGGCGGCAACCGTAGTGTGCATGCTCTCGGCACTGCTCGGCATCGCCATGCTCTACAAAAACGAGGACGGGTCGACAATAAGCCTTGTGGGCTCAATCATCGTGTTTTTCTCGTCGCTCTCCTATGCCATCTATCTCGTTGGCGTAAACCGCGTGAAAGCTATCAAGGACGAGCCTACACTGAAAATCACGCTCTACGTTCTCGTGTTCGGGCTCTCTGTGTTCATAATCAGGCTGCTGTGGATTGGACAGATAACGATGCCGTCGCACTGGTATATGTGGGGCAACGTGCTGGGTCTTGCCGTATTTCCCACGGCGATATCCTTCCTGTGCACCACCGCCGCAATCCAGAGCATCGGCTCCACCCCAACCGCAATTCTCGGCGCACTGGAGCCAGTCACCGCAATATTCTTCGGCATCATGATTTTCGGAGAGACAATGTCGGCACGGCAAAGCGTCGGACTGGTGCTCATAATCGTGGCTGTGACCCTGGTGATTGCCGGAGGAAGCCTTTCGGTGCCGCTGACACGCTTCCGGCGTCTCTTCCCGCGTCTGCTCAAAAGAAAATAATGTTGGCTGTTAGCACAGAATTGCGTAACTTTACGGCCTGATTTCTGAACAGTAAAAATTCAACGATATGACTGCACAAATTCTTAACTTTATAACGTGGGACTGCAACCCCGACTTGATTTCATCGCCAATCACCATCCGCTGGTACGGACTGATGTTTGCCATCGGCTTTATCCTCGGCGCTTGGATTCTGTCGAAAATGTTCAAGCACGAGGGAGAGCGCAGCAGCTGGGTGGATTCGATTTTCGTGATTGTGGTGATCTGCACCATCGTGGGCGCACGCCTCGGACACGTGTTCTTCTACGCGTGGGACTACTACTCGCAGCACCCTTCCGAGATACTCAAAGTCTGGGAAGGCGGACTTGCAAGCCACGGCGGGGCTATAGGCATCCTTATCGGCATCTGCCTCTACTCCTATTTCGTCACCAAGCGCTCGCCGCTGTGGACTCTCGACCGTCTTGTGGTGCCTGTGGCTCTCGTCGGCGGACTTATCCGTCTGGGCAACCTTTTCAACTCCGAGATTTTCGGACATGTCACCACGCTTCCGTGGGGATTCTATTTTGTCGACTCTCTGGAATGGCAGAACATGTGTGCCGAATACGGTTACAAGGTGGCTTGCCACCCTACGCAGATTTATGAGGCTCTTTGCTACTTCGCACTGTTCGGACTGCTGATGTGGATGTACTGGAAGCGCAACTCAGAGGAACGCCGCGGACTGATTACCGGAGTGTTTTTCGTAGTTCTTTTCTTATGCCGCTTCCTCATCGAGTTTGTCAAGAACCCACAGGAAAGTTTCGAAGTTGGAATGCTCCTCAACATGGGACAGCTTCTAAGCCTTCCGTTCATCATTGCCGGTGTGGTTCTCGTTGTCCGCGCATTGCTTCGCCCGCGCGTGGCAATCGACTATAAAAACGAGTTCGCCCCGGAAGAAAAAAAGAAATAACAAGCCATGTTGTCTTTCTATGACATCGTCGGTTTTTCCGACCACCCTGCCAACCTATCCTCCGCCGACAGACTGCTTGGCATAGGCATCATAGCCGCAATCTGTCTGCTGGCATACTTTCTGCTCAAGAAGATAGTATTTCCTCTTGTCAAACGGTTCACGGAAAAGACCGATGCAACATGGGACGACCATCTGTTCAACAGCCGCGTGCTCAACCTGGCGGCATACCTGCTCCCGGCACTGCTCGCCTATGTGTTCGTGCCAATGCTGTTCAGCGACCATCCGATGACCGTGACAGTCATCGACAAAGCGTTTCTGCTGCTCATCGTCGCAATATCCACACGGCTGGTATGCGCGTTCATCTCTTCGTTCCAGATTATCAGCTCTGAATCCGAGCTGCTGAGAAAACGTCCGCTGACGGGTATATACCAGACATTCAAGATTCTTGTGGTATGCGTGGGCATAATCCTTGCTATCAGCATATTGCTCAACCGTGAGCCAAGCACCATCCTTGCCGGACTCGGTGCCTCGGCAGCCGTGCTCATGCTGGTGTTTAAGGACTCGATAATGGGACTTGTAGCAGGCATACAAATCAACTACTACGACATCCTGCGGCCGGGCGACTGGATGATTCTCGAAAAGCGCGGTGCCAACGGTCTGGTAACCGCCGTGACTCTCAATTTCGTGAAAGTGCAGAATTGGGACAATTCGGTCACAACCATCCCCACACATGCGCTGATTACAGAGTCGTTTCAGAACTTCCGCAACATGTGGGACGAAGGCGGACGCCGGATGCGCGAACTTGTCTATATCGACATAACTTCGGTGCACAAGTGCTCTGCCGACGAGGCTGAACGCCTGGCAGCAATGATTCCCGACTGCCCGACATACGGCACCGACGTGACAAACCTATTCTTTTTCCGATTCTATATGGAGCACCGCATGCGCTCAAATCCACTCACCAACCCGCGTCCACACTTGATGGTGCGCCAACAACCGGTTTCGGCTTGCGGACTGCCCGTGGAGCTTTACTGCTTCACTTCATGCACGCAATGGGTCGATTTTGAGCACTTCAAGGCGGAAATTGTAGAGACGGCTTACGCCTCGCTCGGCAAGTTCGGCTTGAGAGCGTTCCAGTCGCCTTCGGGAATAGACTTCGACAAATTGAAAAATTAACGTATGGCGAACAACAATATCATCATAAAAGGCGCAAGGGTCAACAATCTGAAAAACATAGATTTGGAGATTCCTCGCGGCAAATTCATCGTTATCACCGGACTTTCCGGCTCCGGTAAATCGTCGTTGGCGTTCGACACGCTTTATGCCGAAGGACAACGGCGTTACGTGGAGAGCATGTCATCGTATGCCCGGCAGTTTCTCGGCCGTATGCAGAAGCCTGAATGCGACTTTATTAAAGGATTGCCGCCTGCCATCGCCATCGAGCAGAAAGTGTCGACGCGCAACCCGCGAAGCACGGTGGGAACAGCATCGGAAATCTACGACTATCTGCGACTGCTGTTTGCTCGTATCGGCAAGACGTTCTCGCCCGTGTCTGGCAACTTGGTGAAGAAAAACACGGTGGATGATGTTGTTGAATGCATGAAAAACTATGCCAACGGCACACGCATCGCCATCGTCGCACCCATCGTCCTGCCATCTGGACGAACCATCGAGGAGCAGCTCGACATCTACAAAAAGGAAGGCTTCTCACGCATTGAGCGCAACGGCGAATTTCTACAGATTGACGATGCCAAAGACTGCGACACGAACTGCAACCTGCTAATCGACCGTCTGACCGTCTCTTCCGACGCCGACACCATAAGCCGCCTTACCGACTCTGTGGAAACGGCGTTCTACGAAGGCGACGGGCAATGCCGTCTGCTCGCATGGACGCCCGACGGCATCGCGGCCGCGGCTTTCTCAAAACGATTCGAGGAGGACGGCATCGAGTTTATCGAGCCAACCGACCAACTGTTCAACTTCAACAACCCTTACGGCGCATGCCCCACCTGCGAGGGATTCGGACGTGTGCTCGGCATTGACGAGAACCTTGTTATCCCCAACAAGGCGCTGTCGGTCTACGACGACGCCGTCGTGTGCTGGCGTGGAGAGAAAATGAGCGAATGGAAGCGTGCGTTTATCATCGCCGCCGCCAAACGCGGTTTCCACGTGCATCGCCCGTATTACCAACTATCCGACGAGGAGCGCGCGCTGCTGTGGCACGGTGCGCTGGGAATCTACGGCATCGACAGCTTCTTCGATATGGTGAAAGACAACCAATACAAGATACAATACCGAGTGATGATGGCGCGCTACCGCGGAAAGACAGCGTGCCCCGAATGCCACGGAAGCCGTCTGCGGCACGAGGCTCTATACGTGAAAATTGCCGGCAAAACGATAGCCGACATCGTGCGGATGCCGGTAAGCGACGTGCGCCAATGGTTTGACACCTTGAGCCTTGACAACTCCGACGCACGCATCGCCAAACGCTTGCTCACAGAGATTCGCACCCGCATAGGATATCTTTGCGATGTGGGACTGGAATATCTGACGCTCGACCGCCTGTCGTCGTCATTGTCGGGCGGCGAAAGCCAGCGCATCAACCTCGCCACTTCATTGGGAAGCAGCCTTGTAGGGTCGCTCTACATCCTCGACGAACCGAGCATCGGACTGCACTCACGCGACACCGAACGGCTTATCCGCGTGTTGCGCCGCCTGCAGCAGCTGGGAAACACGGTGGTCGTTGTGGAGCACGACGAGGAAATCATGCGTGCCGCCGACTGGATTATCGACATAGGACCTTTGGCTGGACGCGGAGGCGGCAATGTGGTGTATCAAGGTCCTGTCGACAAGCTCGACAAAGCCACCGACAGCCTGACGGCAAAATATCTAACCGGCGAGATGCAAATACCTCTGCCCAAGCTGCGCCGGCGCACTCACAACTACATCGAGATTATCGGTGCGGCGCAAAACAACATCAAGGGCATCGACGTGCGCTTCCCGCTGCAGGTGATGACCGTGGTGACCGGCGTGAGCGGCTCTGGAAAGTCGACTCTCGTGCGCGACATCCTCTACAACGCGCTGCTACGCCACTTCGGCGAGGCTTGCGAGAACACAGGGTCATACACCGATCTGCGCGGCGACCTGTCGCTCATCAACAGCGTGGAATTTGTAGACCAGAACCCCATCGGGAAATCTTCGCGCAGCAATGCGGCGACCTATCTTAAGGCTTTCGACGAAATCCGCAGGCTGTTTGCCGAGCAGCAGGGCGCGAAACAAATGGGCTTCGACGCCGGATATTTCTCCTACAACGCCGAGGGCGGACGCTGCGAGGAATGCAAGGGCGAAGGCACAATCACCATCGAGATGCAGTTTATGGCAGACATCACGCTGCAATGCGAGTCGTGCCACGGCAAGCGATACAAGCCGGAGGTTCTTGCCATCGAATACCGCGGCAAAAACATCTACGACATTCTCAACATGACCATCAACCAGGCCATCGAGTTTTTCAGCGAGTCGAAGGGCACTACGGAGACACGCATCGTGAAACGCCTGTTGCCGCTGCAGCAGGTGGGATTGGGCTACGTCAAGATGGGACAATCGTCGTCGACACTGTCGGGCGGTGAGAACCAACGCATAAAGTTGGCTTATTTCCTCAGTCAGGAGAAGCAGCGCCCGTCGATGTTCATCTTCGACGAGCCTACCACGGGTCTGCATTTCCACGACATCAACACTCTGATGGCATCGTTCAACCGTCTTATTGAGAAGGGACACACAATCATAATCATCGAGCACAATCTCGATGTGGTGAAGTGCGCCGACCACGTGATAGACATGGGTCCTGAGGGAGGCAACGGCGGCGGACACATCGTGTGTGCGGGCACACCCGAGGACATCGCGGCATGCCCGGACAGCTACACCGGACGTTTTCTGAAAGAAAAACTTAAATAACCTATTTCTCGCTCTGCTTCTTCAGCAAATCGCGGATTTCAGTGAGCAGCTGCTCTTCCTTGCTTGGAGCCGGAGGTGCGGCAGGCTCCTCCTCCTTTTTGCGCATCAGTTTGCCGATAAGTTTGACAAACAAGAAAATCGACAAGGCAATGATAATAAAGTCGAACGCCGTCTGCAAGAAATTTCCATAGTTCAGCGTCACAGCATCCTGAATCACGCCGTCGACCATCTCCGCAGGTTTCAACTCAAGCTTAAGGTCTGTGAAATTCACTCCTCCGACAAGCAGCCCGAGAGGAGGCATAATCACGTCGGCGACAACAGAAGAGATAATTTTACCGAAAGCGCCGCCGATAATCACACCGACAGCCATGTCAATCACGTTGCCCCGCATCGCAAAGGCTTTGAAATCTTGTAAGAATTCACTTTTTCTCATAGTATTCAGTCTGCTTTATAAAAAAACAGGACTGATTTTCAGCCATTCAGCCTCAAACCAGTCCTAAATTATTTTGTCATGTCTTGCTATTAGAACTCGCAGTTACCCGGAGTGCGTGGGAACGCAATGACGTCGCGGATATTGGTCATACCAGTCACAAACAGCACAAGGCGCTCGAAGCCGAGTCCGAAACCAGAGTGAGGCACAGTGCCGAAACGGCGAGTGTCAAGATACCACCACATATCCTTCATCGGGATGTTGAGTTCCTCGATGCGCTGGCTCAGCTTCTCATAGCTTTCCTCACGCTCCGAACCACCGATAATCTCTCCGATTTTCGGGAACAGCACGTCCATGGCACGCACAGTCTTGCCGTCTTCGTTCTGCTTCATATAGAAAGCCTTGATTTCCTTCGGATAGTCGGTAAGGATTACAGGGCGCTTGAAATGTTCCTCTACGAGGAAACGCTCATGCTCGCTCTGAAGGTCGGCGCCCCAATAAACAGGGAATTCAAACTTATGTCCCGACTCCTCAAGGATTTTCACACCCTCAGTATAAGTGAGTCGTACAAATTCTGTGTTGACAACCGATTTGAGTCGCTCAACAAGATCCTCGTCATACATCTTTGCAAGGAATTCAATATCATCGGCAGCATGCTCGAGAGCATAGCTTACGCAATATTTGATGAAATCCTCTGCCAACTCCATATTGTCGTTGATGTCGTTGAACGCAACCTCAGGCTCAATCATCCAGAACTCCGACAAGTGGCGCGGAGTGTTGGAATTCTCTGCGCGGAACGTAGGTCCGAACGTATAGATTGCGCCGAGAGCCGTTGCTCCAAGCTCGCCCTCAAGCTGTCCGGAAACGGTAAGGCTGGCAGGCTTTCCGAAGAAATCCTGAGAATAGTCCACCTTGCCCTCTTCGTTCTTAGGGATGTCGTTGAGGTCAAGCGTTGTCACTTGAAACATCGCGCCGGCACCCTCGCAGTCGCTCGATGTGATGAGCGGCGTGTTGAGATAGAAGAAACCACGGTCGTTGAAGAATTTGTGGATTGCATAAGCCAACGTGTGGCGTATGCGGAGCACCGCGCCGAAAGTGTTTGTGCGCGGACGCAGATGAGCCTTCTCGCGCAGGAATTCGAGAGTGTGTCCTTTTTTCTGCAAAGGATAAGTCTCAGGATCGGCAGTGCCGTAGATTTCAAGCGTTTCCGCCTGCACCTCGGCAGTCTGACCCTTGCCCTGCGACTCCACGAGTTTGCCTTCTACGTGGATGCTCGCACCCGTTGTGATGGGTTTCAGATCCTCATCGGAGAATTTCTCCATATCGAAGACAATCTGAAGGTTCTTTATTGTAGAGCCGTCGTTGAGAGCCACAAACTGCACATGCTTGTTGCCGCGGCGCGTGCGCACCCAGCCTTTCACACAAACGTCTGTGCCAATCAACTCAGGCGCCCATATTTCTGAAATTTTTGTACGTTTCATTTTGTATGATTTAAAATTCTATTCAAAAGATCCTTGTTTCAAGAAGTTCACTTCTTCCTGAGTAAGGTAACGCCAGCGTCCGCGTGGCAGATTCTTCTTTGTCAAGCCAGCGAAATACACACGGTCAAGTTTAGTCACGCGATAGCCGAGCGACTCAAACATACGGCGCACGATACGGTTGCGTCCGCTGTGGATTTCGATTCCCGCCTGGTTCTTGTCGTGGTCGTTGACGTAACTGATTGCATCTGCGTGGATTGGTCCGTCCTCAAGTTCGATGCCGTCGGCAAGCTGCTGCATATCGTCTTCAGCAATGTCCTTGTCGGTCCACACTTGATAGATTTTTTTCTTCACATATTTCGGGTGAGTCAGCTTCGAAGCCAAGTCGCCGTCGTTTGTGAGCAGAAGCACGCCTGTAGTGTTGCGGTCAAGGCGTCCTACAGGATAGATGCGCTCCTTGCAAGCGTTCTTGACGATGTCCATCACCGTGAGACGTCCGTCTGGATCGTCGCTTGTAGTGACACAGTCTTTAGGCTTGTTGAGCAGGATATAGCATTTGTTTTCGAGCGTAACCACCTTGTCGTTGTATTCAACCACGTCGTCGCGCTTGATTTTTGAGCCGAGTTCGGTAACAACGTTTCCGTTCACCTTCACAAGTCCTTGCTGTATCAGCTCGTCAGCCTCACGACGCGAGCAGATTCCGGCATTCGCCATAAACTTGTTCAAGCGTACTTCCTCGTTCGGATCCACTTCAGGCACGTCGTAGACAATCTGTTTTGGACGTGGAGTGAAACGCTGTCCGCCCTGGCGGTTGAAACTTGCACCCGGACGATTGTTGTTGTAGCCGCCCTGACGGTTGTTGTTATTGTAACCTCCCTGGCGGTTGTTGTTGTAGCCGCCCTGACGGTTGTTGTTGTAGCCTCCCTGACGGTTGTTGTAGCCGCCCTGGCGGTTGTTGTTGTAGCCACCCTGGCGGTTGTTGTTGTAGCCGCCCTGGCGGTTGTTGTTGTAGCCACCCTGCTGGTTGTCATAATTGTTGTATCCGCCGTCGTGCTGCTGGTCGGAATATCCACCCTGGGCATTGTTGTAGCCACCCTGGCGGTTGTTGTAGCCACCCTGACGGTTGTTGTAGCCGCCCTGACGGTTGTTGTAGCCACCCTGGCGGTTGTTATAATTGTTGTATCCGCCTTGACGGTTGTTGTTGTAACCACCCTGGCGGTTGTTGCCATAACTGTTGTAGCTGTTCTGATTGTTGTAGTTCGGTCTGCGATAGTCCTGACGTGGCGCTGCGTCGCTTCCACCTTCCACAGGCGCACCCTGTGCTGAATCAGTAGGCACAAACGAAGCTTTCGGATTGTAAGTAACCTTCTCAAAGTGTCCTGACTCGCCATTCATCTCCTGAGACTCGCCGATGCGTCTTCTTTTCGGCTTTTTGTTCTCTTCCATAGTAAATTCAATTGTTTTTTATATACAAATACTGCCTCGCGGCGTCTTTTTTATCTTTGCTATTAATTTGTAATCTTAATTCTTAAAAACTTGTAGATTTAAATCAATTTTGCAATTTATAATTCCATCGACAAAGTAACTGCATTTTTTTCAAATGGAAAAGCACATAATTAAAAAAGGCTTTGTTAGAAACTGAATTTTAACATTCTTTTTAATTATGTGCTTTCCTACAACTGTTTCAATGCTTTAGAACCCAGTGTAGTTGTGAGGAGTAATCGCTTTAAGCTCTTCTTTCACGGCATCGCTCACTTTGAGCGTGTCGATGAAGCTGGCGATGCTTTCGGCGTCCACCTTGCTGTTGGTTCGGGTGAGAGCCTTCAGCGTTTCGTAAGGCTTCTCATATCCTTCGCGGCGAAGGATGGTCTGGATTGCCTCAGCAACCACATTCCACATATTGTCGAGGTCGCGGCTGATGGCTGCTTCATTGAGCAGCAGCTTGTGCAAGCCCTTGAGGGTGCTGTGAAGCGCTACCATCATGTGAGCCAACGGCACACCGACATTGCGCAGCACAGTGGAGTCGGTCAAGTCGCGCTGCAGGCGCGAAACCGGCAATTTGCCAGCCAGGTGGTTAAGAATTGCGTTGGCCAGACCGAGGTTGCCCTCCGAGTTCTCGAAGTCGATTGGATTCACCTTGTGAGGCATGGCTGAAGAACCCACCTCTCCGGCTTTGATTTTCTGTTTGAAATACTCCATCGAGATATATTGCCACATGTCACGGTCAAGGTCGATCATTATCGTGTTGATGCGCGCCATGGCATCGAAGAGAGCAGCCAGGTTGTCGTAGTTTGAAATCTGAGTTGTCCACTCCTCACGCTCGATGCCGAGACTCTCATTGAGAAATTTCTTGGCAAACGCACGCCAGTCGCGGTCGGGGAAAGCCACGCGGTGGGCGTTGAAATTGCCCGTAGCGCCACCAAACTTGCCGCTCACAGGCACCTGCTTCAACAGCTCTATCTGCTTCTCCAAGCGATAGGCAAACACGCGGATTTCCTTGCCCAGGCGTGTCGGCGACGCAGGCTGTCCATGGGTTTTGGCAAGCATTGGAATGTCTTTCCACTCCTCGGCATACTGGTTGAGCAAGCCAACCATCTCATCGAGCAGAGGCAGGTAAGCCTCGTGGAGAGAGTCGCGGATGAGCATCGGCACCGAAGTGTTGTTGATGTCCTGCGACGTAAGTCCGAAATGGATGAACTCCTTATATTGAGCCAAGCCAAGACGGTCGAACTGCTCCTTTATGAAATATTCCACCGCTTTCACGTCGTGGTTGGTTACGCTTTCGATATCCTTCACGCGCTGCGCGTCGTCGACCGAGAATTTGGTGCAGATGTCGCGCAGCTCTCCGAAGAGTGCGTGGTCAACGCCCGCAAGTTGCGGCAACGGAAGTTTGCAGAGGGCGATAAAATATTCGATTTCAACTTTTACGCGATAGCGGATCAACGCGTATTCAGAATAGTAATTTTCCAGAATCTCCACCTTGCCGCGGTAACGGCCGTCGATTGGAGATATGGCTGTCAGTGATGAGAGAGACATTTATGTTTGTTTTTAAGATTGATATTTTCAATAACTCTGCAAAATTACTATATTTCCACCAATCTGCAAGCATCATAACGACATAAAATTTTTCATTTATTATCGTTCTGATTATCCAACAGATACAGCATAGGGCAAGCTTTTGCTGAAAAAAATCTTTGCGAAAAATTTGGAGGATTAAAAAATTCGCCATACCTTTGCAACGCTTTTGAGAAGCAAGGGTGTTTAGCTCAGCTGGTTCAGAGCATCTGCCTTACAAGCAGAGGGTCGGCGG